>SKEB01000688.1_pt1 | contig 22807 bp, 18 predicted proteins | sample 4826561 | NCBI WGS metagenome assembly SKEB01 (sample SAMN11008820, study PRJNA524170) | human gut metagenome | biome: Human fecal sample; material: Feces; isolation source: fecal sample from pouch patient p17 | host: Homo sapiens | place: Israel: Tel-Aviv | collected 2016-03-29
CTGATATAGCCTCCGGCAGGGCGCACATTGTCCGGTGGACAATGGTTTTGCGCCGACCGAAACGGAGTGTAGACTTGCAGAGGTGCGCAGTAGAAGTATGTCATGCAATTGCATGACGCGCACCTCGCAGCAAGAATGCCGAGGCATTTTTGAATTATTGATAAAAGTTCTCAATAGGTGCACCGTTTTTTCAGGCCTTTCTATTTCTGCATTTTGATTCTGTGGTAAAATGTAGTTGCATTAAACTAACTACAGGGAGTGAGGAAACAATATATGTTTATTGAGATCAATAATCTGAAAAAGAGTTTTGGCAGTGATTCGAACCGTGTGGAGGTGCTGCGGGGTGTGGATTTTTCTATAGAGAAGGGTGACATTTGTGTATTACTTGGACCGTCTGGTTCGGGAAAGTCTACACTGTTAAATATTATCGGTGGAATTGATGATGCGGATGCGGGATACATTTCCATCGGAGGTGAGCGCATGGCCGATATGAATGAGAAAAAACTGACGGCATATCGGAGAAAGCATCTGGGTTATGTGTTTCAGATGTACAATCTGATTCCGAATCTGACTGTCCGGGAAAATATTGAGGTTGGGGCTTATCTAAGTGACAGACCGCTGGATGTTGATGAATTGTTACAGACGCTGGGACTTTATGAACACAGGAAAAAATTACCGAACCAGTTGTCGGGCGGGCAGCAGCAGAGAACGGCAATCGGAAGGGCAATTGTCAAAAATCCGGATATTTTGCTCTGCGATGAGCCGACGGGAGCTTTGGATTATAACACGTCCAAGGATATTCTGGAGCTGATCGAGCATGTCAACCAGAAGTACGGTAACACGGTCATTATGGTCACACACAATGACGCAATCAAAGACATGGCAGACATCGTGATTCGTCTCCGTGACGGTGCGGTGAGAAAAAGTTACCGCAATGAGAAGAAGATTCCGGCGAGAGAGCTGGATTGGTAAGGAGGACGCGTGATGAGAAGCCCGTTAAATAAACGTCTGTTCCGGGAGCTTCGTGGAGAATTTGGAAAATATCTGGTCATTTTTATCTTGATGACGCTGACGATCGGAATGGTATCAGGATTTCTGGTGGCCGATGGAAGTATGATCCAGGCGTACGAGGAAAGCTTTGAGAAATATAACATTGAAAATGGACATTTCCGGACAGAAAAGAAAATGAACAATGCTCAGATTCAGGATATCGAAGATCTGGGCATCAAATTGTATGAGAATTATTATGTAGAGGAAGCTTTAACAAATGGAAGTACAATGCGCATTTTCAAGAATCGTGATGAGGTCAATAAGGTGTGCCTGATGAAGGGGAAAATGCCTGAAAAACCGGGAGAAATCGGTATTGACCGTATGTATGCAGACAATAATGATCTGAGCGTGGGTGATGAGATTGAAAGTGGCGGACATACATGGAAGATTACCGGTCTTGTGGCGCTTTCAGATTACAGCGCCTTGTTTTCCAATAATAATGATTCCATGTTTGACTCGGTAAAATTTGGCGTGTCGGTAGTGTGTCCAGAGGAGTTCGACAGCTACAAGGCCGATCAGTTGAATTACAGCTACGCATGGAAATACAATACTGAGCCCAAAAATGAAAAGGCAGAAAAAGACATTTCGGAAGATCTGATGGAAGATGTGGCAAAAGAAGTGACACTGGAAGAATTTGTCCCAAGATACACGAACCAGGCAATCATTTTCACTGGGGATGATATGGGCGGTGACCGTTCGATGATGATCGTGCTTCTTTATATCATCATTGTGATCATGGCATTTGTCTTTGCAATCACTACCAGCAACACGATCCGAAAAGAGGCAAATGTAATCGGCACCTTGCGGGCATCCGGCTATACAAGAGGTGAACTGATCCGGCATTACATGGCAGCCCCGGTATTTGTCACATTTATCGGAGCGATTATTGGAAATGTTATCGGCTATACGGTAGGAAAAGATTATTGCGCGGGACTTTACTATGGAAGCTACAGCCTGCCGACCTACGTGACCATCTGGAACGCGGAAGCATTTCTTCTGACAACGGTAGTGCCGATCCTCATTATGCTTGTGGTGAATTCTGTGCTGCTGTGGTACAAATTAAAACTATCACCACTGAAGTTCCTGAGAAGGGACTTAAGCAGACGTAACCAGAAACATGCATTGCCGTTGAGTGAGCATCTTGGCTTTTTCCACAGATTCCGGATACGTGTGATCCTTCAGAATATGAGTAACTATGCGGTATTGTTTGTGGGAATTATTTTTGCAAATATGTTGTTGATGTTCGGACTGATGCTTCCATCTGTGCTGGACCATTATCAAGTGGAAATGGAAAATGGCATGCTCAGCAAATATCAGTACATGTTGCAGATGCCGGCGAGCATGGCAGGTGGAGACAGTAAGCTTGAGCAGATGGTGTCCATGATGATGTTCAGTCAGGCAGTAGAGACAGAAAATCCGGATGCAGAAAAATTCAGCGCCTATTCACTGAACACCCTTCCTGGAAAATATAAGAGTGAGGAAATTATCCTCTACGGTGTGGAAAACAATAGCAAATATATCAACATTAAGTGGAAAACATCAGATTCCGCATCTGATACAGATGTGAAAAATGTGGAGAATATCCCTGAGGTATACCTCTCCTCTGGCTATGCAGAAAAATTTAGTCTGAAAAAAGGTGACACAATTACTTTAAAGGAAAAGTATGAAAATAAAAAATACAAGTTTAAAGTTGCAGGCGTATATGATTACGTAGGTTCACTCTCCATATTTATGCCAATACAGGAACTCAACAAAACATTTGATATGGACAAAGACAGCTTCAGCGGATATTTCTCTGATTCTGAAATTACGGATATTGATGAAAAATATATCGGTTCCACCATTGATATTGAGGATCTGACCAAGATTTCCAGACAGCTCGACGTGTCCATGGGAAGTATGATGAATCTGATGGACGGATTTTCCGTGATCATTTTCCTCGTATTGATTTATCTCCTGTCCAAGATCATCATCGAGAAAAATGCGCAGTCTATTTCCATGGCAAAAATCCTGGGATATACAAACGGCGAAATCAGCCGGCTGTACATTATGTCCACGTCTATCGTGGTCGTGCTGTTCATCTTGATCAGCCTGCCATTGGAGCTGGAAATCATGCAGATTCTGTTCCGGGAAATGATGCTGACAAGCATTACCGGCTGGATCACATTTTACATAGATCCGAAGATTTTCGTGGAAATGTTTGTGATCGGCGTGGCGGCATATGCCATTGTGGCAGCAATTGAATATCGAAGGATCCGAAAAGTTCCAATGGATGAAGCGTTGAAAAATGTGGAATAGTGATTCGTAGAAATCTTGAAACAGTATGCTGGAAAAATGAATAAGGAATGTTAGAAAGATGAGAATCAGAAGGAGGAGAATATGAAACGACCAGTTGTAATGATATTATTAGCAGGTGCGCTGACGTTGTCTATGATAGCGCCGTCAGCACTTCCGGCAGCAGGCAATATAAGTGTCGCACAGGCGGCAGAAAAATCTGGAGATACCGCGCCGGCAGAGACATCCAATGACGCAGCAGTAAAGGCATCCAATGACGTGACAGCAGAGACATCCAGTGACGTGACAGCAGAGACATCCAGTGACGAGGATGCAGGTGAATGGAAAGATAAGACAGAAACAGTTTATGTTGATGCAAATGCAGACGGTTCAGTTAAGAAGATTACGGTCAAAGACTGGCTACGACGGAATGGTGACGGTGAGATCATCGATTTTTCCAATTTGAAAGACATCAAAAACACGGAAGGAGACGAAGAATATACGCAAAATGCAGACGGAACTATCACATGGGAGAACAAGGGGGAAGACATTTCCTATGAAGGTACTTCCAATCAGCAGCTTCCGGTGACTACAAAAGTAACCTATTATCTGGATGGCAAGGAAATCAAGCCGGAAGATCTGGCAGGAAAAAGCGGCAAGGTGAAAATTCGGTTTGACTATACGAATAATGAGAGCCGGACGGTGAATATCGATGGTAAAGACGTAGGAGTAAAAGTTCCATTTCTTGCAGCGTCCGTGCTCATGCTTCCTGGGGATAAGTTTAAAAATGTGAAAGTTTCCGGTGGAAAAGTCATGGCAGACCAGGATCAGAGCATTGTGATCGGAACCGCATTTCCAGGACTTGCAGACAGTTTGGAGTTGAAAGATTACGAGGCAACAAAAGATATTGACCTGAAAGACTATGTGGAAATAACCGCGGATGTGGAAAACTTTGAACTGGATTTCACAGCGACTGCAATTTCCACATGTGGGCTTAGCGATATGAATGACGGTGACCTTGACGATGTCAATGACATGATTGATGGCGTAAAAGAAATGACCGATTCTTCCGATGAACTGGTGGACGCCATGGGACAATTGAGCACCGGAGCCGGAACACTGCAGGATTATTTAAGTCAGTATACAAGCGGCGTTTCACAGGTGGATGCGGGAGCACAGGCACTGGCGGAAGGTTTGAGTGAACTGGATGAACAAGTAACTACACTCATGGGCAGCTTAAGCGCAGCAGGCAGTGATGATACGATTGCGCAGGCAGTTACACAGATTCAGAAAGATCTTGGAATATTACAGCAGGAGCTTGGAAGCGTCACAACACTGGCGGAGTATGTAAATACAATCCGTGAGAATGTAACCACTGCCAAGAGCGAATTGGATAAAATCAACGTTACAGATTTGGAGACAGAAGCGTCGAATCAGGCGAAAGAAAAAGCAAAAAATGCAGTAAATACAGCAATTTCCGAAACGGAAGCATCTACAAAGAAGGATGTCATGGATCGTTTAAAAGAAACAGAAAGTTATAAATCGCTGACATCGGAACAACAAGAAGAATTGGAAAAGGCAGTAAATACAGCCAGTGGTACATCAAGTTCAGCTGAAAAAGAATGTGACAGCATGAATATTTCCCTTACGAATGCGTCTGGCGCTAAGACAGCGATAGACCAGGCGGTAAATGCACTGGCAGAAGTAAAGGCCATGCAGGTGGATACGACTACAGCCCAGAAGGCTCTTGCGGATTTAGTGACTCAGTTTACGGCTTTATCTAACAGCCTTTCTGACATGCCGGATATGGACGAAATCGGCGGCAAACTCCAGTCAGCCATCAGCCAGCTTGCCCAGGGGGCGGCTACACTCAGCACCGGAACAAGCCAGTTAAGCTACGTTGGTACACAGCTTAACACGGGCGCAGGAACACTCGCCCAGGGCGCCAGCCTTCTGGAAGCCGGAATGAAGACATTCGACGAAGAAGGAATTGAAAAACTGGGAGACCTTGCGGGAGATGACCTTGCAAATGTTCTGAATCATTTCAAGGCAGTAAAAGAGGCAGAAACGACATACACCAACTATGGCGGGATCAGAGAAGGCGCAAGCGGAAGCGTCAAGTTCATCGTAGAAACAACAGAAATTAAATAACGGATGGGAGATGTTCTTCCAACATTGATTCAATTGAGGGGCGTGTGAAAAAAACGAGAGTTTTTTCATGCGTCCTTTCTTTTTTGTGGGACCATTTTTTTTTACAGCCCCTCGATTTTTAGAAATGATTTTTAAAAATTGTATCAGAAAAAACAATTATCGGGAAAATATACCATGATTTTTCCATGATTTCCAAGCGAGAAAAGTGGATATATTTTGCCGATAATGCTATGATAATTCAGTTACAATGATTAAAATTGGAGGATTGATTGTGAGTAAAGGAAGTGAATTTCTGCCGGAGGTACTTGGTCTGATAGAAAAACGTCTGGGAGAGATTGATGAAAATATACAGGCGGTACGCCAGGACATTAACAGTATGAATGAATATTACTGGGACAATTACACGGAAATGGACCAGTATGGATATGAGGACTATGACAACCAGCAGGCGCTGAAAATGCAGGTGAATGCCAATCAGGAGAATTGGAAAATGCGCCGGCGTCTGAAACGTATGCTGGATGCACCATTTTTCGGAAGTGTAGAATTCGTCTATGACGGAGAAGACGAGCCGGAAGATTTTTATATTGGAATCGGTAATTTCGCAAGAGAGCGTGGCGCATTGCCGCTCATTTACGACTGGAGAGCTCCGGTCAGCAGTCTGTTCTATGACTACGACAAAGGCGAGGCGTCCTACGAAGCACCGGGCGGGCGCATGGACGGAGAAATTCTGTCCAAATGGCAGTACAAAATCCGTGGCGGCAAGATGATCTATGAATTTGAGAGTGATGTGAAGATTGACGATGACATTTTAAAGCAGGAACTTGGCGCCAACAGCGACACGAAACTGAAAAATATTGTGCGTACAATCCAGAAGGAACAAAATGCAATTATCCGCAACACGAAGGACAAGATTCTGGCTATTCAAGGAGTGGCAGGCAGTGGCAAGACGTCCGTTGCGCTACATCGGATCGCCTATCTTCTGTATCATGACAGAGAGCATCTGAATTCATCAAATATCCTGATCCTCTCGCCAGGCGGCGTGTTTGCCGACTACATTTCCCATATTCTTCCTGAACTTGGCGAGGAAAATATACAGGAAATGAGTTTTGATCTGTTTGCATATCATGAACTCAGGAGAAATACTGCAACGCAGGGAAATGTGATATATGGAAAGGAAAGTAGAGATCAAAGTGGAAATTCAAAAAGTATTTCAGGCGGTACTGACTGGAATATCAAAATGATAGCCGTTGACTGTGAAGACAAGTATCATCAAATCGAGCGTGAAATCGCAGGAGTGGACGATGCGGATCAAAAACGATACGAATGGAAGCAGTCCGTGGAATACGTTCAGGCAATCGAAGGCTTTCTGATCGAGCTGGAAGACCGGCTGGTAGATTTTGAAGATGTAGAATTCAAGGGCATTCGCAAAAGTGCCAGCGAAATCATGGAATTTTTTTATGAAAAATATACCGGTACACCACTTTTAGATAGAATGGGCGCGGTCATGGATTATTTTATCGACGAAGTCGAAACCTTACGCGGACGCAGCCTAAACGACGAAGAACAAGAAATCATTTGCAGAAAATTCATGAATATGTACGTAACCAGAGACATTTGTCAAATATACAACTGGTTCCTAGAAGACTACGGATTCCCGGCACTTCCGGACATGCCGTCAGAGCGCCGCGTACTGGAATACGAAGACGTTTACCCGATTCTCTATCTAAAATACAGCCTGACGGCAGCCGGCCAGCGCAAGAACATCCGCCATCTCGTCATTGATGAGATGCAGGATTACTCCTATTTACAGTACGTACTTCTCGCGAAAATGTTTTCATGCAACATGACAATACTGGGCGACAAGGCACAGACCATCGCCGGAAAACAACAAGACGTTCTCACATTTTTACCAAAAATATTTGGAAAAAAAGTCAAACGTATCGTCATGAACAAAAGCTACCGCAACACAAGCGAAATCGCAGAATACGCCAAATCCGTCGGCGGATCCAAAGACATCCAGTATGTAGCAAGACACGGAAAAGCAGTCGAAAGACATACCATAAAAACACTGGAAAAAACATGTAAAGAAATCAGCGGAAAATTGAAATTAAGAGAAGAAGAATACGAAACAGCAGCAATCCTCACCATGACAGAAAAAGAAGCAGAACATATTCAAGAAATCATGCACAAACTAGGCGCAGAAGCACATTACATCAACCGCGACAGCGCACAATTCAAAAAAGGCCTGACAGTAACCACCTACTATCTGGCAAAAGGCTTAGAATTCGACCAGGTATTTGTTGTAGGCGGCGACCGTAACAACAAAATGTACCAAGGATATCAATACATCTGCGCAACAAGAGCATTACACGAATTGTATGTGTATGATGCATAATTCTAATTGGGGACGGGGTTTTTTCAAAAAAACCCCGTCCCCAATTAAAATTTAACCTGTCCCTTTTTGAATTGTCTTAATTGTCTACTGTGGACAGATTTCTACCCAGTAGCCGTCAGGATCATTGATGAAATAAATTCCCATGTCCGGGTTTTCGAAACACACGCAATCCATTTCTTTGTGAAGTGCCAGGGCAGCGTCCATGTCATCGACATGGAATGCCAGATGAGATTCGTTATCTCCGAGATCGTACGGGCGGTCCATGTCGCGAAGCCATGTCAGCTCCAGTGAATGTGGTGTTGTGCCGTCTCCGAGATAGACGAGTTTGAAGCTTCCGTCCGGTGCATGGAATTCTTTTGTAACTTCAAGTCCGAGAGCTTTTTTGTAAAACTCTACAGATTTGTCCAGATCCAGGACGTTGATGTTATTGTGAAAAAATGTAAATTTCATAGTGATATCCTCCTGTGAAAATATAATTTGAATCTGTATTGTCTATAATATATCACTTACACAACACCTATGGCAAGGAAATGAAAGATATGCTATACTTAAATCTTGGTAGAGCGTTACTGTTTGCTGAAATAATGTAGATGGTAACATTGGTAGCCCTCGTATAAAATTTTGCTTTGCAAAAGGAGGACAGGATGATGGAAAAAATCATAGAGTCAAATAAAGAACAAGATACGTATGACCTGGGATATGAACTGGGGCAGCATGCGAAGCCGGGGCAAGTGTTCACGCTTGTCGGTGATCTGGGCGTAGGAAAGACCGTATTTACAAAAGGACTGGCCGCCGGACTTGGCATTACAGAGCCGGTCAGCAGCCCGACATTTACAATTGTGCAGGTGTATGATGAAGGGCGCCTGCCGTTCTATCATTTTGATGTTTACCGGATCGGTGATGTGGAAGAGATGGACGAGATCGGTTATGAGGATTATGTCTACGGCGAAGGGGTTAGCCTGATCGAGTGGGCGAATCTGATTGAGGAAATATTGCCGGAACACTTCACCGAGATTAAGATAGAAAAGAATTTGGAAAAAGGATTTGATTATCGGAGGATAAGTATATGCGAATTTTAGCACTGGACAGCTCCGGCCTTGTAGCCAGCGTAGCTGTTGTTGAAAAGATAGAAGAAGAGGAACAGGTGATCGCGGAATATACTGTGAACTATAAGAAGACACACTCACAGACGCTGCTTCCGATGCTGGACACAGTATCCGACATGATCGAGCTTGACCTGAAAACAATCGACGCCATCGCAGTTGCCGGCGGACCGGGTTCATTTACCGGGCTTCGCATCGGCTCCGCCACAGCGAAAGGTCTGGGACTTGCCATGAACAAGCCGTTGATCCACATCCCGACACTGGAAGGACTGGCGTACAATCTGTGCGGAACAGACGCCATCGTGTGCCCAATCATGGATGCGCGCCGCGGACAGGTCTACACCGGAATTTACGAGTTTTGTGGAAATGAATTGGTTGTCCTGGAAGATCAGATGGCAATCAGCATCGAAGAAGTAGGTGACCATTTGAAAAAATATGACAAACGCATCATTTTCCTGGGAGATGGTGTGCCGGTATTTCGTGCGAGATTGGCAGACGAGATTCTGGCAGAAGAAATAAAAGCAGGCAGAGACATTCAGTTTGCACCGGCCAACATGAACCGTCAAAGAGCAGCATCAGTAGGAACATTAGGACTTCGTTACTATGCTGCCGGAAAGACAGAGACAGCCATGGAACACGAGCCAGATTATCTGCGCCTGTCACAGGCAGAACGCGAACGCAAGGAGCGCGAAGCGAAATCTATACAGTAAAAATGTATCAAAAACCCGCGGGGCGTAAGCATAAGCAGATATGTTGAAAACCCATGCAACTATAATATAGAAAAAGCAACATGAGAGGTATTGAAGAAATGATTCAGTTTCAGTGTGATTATGAAGAGGGCGCATGCCCACAGATTCTGGAACGTCTGGTGGAGACGAATCTGGAGCAGACGGTTGGATATAGTGAAGATGAATATTGTAAGCAGGCAAGGGAAAAAATCAAAAAAGCCTGTGATGCACCAGAGGCAGATGTACATTTTCTGGTAGGAGGGACCCAGACGAACTATGTAGTGATCCGTTCAATCCTCCGTCCGTATCAGGGCGTAATTTCAGCAGTGACCGGTCATATCAACGTGCATGAAACAGGCGCGGTCGAAGCAACTGGACACAAAGTCCTGGCACTTCCAAGCAAAGACGGAAAAATTACAGCATCACAGGTGCGCGCATATTACGATGCGCACTGGAATGACGCAGATCATGAGCACATCGTACAGCCGGGCATGGTCTACATTTCCCATCCGACGGAAAATGGAACAATTTACAGCAAGTCTGAATTACAGGAACTTTACGCAACCTGTAAAGAACTTGGCCTGCCATTATTCATGGACGGAGCAAGAATGGGATATGGATTAATGTCTGAAAAATCAGACATGACACTGGCAGATATTGCAGCAAATACAGATGTATTTTATATTGGGGGAACGAAGGTAGGAGCACTTTTCGGCGAGGCAGTCGTAATCACAAAATCCGCTCTTAAGAAAGATTTTCGTTACTGCATGAAGCAGAGTGGAGCAATGTTGGCCAAAGGACGTCTTCTGGGAATCCAGTTTGATACATTGTTTACAGACGATTTATATTTCAAAATTGCAGCTCACGCAAACAAATTAGCTATGAAGTTAAAAAATGCATTTCTTGAAAAAGGATATAAAATGTATTTTGATTCTTACACGAACCAGCAGTATCCGATTTTGTCAAAGAAAGACCGCGAAAAATTAGCACAGAAATATCAGTTTAGTTTTTGGGAACAGATAGATGAAGACTATGCGGCAGTGCGCTTCTGTACAAGTTGGGCAACAAGTGAAGAAGCAATAGACGAGCTGATCCAGGATATTTAAGAAGCTATAATAAGATGGAGCCTAGAAGCAATATAGAAAAACCAAAAGATAGAAGATATGGAAATAATAGAAATAAAAAAAGACCAACAGCAATATATTTCTGAGATTGCAGCGCTGGAATCCGATATCTTTCCGGATCCATGGAGTGAAAAAAGTATCAGGGATACGCTTGAAAATCCTCAGGCACGGATTTGGAGTATTATAAGCAGACAAGCGCCGCCATGCTCCTGCGCTTCAACGGCGCCGGAGCATGCAGGCAAGCCACAACTCCTTGGCTATGTGATTTTTTATTATGTGTTAGATGAGGGAGAAATCGCCAGAATTGCGACATCTCCGCAACATCGCCGGCAGGGGTTGGCTGTAAGACTTCTTGAAAAAATGCGTGCATTTAGTTACGAGCAGAATATTACAAGATGGCTGTTGGATGTTCGTATTTCCAATGAAACAGCAATACATTTTTACAAGGCCGCAGGATTTGTCGAAGACGGTGTGCGAAAGAATTTCTATGCAAACCCGCCGGAAGATGCTATACTTATGAGTTGTGAAGTCGAAACTTCAGGCAGCGACCGAGCCTGAAGCCTGTCCAAAAGCTAGGCAGCGATCGAGCCTGAAGCTTGTCCAAAAGCTAGGCAGCGACCGAGCCTGAAGCCTGTCCAAAAGCTAGGCGCGGCTGCATGAAAAATGAAGTTGGAAATGAACTGGCAGATGCTCCAACACTTCCCACTGGGAAATGCGCATCTGACCAGATATAATATAGGCGTAATGAATCAATCCGGTGCCCGGGTGGCAGATACCACACATTTTCCACACAGGCACACTAGACTTCAAGGAGGAATTGTATGCGCCAGTATCATACAACTGTAAAAGAAACAAAAGAAATCGATAAGATCATCTGTAACCGCTGTGGCAGAAGTATTCCGGTAATCCAAGGGGTTCCCCGCGAGGACGTACTGGAAGTATCCAAGCGCTGGGGCTATTTCTCGGAAAAAGACAACCGGCTGGACGAATTTGACCTCTGCGAGCAGTGCTACGATGAAATTATAAGCGAATTTAAAATAAAAATCTGATTCAGAGTCTGCACGAATATCCGGACGCTGAAGAAAATCAAAAACAAGCGGACCGGCAGGACATTTGCCTGGCGGTTCCGGATAAGAGGTAAAATATGTTAGACGTATGTTTGTTGGGAACGGGCGGCATGATGCCCCTCCCGTACCGCTGGCTCACCTCGCTTCTGGTGAGATATAACGGCAGCAGTCTTCTAATTGACTGCGGAGAAGGTACGCAGATTGCAATAAAAGAAAAAGGCTGGAGTTTCAAACCCATCGATGTGATTTGCTTCACACATTACCACGGCGACCACATCAGCGGACTCCCGGGCCTGCTCCTGACTATGGGAAATGCAGACCGCACGGAACCGTTGACTCTGATTGGACCGAAAGGACTGGAGCGGGTAGTCAACTCACTTCGCGTTATTGCGCCGGAACTGCCATTTCAGATAAAATACATCGAAATCACACAGCCGGAGCAGATATTTGAGATGAATGGCTATCGCCTGAAAGCATTTCGCGTAAATCATAACGTTACTTGCTATGGCTACACGATGGAAATCGACCGCGCCGGGAAGTTCGACGTGGATCGTGCAAATGAAGCGGCAATTCCGCAGAAGTTCTGGGGCAGTCTGCAAAAAGGTGAAAATGTCCAGGACGGAGACAATTTATACACACCGGACATGGTTCTTGGACCTGCGCGAAAAGGAATTAAACTGACATACTGCACAGACACGAGACCGACGGACTCTATCCGCAACAACGCGAAAGGTTCCGATCTATTTATCTGCGAAGGAATGTACGGTGAGAAGGATAAGCTGAAAAAAGCAAAAGAATACAAGCATATGACATTTTACGAGGCAGCGCAGCTTGCAAAAGAAGCAGAAGTCGCAGAAATGTGGCTGACGCATTATAGTCCGTCGCTGACGCACCCGGAAGAATATATGGACGAGGTGAAGAAAATCTTCCCAAATTCCATAGCAGCAAAAGATAAACGAACGGTAGAACTGACATTTTCAGATTAATGAAAATGAATTCAGAAGATTGAAGGGATAGAATATGAAGGAAGATGTATTGATTCTTGCAATTGAAAGCTCCTGTGATGAGACGGCAGCAGCAGTCGTAAAGAACGGAAGAGAAGTTCTTTCAAATGTAATCTCTTCCCAGATCGCACTGCATACTCTCTACGGAGGTGTTGTGCCGGAGATTGCATCAAGAAAGCATATAGAGAAGATAAATCAGGTCGTACAGGCGGCTCTTGATGAGGCAAATGTTACATTAGACGATATTACTGCCATCGGAGTTACTTACGGACCGGGGCTTGTAGGCGCACTTCTGGTCGGTGTAGCAGAGGCAAAAGCCATCGCATATGCAGCAAAGAAACCATTAGTCGGAGTGCATCATATTGAAGGACACATTGCAGCAAATTTCATTGAGCACAAAGATCTGGAACCACCATTTTTCTCACTGGTCGTTTCAGGAGGACACACACATCTTGTGCGAGTCAAAGATTATGGCAAATTTGACATTATCGGACGCACAAGAGACGATGCGGCAGGAGAAGCATTTGATAAAGTCGCACGCGCGATCGGACTTGGGTATCCGGGCGGACCAAAGATTGATAAAGTATCCAAAGAAGGAAACCCAGAAGCCATTGCATTTCCACGCGCACACGTTGAAGATGCACCATATGACTTTAGCTTCAGTGGTCTGAAATCCGCAGTTCTGAACTACATCAACGGCTGCCAGATGAAAGGAATCGAATACAACCAGGCAGATATTGCGGCATCGTTCCAGAAAGCCGTGACAGATGTTCTTGTGGCAAATGCGATGCATGCAGTGGAAGAATTTCATGTGGACAAGCTGGCGATTGCCGGTGGTGTTGCATCCAACAGCGCACTTCGCGCAGCTATGAAAGAGGCGTGCGAAAAGAGAGGGGTAGAATTCTATTATCCGTCTCCGATTTTCTGTACCGACAATGCAGCAATGATCGGCGTGGCAGCTTACTATGAGTATATCAATGGCACAAGAAGCGGATGGGATCTCAATGCAGTGCCGAATCTGAAACTGGGTGAACGGTAGAAGAACCTTAAGGCAATACGTAAAAGTAGATACAGAAATTAAGAATAAGAACGTCAATATAAACGAGGAAAATATATGGATAAGAAGAAATGTACGGCAATCGTATTATCTGCCGGTCAGGGGAAACGTATGGGAACCGCTATACAAAAACAGTATATTGAATTATCCGGAAAACCAATCATTTATTATACTTTGGATGCATTTCAAAAATCCGCGATCATCGATGATATTGTACTTGTAGTAGGTGAAGGGCAAGAAAACTGGGTCCGTGACGAGATCGTAGAAAAGTATCAGCTTACAAAAGTACGCTCGATCATCCCAGGTGGAAAAGAACGTTATGATTCCGTATGGGCAGGACTACGCGGACTTCATGCTCTCAAAGAACAGCCGGAATACGTATTCATTCATGATGGCGCCAGAATGTTCGTGGACGAGCAGATTCTTACGCGTGGATATGAAAATGTAGAAAAATTCGGTGCCTGTGTAGCCGGAATGCCGAGCAAAGATACGGTCAAACTGGTGGATGAAGATCAGTTTGCAGTGAATACACCGCCAAGAAAATTAATCTGGGCGGTACAGACTCCACAGATTTTTAAGGCAGATCTCATAGAAAATGCTTATGCAAAGCTGATGGAAGAGGTGCCGGATAATATCACTGACGACGCTATGGTAGTGGAACAGATGATGAAAGTACCGGTTAAATTATATGAAGGCTCTTACGAAAATATCAAGATCACAACACCGGAAGATCTGGAAATCGCAAAAGTATTTCTTGCGAAACGCAAAGAAAAATATCATAAATAGTTTATGCTGGTTCATAAAAAAGGTTCACAAAAAAGAAAAAATATCAAAAATTATTCTTGACAGTGCAATGGGTATATGATATGATAACTATCGTCGCTGACAGAGCGATATCAATTGCATAGATGGAGAGGTATCGAAGTGGTCATAACGAGGCGGTCTTGAAAACCGTTTGTCCGCAAGGGCGCGTGGGTTCGAATCCCACCCTCTCCGTTTCAGGAGTTTCGCAGATGCGGAACTCCTTTTTGCATAACGGGGGACGGAAAAAATGACACAAAAAATAAAACATTACATTTGTGAAAAAGACGGAAGAATCAAGTGGCAGTTCCGCCTGATTTTATCAGCAGCTATATTATCAATAATGCTTGCTGAAAGCCGATTTTTATATTATCATAGTCCTAAAGATACAAAATGGTTGATATGTATTATTTACGCTCTGACTGGTTATTATTGTCCGGGGTGTGGAGCAGGCCGCGCGTGCTATTGCATTTTGCACGGTCAGATTTATCAGGCATTTCGCTATAACCCGTTGCTTGTACTTTTGTTGCCGTGGATAGGCGCATACCTGGCATTATGCGCGTGCCAGTGGCTATTTACAGGCAGAGAAAGCATAAGCCGCCAGATACCGATGTGGATATTATGGACAATATTGGCAGTTATACTGATATACGGAGTTTTGAGAAATGTAAATGCATATCCATTTGTGTTACTATCCCCGACAAGGGTCAGATAAAAGGAGGAATGAGTATGAAGTGTAAATTTTGCGGAAATGATTTGCCGGAAGAATCAAAGTTCTGTCCGTCATGTGGCGCACCGGTAGAGCCGGAGGAGAAGCAGGAACAGTCAGAACAATCAGCAGAAGCGAAGCAGCCGGAAAACCAGAATCCTTATGAATATGGCGTGCCAGGAACAGATAATGGAAGTGGAGCACAGAATGAGAATCCATATCAGTATGGAAGTGCGGAACAGAATAACGAGAACCCGTACCAGTATGGAAGTGAAGGACAGAATAACGAGAACCCATATCAGTATGGAAGCGCAGGACAGGATAACGAGAACCCATACCAGTATGGAAGCGCAGGACAGAATAACGAGAACCCGTACCAGTATGGAAGTACAGGACAGAACACGTCTGCAGATTATAATGCTAATAATGGGACTTATGGTCAGCCGCAGAAGCCGATCAATGGAACAACCTATTTAATATTCGCTATCATTTCAACATTACTGTGCTGTCTGCCACTGGGCATTGTGGCAATTGTATATGCCTGCAAAATCAATTCTCTACAGAGAAGTGGAGATTATGCCGGAGCGCAGAATGCAGCGAAGAAAGCGAAGATGTTTACGATTATCGGAACAGTAGCTGCGCTTGTAGTATCTATTTTTTATATTATATTTGCAGTTGTGATTGGAATTGGAAGCAGCGATTTCGACGATGATCCGGTATCTAATGTTGTGGAAAATGTAATCGAAGATAAGGACGATTCTAAAAAAGCAGATGACAGTGATAAGTCAGATAAAGCAGCAAAGAGTACAGAACCGGCAGTAGCCAGCGGTGAACTTGGCACAAGCTGGGACAGTTATACAGTACAGATCAATGATAAAGTCCTGACATTTCCATGCACAAAAGCCGATATTGAGGCAGCAGGTCTGAGTATGGATACGGATTATACAGCGGAAAATTATATGGTGAATGCTAACGAATATGAGTTGGTTTATTTCGAGGATGCCAATGATAATGAGATTATGGCATATGCAATCAACAATACAGATACAGCGATGGAAGTAAAAGACTGCCTGATCGGTGGCGTTTCTGTAGATGACTATGATCTGGAAAATGGCGGACTCACTGTGATATTCCCAGGCGGGCTTCAGATGGGCGCTTCAAAAGATGCAGTAACTGGAGCTTATGGAGAAGCAGATGACACATATGACGGAGACAGTCTGTCTATGTATAGCTGGTATTCAGGTGACAGTTACTACAAGAGTTGCGAGATTGACTTTGACGCAGAGTCTGGACTTGTATGCACAATGACTATGCAAAACTTTGGTCAATAAGAGCTATAAACTAAAAAGTAAAGTATAAAATAATAATAAATGTCTGGTATGTGAGGGTGAGAGACTCTTTGCATGTCAGACATTTTTTGCTTTCTTAAGAAAGAACTTGTCAGGAGGCATATTCATTGTTCAGCGGAGTGCATACAAAAAGTTACAAAAAAATTAAAAAAAGGACTAGACAAATGTGACGAGATATTGTATAGTAATCAACGGACTGATTTGAAAGTAAATTTTAAAGAAATTGAAAGTAAATTTTTAAATCGAATTTAAAAATGAATTTTTGAGAAGTCAATTTGGAGAAATACCCAAGCTGGCCGAAGGGGCTCCCCTGGAAAGGGAGTAGGTCGTTAATAGCGGCGCGAGGGTTCAAATCCCTCTTTCTCCGTTAATCCGATATCTTATTACAAGATAGAAGATGAAAATAGAATAAAAAAGTTGTTGACAAATGTCGATGAACGTGATATTCTAATAAAGCTAATTTACAAGACAGAGATGTCTAATGTAAAGAGAGTGAAAAATAAATTTAAAAAAGTTGTTGACAAGCGATTGTGAATGTGATAATATAAATAAGCTGTCGCTGAGACGACAACAAAGAAAAAGAACCTTGATAATTAAATAATAGACAACAACCCTGAAGATTCTTTAAGAGAAAATTCAGAACGGACATTGAATGACAATGTCAACCTTAAAACAGTAAAAGGGATAAGAAAGCTAGTAGTTTTCTTGACCTGGAACGAACTTTGATTTTAAATCCGAGTCAAATCGGAATTAAGATTTTTAAACGAGAGTTTGATCCTGGCTCAGGATGAACGCTGGCGGCGTGCTTAACACATGCAAGTCGAGCGAAGCACTTAAGTTTGATTCTTCGGATGAAGACTTTTGTGACTGAGCGGCGGACGGGTGAGTAACGCGTGGGTAACCTGCCTCATACAGGGGGATAACAGTTAGAAATGGCTGCTAATACCGCATAAGACCACAGTACTGCATGGTACAGTGGTAAAAACTCCGGTGGTATGAGATGGACCCGCGTCTGATTAGGTAGTTGGTGAGGTAACGGCCCACCAAGCCGACGATCAGTAGCCGACCTGAGAGGGTGACCGGCCACATTGGGACTGAGACACGGCCCAGACTCCTACGGGAGGCAGCAGTGGGGAATATTGCACAATGGGCGAAAGCCTGATGCAGCGACGCCGCGTGAAGGATGAAGTATTTCGGTATGTAAACTTCTATCAGCAGGGAAGAAAATGACGGTACCTGACTAAGAAGCCCCGGCTAACTACGTGCCAGCAGCCGCGGTAATACGTAGGGGGCAAGCGTTATCCGGATTTACTGGGTGTAAAGGGAGCGTAGACGGCTGTGCAAGTCTGAAGTGAAAGGCATGGGCTCAACCTGTGGACTGCTTTGGAAACTGTGCAGCTAGAGTGTCGGAGAGGTAAGTGGAATTCCTAGTGTAGCGGTGAAATGCGTAGATATTAGGAGGAACACCAGTGGCGAAGGCGGCTTACTGGACGATGACTGACGTTGAGGCTCGAAAGCGTGGGGAGCAAACAGGATTAGATACCCTGGTAGTCCACGCCGTAAACGATGACTGCTAGGTGTCGGGTAGCAAGGCTATTCGGTGCCGCAGCTAACGCAATAAGCAGTCCACCTGGGGAGTACGTTCGCAAGAATGAAACTCAAAGGAATTGACGGGGACCCGCACAAGCGGTGGAGCATGTGGTTTAATTCGAAGCAACGCGAAGAACCTTACCTGATCTTGACATCCCGATGACCGCTTCGTAATGGAAGCTTTTCTTCGGAACATCGGTGACAGGTGGTGCATGGTTGTCGTCAGCTCGTGTCGTGAGATGTTGGGTTAAGTCCCGCAACGAGCGCAACCCTTATCTTCAGTAGCCAGCATTTAGGATGGGCACTCTGGAGAGACTGCCAGGGATAACCTGGAGGAAGGTGGGGATGACGTCAAATCATCATGCCCCTTATGACCAGGGCTACACACGTGCTACAATGGCGTAAACAAAGGGAAGCAGAGCCGCGAGGCCGAGCAAATCTCAAAAATAACGTCTCAGTTCGGATTGTAGTCTGCAACTCGACTACATGAAGCTGGAATCGCTAGTAATCGCAGATCAGAATGCTGCGGTGAATACGTTCCCGGGTCTTGTACACACCGCCCGTCACACCATGGGAGTCAGTAACGCCCGAAGTCAGTGACCCAACCGAAAGGAGGGAGCTGCCGAAGGTGGGACCGATAACTGGGGTGAAGTCGTAACAAGGTAGCCGTATCGGAAGGTGCGGCTGGATCACCTCCTTTCTAAGGAAATATAGTAAGGATTGTTGTCTGTTATTTAGTCATCAAGGACTGAGCGCGGCTCAGGGCTGTAAAAATGAGGAAGCAAACTTGTTTGCTGAATCATTTGAAACAGGAATGAGACATGTGAAGGCTTGAATCTACCGAAAAGAAGCAGAGCGGATTTGAGGTAGGGCAAGACGCGCGAAGAACGAGATGAAGATTATTGGTTCTGTAAAAAGGCCAAATAGTATTTCTGGTGGCGATGCGCTTAGGGGACACACCCGTTCCCATCCCGAACACGATGGTTAAGACCTAAGCGGCCGATGGTACTTTACTGGAGACGGTACGGGAGAGTAGGTGGCTGCCAGATTAAAAGAAAAACTGGTTTTACCAGTGATCAGATAGCTGAAAAGATTCAACTATCTGATGGCTGATAAAACAGTCAAATGCTTACATTGCACCTCAAGAACTTCGTTCTTTCGGTCGCGTGCAGGCACGCTATGAAACAGAATATTTCACAGCTTATGAATGCAAGCATTCAACGCAGAAAATATTCGTTTCGCAATGTACCTTGAAAACCGCATATAAGAAATATAGATAAGATATTAAATATCTAATCAAGACATCCGAGGTAATTGTTATAAACAGAGTAATAATTACTACACAATTCGAAGAAAACGAATCCAAAAAATTGACCTAGAAGCCAACGCATGCAACGCTATGCATGTGTAAGTTTTGAAGGAAACAGCAGGGAGGACGCTTTGCGCGGGTTAGCTCACAAGCTTCGCTTGTTTCGCTATCATTTGCTACGCAAATGTGTTCCAGTTATCATAAGCCATTATGAGAACAAGTTCTCAAATGTCTTCTGAACCTGTCACCCGCTTTCAAAGCTAGTTGGTTATGCTAATAAGAGCGTATGGTGGATGCCTTGGCACTAAGAGCCGATGAAAGACGTGATAAGCTGCGAAAAGCTTCGGGGAGGAGCAAATATCCTATGATCCGGAGATCTCTGAATGGGGAAACCCACCTGAGCAAACCTCAGGTATCCTAACGCCAATACATAACGTTAGGAGGGGAACCCGGTGAACTGAAACATCTAAGTAGCCGGAGGAAGAGAAAACAACATGTGATTCTGGAAGTAGCGGCGAGCGAAACCGGAAGAGCCCAAACCGGAGTGCGTGCACTCCGGGGTTCGGACCGCGGAATTGATCCAAAAGACTTAACAGAACGGCTTGGGAAGGCCGGCCAGAGAGGGTGAAAGCCCCGTAAGTGAAAGGTCGATTGGCATGGCGGTATCCAGAGTAGGTCGAGACACGTGGAACCTTGACTGAATATGCGGGGACCACCCCGTAAGGCTAAATACTCCTTAGTGACCGATAGCGCATAGTACTGTGAAGGAAAGGTGAAAAGGACCCCGGGAGGGGAGTGAAAAAGAACCTGAAACCATATGTTTACAAGCTGTGGAACCACTTTAAATGTGGAACCGCGTACTTTTTGTAGAACGGTCCGGCGAGTTACGCTGGCTGGCGAGGTTAAGTCCTTAAGGGATGGAGCCGAAGGGAAACCAAGTCTGAATAGGGCGAAGAGTCAGTCGGAGTAGACCCGAAACCGGGTGACCTATCCATGTCCAGGATGAAGTTGCCGTAAAAGGCAATGGAGGTCCGAACCCACATCCGTTGAAAAGGGTGGGGATGAGGTGTGGATAGGGGAGAAATTCCAATCGAACCCGGAGATAGCTGGTTCTCCTCGAAATAGCTTTAGGGCTAGCCTCATACAAGTCTTGCGGAGGTAGAGCACTGAATTTCCTAGGGGGCGTCAAAGCTTACCGAAGAATATCAAACTCCGAATGCCGCGTAGATGGTGTATGGGAGTCAGACTGCACGAGATAAGTTGGGTAGTCAAAAGGGAAAGAGCCCAGACCTGCAGCTAAGGTCCCAAAATGTGTGTTAAGTGGAAAAGGATGTGGGATTTCGAAGACAACTAGGATGTTGGCTCAGAAGCAGCCATACATTCAAAGAGTGCGTAATAGCTCACTAGTCGAGAGGTCCTGCGCCGAAAATGTCCGGGGCTGAAACACACTACCGAAGCTCAGGAATGTACTTGTACATTGGTAGAGGAGCATTGTATACGGGAAGAAGCAGTACCGATAAGGAGCTGTGGACTGTATAGAAGAGAGAATGCCGGAATGAGTAGCGAGAGGAAGGTGAGAATCCTTCCGGCCGAATATCTAAGGTTTCCAGAGTAAAGCTGATCTGCTCTGGGTAAGTCGGGGCCTAAGGCCAGGTCGAAAGACGTAACCGATGGACAACAGGTTGAAATTCCTGTACCGCGATATAACAGAACTGTGGGGACACGTGTGGAGAGCACAAGCCGGGAATGGAAAGCCCGGCGCAAGCGAGGTAGGAGTCGTACTGGCAAATCCGTACGGCAATCCGAAGACGTGATGCGTACCGAAATAAGAGTAGGGAAGAGTGTGAGCCATGCGTCAAGAAAAGCCGCTATTGTTTGTATCGCGCCCGTACCGTAAACCGACACAGGTGGATGAGGAGAGAATCCTAAGGCCGACGGGAGAAGCATTGTTAAGGAACTCGGCAAAATGACTCCGTAACTTCGGGAGAAGGAGTGCCACTGAGAGGTGGCCGCAGAGAATTGGCCCAAGCAACTGTTTAGCAAAAACACAGGTCTATGCAAAACCGAAAGGTGAGGTATATGGGCTGACGCCTGCCCGGTGCTGGAAGGTTAAGAGGAGAGGTTAGCGCAAGCGAAGCTTTGAATTTAAGCCCCAGTAAACGGCGGCCGTAACTATAACGGTCCTAAGGTAGCGAAATTCCTTGTCGGGTAAGTTCCGACCCGCACGAAAGGCGTAATGATTTGGGCACTGTCTCAACAATGCACCCGGTGAAATTGAAATACCAGTGAAGATGCTGGTTACCTGCGCCAGGACGGAAAGACCCCATGGAGCTTTACTCCAGCTTGATACTGGGATTCGGTATTGCATGTACAGGATAGGTGGGAGGCTTTGAAGCGGTGACGCCAGTTGCCATGGAGCCGCTGTTGGGATACCACCCTTGCAGTACTGGGTTTCTAACCAGCGGCCGTGATCCGGCCGGGGGACAATGCCAGACGGGGAGTTTGACTGGGGCGGTCGCCTCCGAAAGGGTATCGGAGGCGCTCAAAGGTTCCCTCAGAATGGTCGGAAACCATTCGAAGAGTGCAAAGGCAGAAGGGAGCTTGACTGCGACACCGACGGGTGGAGCAGGTACGAAAGTAGGACTTAGTGATCCGGTGGTATAAAGTGGGATTGCCATCGCTCAACGGATAAAAGCTACCCTGGGGATAACAGGCTTATCACTCCCAAGAGTTCACATCGACGGAGTGGTTTGGCACCTCGATGTCGGCTCATCGCATCCTGGGGCTGTAGTAGGTCCCAAGGGTTGGGCTGTTCGCCCATTAAAGCGGTACGCGAGCTGGGTTCAGAACGTCGTGAGACAGTTCGGTCCCTATCCGGCGTGGGCGTAGGATATTTGAGAGGAGCTGTCCTTAGTACGAGAGGACCGGGATGGACTGACCTCTGGTGTACCGGTTGAACCGCCAGGTTCACGGCCGGGTAGCCAAGTCGGGAAGGGATAAACGCTGAAGGCATCTAAGCGTGAAGCCCCCCTCAAGATGAGATATCCCATTCGAAAGAAGTAAGACCCCTTGAAGACGACGAGGTAGATAGGGCAG
>SKEB01000692.1_pt1 | contig 22675 bp, 15 predicted proteins | sample 4826561 | NCBI WGS metagenome assembly SKEB01 (sample SAMN11008820, study PRJNA524170) | human gut metagenome | biome: Human fecal sample; material: Feces; isolation source: fecal sample from pouch patient p17 | host: Homo sapiens | place: Israel: Tel-Aviv | collected 2016-03-29
TAGAGGATTATCCAAAGTGCAAATGCAATGCTTCCTTGCGGCAATGGCACAAAATATCAAGAAAATTGCCCTGGTGGTATGGGCTATTTTGTCTTATTTATGGCGTCAATTTTACTTGTTTGAGGCATGGGTAAAACAATCAGCGAAAATGACCGCTGGCACCATTATCTGAAAGGAAAAGCAAGAGAAAAGCGACAAAGTAAAAAAACAACCCCATTTTTATCAAATGATTTTGGAAAGATGGGTTTGTCAGCGGTCTGAGAAAACCGGTGGAAACACCGGTTTTTTGTTGGTTTGTGTATGTTAGTTTTTTACAAGATGTTTATGATTTTGCATTGATACATTATTTCTTTTTGTATTTCATCTTAAACGGATTTACTGTTATTTCATTATTATTAATTGTGGCAAAGACTTCATCGGATACTCTATCAGCTTTAACGGAATAGAGTGTATTGTCTTTTTTATAAACAACTTTCTTAAATGTAATATCTTGAGTTTTTCCTTTAAATGTATAAGGTGCGCCACCTGTAAGGATATATTCACCTTCTCTTTGTTTAGCTTTAACGATGGACAGTAGATATTGATTATCGCTTATGTAAGAACCATCAATATCTTTATCACCACAAGCGGTTAACATCGCAGATAAGCCAATAGCGGTTAAAGCAGTAATGAGTTTCTTTTTCACAATTGCTCCTTATGTCGTGATCAGTTTGCAATGAAAGATTGATAAAAAAATAAAATGCACAATTTTATCGGTGTGTAACGTCAGTGTAAGGTGTAATTTTCATCATTGGTTTTCAATGTTGAAACTTACAGACAGCATTCTACCCCCCCCTGAAAATAATGTAAATGCTTATTTTTGTGGTTATTTTTAGAATTTTGCATATAAAAAAACTGCTCAAGCGTTTTCGCACTTGAACAGTTTGTTTCCACAGGAATATAAAAAATTAACGCATTGTTACAAATTCTTCCGAACCAGTCGGATGAATTGCCACTGTATCATCAAAATTAGACCCATTTATGTTTGATTCCCAAACACTTTCCAAAACGGCACAATCTCAATCACTTTGCCATCAACAATCATTTTATCTTCCTGATCAAAGGTAACGATAATGCCTTGCTCCAATTTAAAGAAATTCATTGCATCAACTAAACCGTCCCGTTCTCGGGCGATATTTTCAGCACTTAGCTGCCAGCAAACTTGGATAAGTTGTATTGGAGTGCTGTTTTGGCAGACCACAAAATCGCATTCTTTGTTGTTTTCATTGTAGTAATACAGCTCTGAAAATTGTCGTCTAAGTTCCCAAAATACGGCATTTTCCAGTTTTCTGCCGAGATCTTGGCTGAAAGATGGGCTAATTACACGCTGTAAACCATTGTCGATAAAATAGACTTTTCGTGGGTTAGCGAGCTGGGTTTTGTAAGAATAGGCAAATTTTGGCAGCAAATGAACCACATAGGCTTGCTCTAAATGCGAAAGATATTCCTGTACGGTAGAAGTGCTTTTTACTTCAAGGCTTTGTTTGAGTTTGTTTGCACTGATTAAATTACCTACGTTACCTGCCAAGAAAAGCAACAGACGCTTCATCGCACGTTCATCACGAATGCCGAAACGGACGATAATATCGCGGTATAAAATATCATTAATCAAGGCGTTTAAAATCTCGTTTTCCTTGAATTGCAGATATTGCGGAAAACCGCCGAGCGTCAAATAATCTGAGACTGCCTCAGCATTTTTTGCCTTACCGAGAAATTCGCAAAATTCCACAAAACAGAAAGGGAAAAGCTCTTTGCTGATGTGCCGCCCTGTCAGTTTTGTGCCGAGTTCACGGCTGAGTAAAGAGGCATTAGACCCCGTTACTATCACTTGATATCCCTGATCAAGTTTGCCACGCACATACACTTCCCAGCCTTCAATCACTTGGATTTCATCAAAATAGAGTGTTTGAATCTGTGGGTTTTCGGCAATGATTTCATCGAGCAAGGCAAAATCGCTAAACTCAAAATTAAAAAGTTGCGGCGTATCGAAGTTGAGGAAGAGATAATCATTTTCTGCTTGTTTCCCAATAAGTTGAGTGAGCAATGTGCTTTTCCCACTACGACGAATACCCGATACCACCAAGGCAAAATTAGGCAAAATTTTGATTTTCTCCAGCATTTTGCGAGGGTAGGTCTGTTGCGATGATAACTGCTGTTGCTGGCTTGTAATAGCTTGGGTAATTTCTGATTTTAACAACATAAACTCACTCCTTATCAATCTGTTTGTTACTAACAAACAAAAATATTCGATACTAATGAAAGCTATTTTATGCTAAAAATAGAGAGAAAGGCAAAGTGTTTGTTGCTATCGAACAATAGTGTTTGATAGTAATGGACGGTTTTGTTATTTTAGAATTTTGCACATAAAAAAACTGCTCAAGCGTTTTCACACTTGAACAGTTTGTTTCCACAGGAATGTAAAAAATTAACGCATTGTTACAAATTCTTCCGAACCGGTCGGGTGAATTGCCACTGTATTATCAAAATCTTTTTTCGTTGCGCCCATTTTAATGGCAACCGCAAAGCCTTGAATCATTTCATCGACACCGAAACCAATGCCGTGCAGACCAACAATTTTCTCTTCCGAACCGGCACAAACCAATTTCATTCGACAAGGCTGACGATGTTGCGTGACTGCCGTGTACATCGAAGTAAAGGTAGATTTGTACACTTTCACATTCTCTGCGCCATATTGTTCAATGGCTTGTGGCTCGGTCAATCCTACAGTACCGATTGGCGGATGGCTGAAAACGACAGTCGGAATTAAATTGTAATCTAAATGTTCAGTCGGTTTATTGTTGAATAAACGTTCAGATAAACGGCGACCGGCAGCTACTGCAACCGGTGTTAATTCAACCGCACCGGTATTATCGCCGACCGCATAAATGCCTTGCACATTGGTATTCTGATATTTATCAACTTCAATAAAGCCTTTGCTGTTGGTTTTCACGCCGGCAGCTTCCAAATTGAGCTGATCGGTCATTGGTACACGACCGATCGCCCAGACAAGGCAATCTACGGTTTGTGAGCGACCGTCTTCCAAAAAGAGTGTGAGTGAGCCGTCATCATTTTTCACCACTTTTTGTGGAATGGCGTGAGTGTGCAGAGTTGCGCCCTCGCTATTCATAATTTCCACTAAAGTTTCAACAATTAACGGGTCAAAATTACGCAACGGCGCGTGTTTGCGCACAAATAGATGTGTTTCAACGCCCAAACTATGTAAAACGCCTGACAATTCCACTGCAATGTAACCGGCACCGACTACAGCAACACGTTTTGGCAATGCTTTCAATGCAAATACACCATCGGAATCAATGCCGTATTCAGCACCTTCAATGTTTGGATGACTTGGACGACCGCCGGTTGCGATCAAGATATGTTTCGCTTTGATTAATTCGCCGTTGACTTCAACAGTGTGTGCGTCAACAAATTTCGCAAAACCGCGAATGACATCAACTTTGTTATTGCCGAGAACTCGCTCATAGGATTGATGAATACGATCAATATAGGCTTCACGGCTTTCACGTAATTTTGCAAAATCAAATTGGTTAACGGTAACATCAAAACCATAATCCGACGCATAAAGGTTAATGGCTTCTGCAATTTGCGCACCGTACCACATCACTTTTTTCGGTACACAACCCACGTTTACACAAGTACCGCCAAGATATTTGGCTTCAATAATGGCACATTTTTGACCATAGCTGGCAGCACGGTTAATCGAAGCGATACCGCCGCTGCCACCGCCAATCGCAATATAATCATATTCTCTCATTTTGATTCTCCCATTAAATTTAAACTGTAATGGCGTCTATTTTGACGAAATTAAATAAAATACGCCAACTGTTAACATAAATTGGTTTAATTGGTAATAGCGATATTTATTCCGGCGTAATCCAATGAAGATCCCAATGCCCGGTGCCATCCGGTGCTAAAACGTTGGTTAAATACGGCAAAATGGCTTTCATTTGTGCTTCTAATTTCCAAGGCGGATTAATCACAATCATTCCGCTTGCCGTCATTCCTCGTTGTGCAGTATCAGGGCGAATACCCAATTCAATTTGTAGGATTTTACGGATCTGAGTCTCTTCTAAAGCGTGCACCATTTTCTTAATTTGTTGACGTAAAACCACCGGATACCAAATGGCGTATGTGCCGGTAGCAAAACGTTTATAGCCCTCAACAATGGCATCCACTACAAGCTGATAATCCTCTTTTAATTCATATGGCGGATCGATCAGAATAAATCCACGCCGTTCTTTGGGCGGCAAGACTGCCTTCAACTGCTGAAAACCGTCATCGCGTTTAACCTGTACATTTTTATAAAGCTGCATATTTTTGCGTAATAACGGATAATCGCTCGGATGTAATTCCGTTAAAATGGCCCTGTCTTGTGGGCGCAATAAATTTGCCGCCAATAGCGGGGAACCGGGATAAAAACGGAGTTTTTGTTGGGAATTTACTTTCGCAACTTGATCCAGATAATATTTCACCGTTTCGGGAAGATCTTGGCGTTGCCATAAATAACCGACGCCTTGCTCAAATTCCGCTGTTTTTTCTGCTTCAAAACTTTGTAATGAATAAAGACCGGCGCCGGCGTGCGTGTCTAAATAAAGAAAACCTTTCTCTTTTTGCTGTAATGACTCAATGATTAAAAGTTGCACAATATGTTTCAGCACATCGGCAAAATTACCGGCGTGAAAACTGTGGCGATAACTTAACATAAATTTCCTCTTATTTTTCTAATTGATGCCAATGTTTCGGATTGACAAATTCAATGCCTTTATCGACAAAAGCGATGTTTTCGTGTTGCAACAAGTAGCGTTTTGCCGGCAATCCGCCACCAAAACCGGTGAGCTGCTGCTGTTTGCCGAGAATACGATGGCAAGGCACAATAATGCTGATCGGATTTCTACCGACTGCACCACCAACCGCACGCACCGCTTTCGGTTTGCCGATTTGATGGGCAATATCGGCATAACTGGCGGTTTGTCCAAAAGGGATTTTTAATAGCGCAGACCACACCGCACGTTGAAATTCTGTACCGATCAAATGTAATGGCAGATCAGAAAATGTGGTTCTTTGCCCGGCGAAATATTGTATTAAGGCATTTTTTGTCTGTTGCAACACCGGATGTTGATCATCATAACGCCAATTTTGTTGCGCCTGTTCCTGTTCGCGCTCAAATAATACACTGATTAAATGCTGCTGTTGGGCGAAGAGCTGTAAATTGCCAATCGGAGAAGACATTGTCAGCCAATAAATATGATCTGCCATTTGATTAATCCTTTTTAAAAGCCCGCTATTGTATTGGAAGCGGTTGAAATAGAAAAGTTAATAATTTTTACGGCGAATAAATGCGATTAAATTTTTAATCCGATAAATTAATAAGGCGGCGAGGATTAATACGCTACCAGCCAATTTTAATGCCGTTAATTGTTCATCAAGCCACCAAACGCTCATTATCATTGTCCACACCGGCTCAAGCAACATAATAATAGAAGCGTTAGCAATATTGCAGTAACGTTGCCCGATGGTTTGCAACATATAGCGGAAATTGGTGCCGATCAGCACGCTAATGGTTAGCCACATAATTGCTGAAGTCGGTACTTCACTTTTCCACGGTTCTGCAATTAATGAATAGCTCAGACAAAGCACACCGACCACAGAAAGTTGCAATGTAGTTAAAGCTAAAGCCGGAATCGATTTTGAATATTGATTGTGTAAAACAAAATAACTTGCTGAGAATAGCGAAGCAAGCAAATAAAATAAACTATCAGCGGAAAAATGCAGTTCACCTTTGGAAATCGCCAGTAAATACACGCCGGAAAGGGCAATCGGCAAGGCGATCCAGAATGAACGCAGCGGTTTATTACGAAACACCAACCAAGAAATCAGCGGTGCGATTAACATTGAAATACTCATCAGAAACGCACCCTCACCAAGATTATTACTGTAAGTGATAGCAATAATCCAAGTCGCCATAAAAGCAGCAAATAACAGCCCGGTGGCACTGGCACGCATCACTTCGGTTCGAGTTAAACGTTTAAATTGTGGATAGGCAAACGGCAAGAATAACAAAGCAGCGGAGAAAAAACGCAATCCGATAAAACCGACAGGCGGAAAGCCGACTAAAGCATATTTTGAGAAAAACCATCCCAAAGCTGCCAAAATGGATACAAAAAACAGGATAATTTCGCCGATACCATCTATTTTTGCCATAAATTTTTCTTCTTATAGGAACAATGAAGGACAATGTTTCTATTATGAGCATTCAGGAAAGGCGTGTAAAACTTTTTTCAAGTCAGTCGCGGATAATGGCATAATAAATCAGGAAAAAATACTAATTAACTGGATATTTATACAGTTTAAAGGTATGCTAACGAACACATTTTTATAGGGCAAGGCGCACTTGTGCTATGAAGACAAAATGAGGTAATTATGATTGGGCATTTACGCGGTATTTTATTGGAGAAATCGCCACCAGAAATTTTGTTGGAGGTTAACGGCATTGGTTATGAAGTGTTATTGCCAATGACCAGTTTTTATCATTTGCCGGAAGTGAATATGGAAGCCGCCATTTATACGCATTTAGTGGTGCGAGAAGATGCACATCTGCTATTCGGTTTCTATCATAAGCAGGATCGCACGTTATTTAGAGAATTAATCAAAACCAATGGTGTCGGCCCTAAATTAGCGTTGGCTATTTTGTCAGCGATGTCGGTAAGCGAATTTTCTTATGCGATAGAGCGCGAAGAGTTGTCGAAGTTGGTGAAGATCCCCGGAGTGGGAAAGAAAACCGCCGAGCGTTTGATTGTTGAACTGAAAGGCAAATTTAAAGCGTATCAGCACGATGATTTCTTTATTGAACAGACCGCAACGCAAAGCGGCATTGAAACAGAGAAAGTTTCCGCAACGGATGATGCCATTTCTGCGTTGGTTGCATTGGGTTATAAACCGGCAGAAGCAGAAAAAATGGTGAACCGTGTGGCAAAACCGGAATGGGATAGCGAACAGTTGATTCGTGAAGCCTTGAAGAGTGCCTTATAACGATAATAGAAGCAAAGAGATATGATTGAAGCAGACCGTATTATCAGCCCTACGGCAAAAGAGGAAGAAGAGTATATCGACCGTGCAATCCGTCCAAAATTGTTGCAGGATTATGTTGGACAGCCGCACGTTCGGGAACAGATGGATATTTTTATCAAAGCGGCGAAAATGCGTAACGATGCACTTGATCATCTGTTGATTTTTGGTCCTCCCGGTTTGGGCAAAACGACATTAGCCAATATTGTCGCCAATGAAATGGGGGTGAATATTCGCACCACTTCCGGTCCGGTGTTGGAAAAAGCCGGCGATTTAGCAGCAATGTTGACCAATTTAGAGCCTTACGACGTGCTGTTTATTGATGAAATTCATCGTTTATCACCGGCAATCGAGGAAGTGTTGTATCCGGCAATGGAAGATTATCAGCTAGATATTATGATTGGCGAGGGGCCGGCAGCACGGTCGATTAAATTGGATTTGCCGCCGTTTACGTTGGTTGGCGCAACGACACGTGCCGGATCATTGACTTCGCCATTGCGAGATCGTTTTGGCATTGTGCAACGCTTGGAATTTTATTCGATTGAAGATTTAACCTCCATTGTGGTGCGTAGCGCAAATTGCCTCAATCTTCAGATTGATGAGCAGGCGGCACACGAAATTGCACGTCGCTCACGCGGCACGCCACGGATTGTAAATCGATTATTGCGTCGTGTTCGCGATTATGCCGATGTAAAAAATGACGGTTTTATTTCGGTAGAGATTGCTAAATTGGCATTAACGATGTTGGATATTGATTCAGAAGGCTTTGACTTTATGGATCGTAAATTGTTAATGGCGATTATTGAGCGTTTTGACGGTGGTCCAGTTGGTTTGGATAATTTAGCTGCAGCGATTGGCGAAGAGAAAGAAACAATAGAAGATGTTTTGGAACCTTATTTAATTCAACAAGGCTTCTTACAACGTACTCCACGAGGAAGAATCGCCACATTGCATACGTATCAGCATTTTGGGGTGAGTAAATAAATTAGAAAAGGAAAGTAGACAAAAGGCATAGTAGACAAAATGAAGGAAAAACCAATATTGTTGTCTACTATGCCATGCTAATTTCGTCTACTATAACGCTTTTTTCGGAAAAGCTATTCTTTTTTATTAATTTGCCATGGCTTTTAATAAGGCTTCTTTGATGTCCTTATAAAATTGGATATCTATTTTAATTGCCATATCATCAGGTAAATCAAGTAACTGACGACGACAAGTTACGGGTATTAATAAAGTAGTTCCTCCTTTTTCAATGGCAATTTCGGCTAGTTCGACAGGATTGCGGATTGGTTCGATAGAACCACCTAAATTGATTTCTCCTACAATAATTAAACCACCACGAATGTTTTTTTTCAAAAGTGCAGTACAAAGGGAAATCAATGCAGGTACTCCCAAATGGGCACCTGATTTTGATGAGTCAAAGGATCTGAGTTGGATAGTAAACTCATGTCTACGAGGATCTTTATCTCCGATCAATTGCATAGCACGTGCATAAAGATTCTGCTCGGCATAGCTGATGCTTTCTTTGAAAGCAGGTGGAACCGGTTTATTAAGAATTTTTACACCAGAACCAGCTCCTTCATTGACCTCAATTCGGTAAAGTCCAGGATGATCGTCATTGCTACCAGGGGAAATTGCCCATACCTGCCCAGGCTCAAGAGGATCACTACCTATGCTATTATCACTTTGCAATTCTGGAGTAGAGACAAATTTTTCAATACCATTTTTCCCCATAATGTAACTGAAATGGGTATTACGAAATTCTGCGGCTCCAATTCGTTTTTGTTGTTCTTTTACGCGTCGTCTGGCTTCCATAGCGATATGCACAGCCCATTCGATATCTTCATCAGGAAAGGAATCTTCAGTGTTGGGATAGAGCAGTTTCAGTAAACCGCTGACCGTTTTATTAACAGCATTGGTATCTCGTCCTGATAACGCTCCGCCAAAGAAAACTCGATTTTGCAGGGCACTAATTCGGCTTTGGTTACGCAGCTGACTCCAGCATTCAGATAAAAAGTCACTGACCAAACCAAAATGATCGGTGAGCATTTCTTTATTGACTTTTGGTACATCCCACCCAGGTAAAAACGCATGAATGCGATCCATGAAGGCGGTATCGTCTTTCATTTCAGGTGGCATAGGGCCAAAGAGATGCCCAATTCGTTGCTGATGTTCCACATCTACATCAAAATTTCCCACCAAAACAATGCTGCCATCGGCACGAATACTTTCTTTACCGCGGCTGAATTCGCCCGATTCCATATAGCCTTTCATGATGTTGACACCGTCTTTTTGGTCAAAAGAAATGCCCGAAACTTCATCAAAGCAAACCACATCATATTGACATACCAAACCTCGCTGCCCAGTGGCATTGTTTACAAACATTTTGGCTACTGTGGCTTTTCCGCCAGAAATCAGATGGGCATATGGGGAAACTTGCTGAAAAAGATGGCTTTTACCAGTCCCTCTAGGTCCAAGTTCCACTAAGTTATAATTGCGTTCAACAAAAGGCACCATTCGCAGCATTAAGGCATCACGCTGCCGTTGGGACAGACCTACAGGCTCTATGCCGGTGGAACGAAGTAAAAAATCCTTCCATTCTTCTGTTGTGAATGATTTACGTGCCTTGCCCAAAATATCCAACACATCACGTTTGGACAATTGAATTTCACGCAAAGATTGGATACCAAACGGTCTGCCCTTGCTCTCCTGAGCGATTGCTGGATCATAATTGAGGGTAATCTCGGCATAAAATCCCCCTGTCAGCATTCGTTCATGTTGGCTGACCAAATCAGGCTGAATGCGCACATCGTTCAGTCGCAAGCTGGGCAGTGTGGCAAGATAGGAATCGCTTTTGGCATCCAACCGGGCAGAGATTAGGTCGATAATCTTTACCATCCCCTTCTCTTTGGCGCGGGATTTAAATAACTCTTCCTCGCCTGCTTTAACAGTTCGTGAATGCAGCTGGCTTTGCACAATTTCCAGTCCTTCATCAATTTCTTCCTGATTGATGCTGGCACAATACCGTCCCAATAAAAATTCAACCACATAAGTCGGCACAGGAAATTGACGGCTAAACGTGCGCACTAAATCCTTGCGCACCAAATAGCCATCTAATACTTGTGCGGCTTTTTTATCGATTACATCCATCTCTACCATTATTATTCTCCACCAATTACTGTTTCTCTTTGTGTGATCAAAATACCGTCTTTATCCGTTAACACGACAAATGCAGACTGTCTCACCAAATCTTCATTGGTAACGACAACGGACGTATGACCGTCCGCTCCCAATGCTTTCATCTTATTCACCACGCTGGTATCAGGATTACCTGCTTGAAAACGAATATCTACAAACAAGCCAGCCACATTGTTTTCCGTCTCAACATAACAACGCAAACCTTTCCAATGAATATCTACCAGCTGAGCAGAATTCTTGCTTTTTTCTCCAGCAATAATAGTGAGCTGTAAGGTTAGGCATTCCTGCAAACTCAACCCTCCGTGGGCGTACTCTTCACCTTTTTTAAAACAGCTAATACCATCAGCAAGGGCAACTTGCTGATTAGGATTCCAATACCAAGGATAACGATGCTCAACTGCCTTCACGCCTGCTTTGAGCGCGGCACAGCGTCCCCATTTACTCTCGGTTAACGCGCTGGGCAAATCGACTTTGGGTAAACCTTCAGGCAGTAGCAGCCAACCATGATCGGTGACCACATGAACACGTTTCCAGCCAGCAGATAATAATGCATCAATGCGCTGATCAATTTCTGCTAGCAAATTGTCCAAATGCTTAGCCAGTTTCCAACCACGCTGATGGCCTTCACTGTCAATATCACCAAACGCACACCACGCACGCCCATGACCATTTCCCTTGTCAGGAGCTTCCAAAACCAACCAGCCTGCATCATTTAATAATTTTTTGAAATGATAGCCTCCTTTAAGCGATTGCCCCGTCGCTGCTACAGACGGTTCAAAATCAGAGCTATTCTCGTTGCCAGCTATCTGGCTGCGAACAGGACTCATCGCATGCTTGCCTGTTGCCGTTACGCTGGGCAATGCCGCCCAAACGCTTTTTTCGGACACTTCATGACTCTTTGCCATTAACAGTGCGGTCAAACGCTTGCCTGCATCAAAACGCAAACCGTCTACAAATAACACGCAATCGCCGTCCCTGAACTCCATCATTGGCGCCGTCAAATAATCACCGCCCAAATAATCATTTTTATGTGTCAACTGTTGCAGGCAGCGGGCTGAGTCTTCCAGCCATGGTAAATACACCGCACGAATGGCACTTGAAATCGCGGTGAAATCTTCTGTCTTCTCCACATATGACAAAGCACGCAACACCGCATCATCTGCTTGCCATGCTCCTCGCGCATAACAATCAGCAAGATATTCAACTGTATCCGCAGATAAAGGCTTTTGTGTTTGCTTTGCCAGTACCACCAGCCATTCCAATGCCTGTGCCAAAGGCGCTTCTCCCAATTCTGCCCATACGAAAGACCGTCTGTCACCGTGTTGCGCCTCCAATGCTAAAATCTGTTCTCTGGCTTGATGAGCCGGTAGATCTGCAAATGCCAATAAGTCCTTACGCAATGCTTTCTCCGATTCCTCATTCCACTGTGGCCAACTGCTAAAGCCGTTATCTTCCAACCAAAATAGTGTTTGCGGAGGGTTGAGTTGGCGCATTTTTTGGGGAATCTGCGGATAACGCTTCGGGGCTTCACAAAAACGATCCCATCCCTCGCGCCAATTCCCCTGACGTTCCAGTAGTTTTTGAATGCCCACCAGCACACCGTCTTTTTCTGGCTGAAACGCCCAGCGCGATTGACACAGCGCCAAAAACGCCTGCCATTTATCCGTCTCGCAAGCTGCCTGAAACGCCTCTGCATCATTGAGCCATTGCAGTAAATCACGCACAGGGTCACCGCCAATCAACAAGCCATTGAAATAATCCTTATCCAAATATTTATCCGCCAATGCCTTGCTGTCTTCTTCAAAAAACCGTCTTAGCGCCAGCAACATGGCTTTTTTACTGTCATTATCCTGTGCGACATTCAAACCCAAACCGCCTTGCTCGCTTTTCAAATATGCTAGCACCGTCCAATCCTTGGCATTGACCTGCGACCAAATCACGCCGCGATATTGCAGCTCCGCCAAAGGCTTCAGTGCATCAGGGCAAGCATCCACGGCACGCAAATCCTGACGGCTAACATTGGGGAGATAAAAAATTGGCGGCGTGTCGGCTGGAAAATCAATCTCCTCAATTTGTCTGGCCAGCACACAGCGCAGCCAAATGGCGGGGCCTGTGCGCTTTTCAGGCGCGTAATCGCCCAGCACCATTAATTCAGGCAGCTTTGTTTGTAAAAGAGGAATGACAGAAGCCCATTGGCATTCTTTATCCGTCCATAAAATACAAGCAGGGGCTGCCTGAATATCAGGGTTAAATACTGCGGCTTTTCGCAGCGTGTTGAGGAAATGGTTAAGGATTTTCATTGCACGCCCTGCCTTATAATTTCTGCATAAATAAAAGGGGATTCGCGTTTGAGATGATTAAGTGAACAACCTCCACACTCATAATCCTGATAGCGTCTTGCGCGCATTTCATTATGCTCTGGGCTATCCAGCTTTAAACGGCGAATGGTCTTTTCAGCTATGGCTTTTTCCGTGTCATTTAAATCAGGATTGGGATAAATTTCGCCTGACACCAAATTCAGAAAAAACGTTCCTTCCTTTAAGGTGAAGGGATCAAGCACATCGTTAAATGCCCCCTTATTCCGATTAGCGCCCAAGCAAGACAAGCGGTAGTTTCCCCATTCATACGCCATGCCTGCGTGCTGTGATTTAGGGATAAAGTGATCGGTAGAGGATGCTCCTGATGGCCATTCAAAATAAATCGCTAAATAGGCGCAAGTGCGTGAATAAGCCTCCCATAAATCCTGAGTGGATGCTTGCCAATAAGGCTTTAATTTTGTGCCTTTGGGTGGCGGGCCATTGGGGTCAATGCCATTTTCCTTTAGCCATACCAAGCCTTTTTGCCGTACTTTTTTATCAAAATCATGGGGTTCTGGCTGTGGTTGTACAGGAATCATTTCAGCCATCCTTTTTTCGTACAAAATGCCCGCCAGCGGAATAAAAAGTCATCTTTTAGATTTAATGCTTTCAGCAGTTGTTGATGCATTTCTTGAATTTTTTCCTGCTGTGGATTTTCTTCTTTTAAAAGCTGTGCGGCGGATTCAATTAAGCGTTCATATTCAATCGGGCGGCCGCTTTTTAAATCAAAGGCTTCACTGATGAGCCAATGGGCGGCATCGCCGTGTTTTTCAAAATCACGTTTGCGCAAAATCACGGTTTGATCTTCAAAATCTAAATCAAACCACGCATCTTTTTTGCGATTGAAAAGCGGCTCAACAGAAGTCATGATTAAAGGGGAATGCGTTGCCGTGATGAGCTGGACTTCCGTTTCTCGGGTCAGCTCATTCATCACTGATAACAAAGCAGGTACAATGCGCCGCTGCCAGCTGGGGTGCAGGTGCGATTCAATTTCATCGATCAAAAACGTGATTTGTGCGGTTGGTGCATCCCCCAGCTGCTTGGCGGCTTGCTGATGCTCCTGCCATGCCCAAACCAAAAAATATGCCAAGGCCATGATGCGGCGCATTCCTGAGGAGGCATGCAATATTGGCACATCTTGCTGATACGGCATTTTAAGCGTTGGCATATCGCGCACATCATCCAAGCCAATGCGGGTTAATTCGCCCGCTTGCAATTTTTCTTTTTCTGACGGCGACAAAATTTCCAGCACTTTTTTCAAATGGGCAAAGGCCACTCCATTTTCTCTCTGCCAGCTTGCCCAATCGCGGATTAGGCCGTTTGAAAGCCAATTGCCATTTTTATCTTGCAAACCATCCCAAACCTCATTGGGATTAAACACATAAGCAGGCACGCGTTCTTGTACATCAACGCCGTTTCGGGTGAGCCAATAATTACGACTGGGATCCCACACAGCAAAACTGCCATCTGACATGGCGTAAAGCACCAACCCAGGGTTGGCTGGCCGTCCCATGCGTCCCGTCCATGCCTGCACCTTGCGATCAAAAGTGCTTTTATAACGGTTGTTTTGACTTTTGCCCGCAAAAGAAAATTGGATAGATGCTTTTTTATCGGCAGCAGGCAATGCCATTTTGCCTGCGGTAAGTTTCGGGTTGATTTCGGCTGGCCATCTTCGGGTCAGCGCCCACCAAATAATGTCCAATAAAAAGCTTTTGCCCAAACCGTTATCCCCTGTGATTAAGTTCAAACGTTCGCCAAATTCCAATTCCATATTTTCAGCTGGGCCAATATTGTGGAGGCTTAATTTATGAATCATGATTTTTTCTCTTTGCTTCTTCTTGCATTCTCTTTTTCTTGTTTTTTCTTTTCTGCTTCTTTTTCCGCCAAGCTCAAATGATGGTCGTTGATGCGGTCGCCTTGAAATTCGTGATACCACGGCGCGGATTCGACATCTTTGCCGCGATCTTTGTTCCAGTTGATGTTTGGCTTATCGCGCAATACGCCTGCGCCTTTTTTGCGGATATCTGGCGCGGTCATGAATGGGCGGATGTTGAGCCGCACGCCGTCATTCAGGTCGGGATGCCAGCCAATGGGCTGTTCTGCCAGCGATTTCCAGCGGACAAAGATGTCATAAGGGCTTTCGCCGTTTAAGATGCGTTCGAGGGATTTTTTTAGGGTTTCGGCAGCGGCAAGGCGTTCCTCTGCACCGTCTATGCCGTTTTTACTGTCTTGCTGCTGCCGGGTAATCCAGTCTCCCAGGTAGCTGTAAATCAGGGTTTCAAGCAGTTTGTAATCCAGTTTGTGATAGTTTACGAGTGCAGAAAATCCGTCTTTTAAACCGTCCCAGATATGCCAAATAAAGGGACGATGTTGAAAGATTTTGCAATGCTGACTGAAAAATTTATCTCTCAGCCAAGTTTCTAGACTTTTGCCTTCGTGGTCGGCGTTTTTAAGCAGTTGGTTCAGCACGCCGTGGCTCCAAGTGTCACCGTAGGCGGCTGCAAGCAGTTTGAGCAGACGGTCAGCCGCTGGTGCTTCTCCGCGCAGGGCGGGAATGCAAACAATGCCATCTTTGTCGGCATGGACATTGAGGTTTTGGCTTTGTGCTACCCAGTGGCGCTGTTCGTCCGCCAGCTCCATGCTTTCATCTCGTTCGGCTGGCCAGCGGTAGCCCAAAAGGCGGGCAACAGCAGTGTGCAAAACGCTGCTGTCGGTACGGTATTCGCCCTGTGCTGTCCATTTTTTTTCATCATCCCAAATGACGGAACCGCAGGGATGCCCGTGAAAAATCCATTGGGTGGGGTCGTTTGTATAGGGTTTGGGCAGACCGTTGGGATATTTTGTTTCTGCGATTTTTGTCCAGTGCTCAAGGTCAAAGGGGACTTTGACGAGGGTCGCATTGGTAACATTTAATTTTTGATCGATTCGCCGTACCGCTTGGTTGTATTCGGGTGAGGCACAAAAGCACCAGATGGCGGGTAGGTGTTCGGGGTTGTTTGCGGTAATCACAGACGAATTATTATCAAATTTTGTTCCACTATACAGCGTAACCGATAAATGACGCATTTGAGCGCAAACTATACCCCTTTTATCCCAGGCACTGACTCCACGGAAAGTTGCTCCTTCTTGACATACTTTGGTCATTTGACCATATCCATCTTCCCAAAAAAGAATATTATTTCTTCCTCCATAAAATATAGTCTGATCAACAGTACTTTGATGAAATACCCAACCATCACTGATAGTCTCTATTTCCCAATAGTTTCTTCCAAATCTAGGGTAATCTGAGGAAGCAATTCCTTGCCAACCATTAGCAAAATTCTTAAGCAATATAGAGTTACTTTCATCATCTAGCGCTATCCTCGCATCAGGATTCCCCAATTGCTTCGCCTGTTCCACGCTTTTGATTTCACCGGTGAGCAGCTGCTGGGCTTTTTCTTGGACAGTGCGCGGTTCAGATACGTCTATGCCCCGAATGAACGCGGGTTTTTCTGTTTTGTTTTGAAAGAGTTCGCCATCATTGGACTTGGCATTGCCGCGGCTGAGGGTAATCATGGCGACAAAAGCCCCTGCCGCCGCAGAAGAATCAAAGCCGTGTTCCCCCAATCGGGCAATGAGATGCCATGTGTCTTTTTTCAGCAGCTGTTCGCGAAATTTTTTGTAGCTGGTGAGAAACAGCCAGTTTTGCGGCAAAACAATGCTGGCAGTGCCGCCTTTTTGGCAGAGTTTCAGGCAACGTTCGAGAAAGACGGTAGCAAGGTCATTTTTGGCGGCAGGGTAATGTGCTTCGCAAAATTGTTTCAAGGTTTCGCTTTGTTTGCCGCGCGCCAGATACGGCACGTTGGTGATGACCCATTGATAGGATTGGCTGAGTAAGGCGGTGGCTTTGGCAAGCCCTTGGGCGGAAACGGCAATTTCGTGTTGGCTGTCACTGGTGTTGGTGTTTTCTTGGCTTAGGGCTTGGGCAAGGGCGTGTTCCAGTTCGCCGTCTTTCAGGTAGCCTTTTTCCATGAGGCTCATTTTGGGGTCGATAAGGCTGCCCAGTAATGGGGCTTGCTCAAAGGTGTCGTGCAGCCAGTCAAGCGCAATAGTGAGATTGTGTTTGCCCAAGCCAAGCTGTTTCCATTCGGCTTTGCTTGCACCAACGGATAAGCCTGTGCAGGCGATGTGCAATTCAGGCAGCTTGCGGTAACCGCCTGCGTTGGGGTATGTCCATGCGGTAAGCGCTAGGGCGAAGGCGGCGATTTCTACACAACGTGGGTCAAGCTCTAGCCCGTGCAGGTTATCGCGCAAGACGGCATCTACGGCTTCTTGGGCGGTGAGGTTTTCATCTGCCATGCGCATTGGTACCAGCATCAGTAAGGCAGAGACGAGAAAATGTCCCGAGCCACAGCAGGGGTCAAGGGTTTTGAGCTTGGCAAGGCTGCTGGGCCAGTCGGCAAATTTTCCTGCGGCTGGTGTCCATTGTTTGCCATCTTCACCGTCTTCTTGTACAAAACGCAGGTAGCTTAAGGGGACGCCGTCAATGGCAATTTTTTGGCGTAATTCAGCTTCGCTTTGGGCGGTTTTGAGGTCGGTTTCGCTGAGTTTTTTCATTGCCCACCATGCACCGAGGGCATTGTCGAGTAAAAAGCTGACCATGTAAGGCTCAGTGAATAGTTGGGTGACGGCTGGTAACTCTCTGGCACCAATTTTGACTTCTGCAGCATTGACTTCGTCTTTTTTCTTGGCTTGCCAGAATTGATAAACCCAGCCCAAGCTGTCTGTGGCGGTGAAGATGGCGACAGGCAGTTCAACCAGCAATTTTTCTAAAGGGTGTTGGTACTCGGCTGGGAGTTTTAGCTTAAAGACGGGAGAGTCAGGGCTGAAGATTTGCGGCAGCATTTGGGCAGCATAGCGGGCTGCGAGTTCCCAGCCGTTTTCAGCGCCTTCGTCAGGGGCGAGTTCTTCGCATTCTTCAAGGGTGAGCGGCACAGGGTGTTCTGGGTCGGGATACATCAATAGTTTGTTTTCTGCCAAGAAACGGGCAAACAGCATTCGGTGCCAGTGTTCATAGGCGACTTCTTCGGTCAGCTGGCGGATGTCTTGTCTGCCGTCTGAATGCTTGATGTCGCCCAGCTGACGGCCGTGGGCGCGTAATTGCCGGCGTAATTCGCGTTCTTCTTCGTTTAGATGCTCAAAGGGCTTGGGTTCTCCCACTCCCAGAGCTTCTAGGGCATTTTGGGCTGCAGTTTCGGCGATTTTCCGTGCTTGTTTGATGGTGCGTTCTAGCTGGTTTCTTTGTTCTTTTTCCAGAGTTTGCATGTTTCTATTCTCCGCTTTATTGCAGGGTGATTGACCCTTTGGTGAGGGCGTTTTGCAGTTGTTGTTTGACTTCTTCCAACCATTGTTCCAGTTCTGCCTCTGTTTTTAGGGTTCGGCGTGGCAGAGGGATGAATTGGGTTTGTGGTTCGCACAGTTCGGCGGCCTCTAGGACAACGGCGTCAAAACGGACCGGCATGGCTGCCACACGGTCGGCAAGCGCTGGGAGTGTGTTGTGTGCAAGTGTGTCCAGTATGGCCTGTGTGTCTTGCACTTGCACGTTTGGGCGTTCCGCTTCAGTGAGTCTTTGTGCCGAGAGCAGTTGGTTGCGCTGCTCTGGAGTAAGCTGCTGCCAGTTGCTGTCTGCTGATAAGCGATTCATGCCTTCTTGGTGGCGTTCATTGTATTGGTGAGCGATCCGATTAAGCTCCTCACGCAAGATTTGGGTGAGCTGGGCAATTAAGGGTGCTAATGGATCAGGTTCTGCCAAGAGCTGGCGTTTTTCTTCAATGGCTTGAACTTGCTGCAATAAAGGCAAAGCAGCCTGAAGCGATTGTGCATCTTTTATCAGCTGTTTGAGCTGTAACCAGCTTGGCCAGCGTTTGTTGATGCCTTCACCAAGTTTTTGCCATGCACTGATGTTTTCATCGAGTGCAGCACGGTGTTCATAGATGGTGAGCAACTGGGCATTGCCGCTGGCATGGCGTATTTCTTCAATTAATGCTGTGCTTGGCTGTTCTGGTTTGGGTGCTTCTCCGCCTGCACATTCTGCCAAGCTGGTTAATTTTTGCACCAGCTGTTGCACGGATTGTGTCTCTTTTTTTGGTGTGGTGGGGAGATCCAATTTCTGTAAGAGTTTGCGGATTTGCAAATGCTGCGGCATAGTGATGGTGATGGATTCCGCTTTAAAGGTGGTTTTGCCAATGTTTTTGCGTTCTAAAGCGGTTGGCATGATGCTGCCACCACGTTCGTCTTCGGCTTTAGCAAGCCCTGCCACCAGCAATACTTGTAAACCTCCATCTATGGCATCGCCTGACCAGCCATAAGGGGCGGATTCAAAATGTGTGCGAATGTCTATGCCTTTTTTGCCATTGCCGATATAGCTTAAGATGGCTTTGCAAACGGGATTTTGTGCTGGCTCTCCCTGTTCACCAATGGCTTTTAAGGCGTCAGGTGCGCCTTTTTTGGCGTTTTCGTATACTTTTGCCCAGCCTGCGTGGTCGGCTGTGTCAAATTGTGGATACAAGCGGTGTATGGCGTTATCTGCTGCTTCAAAAATCATGGCTTTGAGATCGCTGCCAATGATTTCCTGCCCGCCTCCTTGTAACACTTTTGCCCCTGAAAAGGCTTCTGATAAGAGGGTGTAGATTTTTCCTTCCGCATTGTTTTTGACGGTTTCAATGTAAGCGCGAGCTTCCTGTCCTTCGGCGGTATCTGGCGCGCCTCGGTGGTTTAGAGTCGCTTCAGCTGCTTTGTATTCAATGAGCTGATGGCGTAAATCATCTGCCGAACGTTTGGGAATAAAAACAAAAATAACGGGCGAATGTGTGCCTGCCTGTCTGGCTTCAGTACGGAAAGAATTTTCATCTATACTCCAGCCATCCTGAAACCAAATGGTGATTTTTTCGTTGGCATCTTTGGGCAGACGCTCATCAAAGATAGGGAAAAGTGCGCGAGGGACCTTGGCATTGCCTTGAGTGAGGCTAGATTTGCCCAGTATTTCCGCAAATTTTCTGCGGATACGGTCATTACGGTCGCTTTCAAGGCGGTATGTTTCGCTGGATAGGATAGATTTTTGATTTTGAAAGTCATCAGTCCATGCGGTACTTTCTTCAGTTTGGATGCGGTATTCATTGCCTACTTTCATCAGCAATTCACATTGGTTGAGCAATTCAGGAAGCCGATTGCGTAAAGCGCTGGAGCCTTGTGCTAAATCTTCCACCATTAAATCCGCTAAGGTATCCACCGTGGCTTGGATGCCAATTTCTTTGTTTTTGCTGGAGAGTTTGTTGATGAGAAAGACCAAACCACAGGCTCTTGCCAATAAGCGTTTGTCTTCATCTTCATGCTGAATCCAGCTAAAGCTGGTTTCATATAATTTACGCGGTAATACTCGAGATTGCAGGAGTTTATCGGCAGAGTCAAAATAGAGAAAATCAGCAGGAATGACGTTACCTACAGGTTTATCTAAATTGCTTTGGACCGCTTTATGAATAGTGCTGAGCTGATTGCGCAATTGGCTGTCTGTACCAGTCTGATCCAAAGCGCGCAAAGTGGCCTCCCAAAAACGGCGGCGGACGGGCAAGATAGGATAATCCTGTGCAAAAAAAGCTTCATCATTGCCTTGCGAGGCGATACTGGTGCCTTGTAAATGCCGGGCAATTTCGCCGCTGTTGTTCTGCATGATGGTCTGAATGGCATCAAGTGCGGTGGTTTTTTTTGCTAAAATGACTTTACGCACCACCGCATCAACATCGTTATCTGATAGCTCAACACGAACGGTGAAACGTCCTTCTAGTTTTTTCAGGTTGCTAGTGCCTGTTACTGCCGTTTGCCCTGTACCGATAAATAACAGCTTACCTTCAAACTCTTTACTGCACGTTTCCACCACTTCTTGCACTTCAATGGATTTTTGGCTGTTTTCGCCAATGTATTGCTGCACTTCGTCCAACACAATTAAGGTAAGCGGAAATTGACCGCCTTGAGACAAGGCCTGACGAATAGCTTTAATCATCTGTTCGCTGGTAATGTCCTCCACATAGGGATAGAGATTATTCAGCGTCTGCACGCAAGCCTCGGTTGATGGAAAAACCTGTGGTTTCACTTGCACCAAGGCCTGATGCAAATCTTCAGCAACGTGTAAATTATCCAGCTCTTCTTGCCAGTCTCCGCCGTTTTCTTCAACCAATCGTCGAACCTCTTCCTCAATGCCTTCTTGCTTCAGCCACATCACAAAACGCGCCATAGGGTATTGTTCAGGCAGCCCACACGACTTAAACACAATGCCCAATAAAGCCAAACGAACACTGCCGCTGGCTCCTGCTCCCAGCGTGCCTGAGGCGGCATACAAACCGCCGTGGCGTTTGCCTTGCGTGCTGAGTTCTTTGAATAAATGCTGGATATTTTCTGGTAATTGGGCAATGCCGCGTGCTGTGCTGCCGTCTGGCAAAGCCGTATCCACCCAAAGGGCGCGGAGCATTTTCACCAAGTGCGATTTACCTGATCCAAAAAAACCGCTGACCCAAACCGCAGGCTGCTGTGCCTGATTGATATTGCTCAAATAGGTTTCTAAGATATGCGCCATGCCTTTTTCATATTGACCTTCGCAAACAAAGGTTTCTAACTCATAACGCAATACATCTGCTTGAGTATTGTTAACACTGGCGACCCCTTCATTCGCCAATTTTTCGGTTTTAGGATTTTTTAAGTAAATGTCTTGGTTTTTCATTGCTTGTTTCCTTTTCTAAAACACTTTATCCGCAGTAATCGGCACAGCGTGATAATTCCAACCGTCATAACCATCGAGCAGACGGTAATTATTGTTTTCATAATTACCAGGGAAAAAAATCACTAAACGCCCCTGCACCATAGGCGCGAAATGATCCACTACATCTTTCACTTTTAATAAGCCAAATAATGACCCCACACCTTGCACTGCAACTACTGAATGTTCATTGAGTTTATTTTGGTCAACAAATGAGGCGAACTGCGCTGTTATTTCCTGCAAATACCGCCCCAATACAGCATCAGAGAGTTTATTGGGCTGCTGAAAATAGCTCTTGGCATATTTCTGTTTGCTCAACCAATGGGCAAAGGTATCCGTTAAATCAAACACTGCCCAGTCATGCTGTGCTTCCCGGGTTACTAAGCCAAATTCATCTAAATGAATCCGCAATGCCCGCTCATCAGATGCAATATAAATACAGAAAATAACCCTTTGATCCGCCGCAACATCATTCCGCCATGGCACTGAGATATATTGCCGATAAGATTGCAATAATTGCTTAATTTTGCTCACGAAGCCACTCCATTTTCTCTGGGCTTATCAGGTTTGGAAAACCAATCTCGATGATATTCCCAACTCTTTTCAATACAATCCAACCTTTATACGCAGCTGATTCAGCCAAATCCAGCGCCTGTTCAGCGCTGCAATCAAGTAGTTTCACATACTCCGTTTGAAAAAGTCCTTGCCCTCTGTTACCTGTGAGATAACCTAGGAATAGGGCATATGCCGCACTGCCAGCAGTCGGTTGAGCGCGGCGGCGGATTTTGTGTGTATGTCCAACTAAATGTCCTGATTGTGTCCAACTAGAGCCTATATTTCGTGCTGTGGATTTAATAGTTCCTTGACTGAATCGCCCTGGTTCTTGTGCATTAATAAAATTTTCTAGCGCTTGACGATTCATCGTTTCGCCTTCTGACATAGACAAAAGAAAAGGAGTTGTGGCACGTAATACAGAATCCCTAGCAAAAGAGCATAACAATGCTAATAAAGGATGACCCGCCGGGTCTCGTTGCCAAAAATATAATAAAGCACGAAAAAGCGATACTTCGTTATTTAATGAATATAAATTAACCAAATGATGATAGGTTAACATACGCGTTTTGACAGAACGTTTACCTAGAATATTTTCTTCACTAATTGCATAAAAATAATCACTTTGATTTGATTCAGCTGGTAAATAAGAGAGTAC
>SKEB01000694.1_pt1 | contig 22603 bp, 18 predicted proteins | sample 4826561 | NCBI WGS metagenome assembly SKEB01 (sample SAMN11008820, study PRJNA524170) | human gut metagenome | biome: Human fecal sample; material: Feces; isolation source: fecal sample from pouch patient p17 | host: Homo sapiens | place: Israel: Tel-Aviv | collected 2016-03-29
CATTATAACTATAATAAAGAACCTGTGTATCATTTTTTACTGCATACTCATCTATCCGCTTTTTGGCATTTTCCGATGAATCACTTACAGTGATTTCTGTAATTTCATCACCTTCTGTCACATAATGATACCCTGTCGCATCACATGACCGCAATACTCTATACGTCTTACCATTGACTCTATACATTCCATATGCATCTTGATATTTATCTGTTTTGCCTTTCAGTATGGCTTCTGCCTTATTATACAGGTTTACAAATCCGTCAATATCCGTACCGCTGCACTGACCATAATAGTTATTTTCATACTTATATAATCCTACGGTCTTATCCCAAAAATTGCTCCTTTTTGTAATCTTAAAACCTACAATTTCGTCTGTCGTACCTGCTGCAATCACTCCGTTCTGGAACCGATTCACATAAGCATATCTCAACTGCCGGCCAGACGCTGTTGTTATAATACTTCCGTCATCTTTTCCTCTTACATTGATTACATTTGACGGTTTATCAATTGCAGCGAGTTCTTCCTCTTCAGTCTCTTCTTCGGTCTCTTCTTCTATTTCTTCTTCCGATTCTTCTTCCGTCTCTGTTTCCATCACTTCGGTATCATCAACAGCCTCCGTATCATTCACGTTTTCTGTCTCTTCTACAGTTTTCTCAGTTTCTGATGCCTCTGATGTTTCTGGAATTTCCGATGCCTCGCTGTTCTCTGTCTGCCCACTGTCATTTTCTGCAGACTCACTGTCCGTTTCGCTTTCTGTCTCTGTCTGTTCTGTTGCTAAAGCTGCTTCCATCGCATCTTCTTCCTGTATCACAGCCTCTGTTACTGTCTGTACATCTGTCTGCGGCAATCCAGCAGCACCTGCTGATGTCCAATCTCCGACCGTCAGCGTAAGCGCCATCGCAAATGCCGCCATACGTTTCCAACCCGTGAGTCTCTTTCTTTTCATAACTTTTCTTGTATGATAATTAGGAAGTTAATTATCACATATTTCCTTTCTTTTAATATCGTGGTTCAATACAATGCAGATACTATGGACTTTTGATTTGTTTTCTGTAGCTTGACTACTCAACTGGAGTGTATTGCCACCACCTTTATCTGAATTGTTTATTAGCTGGATGTTGCCGGAGTGTTTTTCACTCAGAGTACTTATTTCTATCAAGTCTACGATGATAATCGTTGGTGGACATCATGATATCAGACTTTAGGAAAGGGAGGTACAACCTCATGAAAATTTACGTAGGCATTGATATTGCCAAACTTAATCATTTCGCCGCTGCGATTTCTTCCGACGGTGAAATAATCATTGAGCCGTTCAAATTCACAAATGACGCTGATGGCTTCCAACTGCTGGTCTCTAAACTCGAATCATTCGATAAGAACAGCCTCATCATCGGTCTTGAGTCAACGGCACACTACGGTGACAACCTTGTTCGATTCCTTGTTACTGAGCTTTACCAAGTGTGTGTGTTGAACCCCATCAAAACCTGTCAAATGCGAAAAAATAACGTTCGCAAAACTAAGACAGATAAGGTCGACACTTACGTGATTGCTAAAACTCTTATGATACAGGACAACCTCAGATTCGTCAGCTTCTTCGATCTCGATATGATGGATCTTAAGGCATTGGGACGTTTCCGTCAGAAAACCATAAAGCAACGTACCCGATTGAAAATTCAACTGACAACCTATGTTGATCAGGTCTTTCCGGAGATTCAATACTTTTTCAAATCCGGTCTGCATCAACACGCTGTCTATGCTTTATTAAAAGAAGCACCTTCTCCAAAAGAGATTGCTTCCATGCATATGACTCATCTGGCAAATCTGCTCAAAGTGAACTCACACGGACACTTTACCAAAGAACAGGCCAAAGAATTAAGAGTTCTCGCACAGAAGTCTGTCGGTGCTAACGACAGCGCTATATCTATTCAGATAACTCAAACCATTCAACAAATCGAGTTACTGGATAGCCAATTAGAAAAGATTGAAGCTGAGATGACGGATATCATGAAATTCAACGATTCTGTCATCATGACCATTCCTGGTATCGGTTATATCAATGGTGGAATGATTCTTGGTGAAATAGGTGATATTCACCGTTTCTCCAATCCAAACAAGCTGCTTGCTTTTGCTGGTCTGGATCCTTCTGTTTATCAGTCTGGTAACTTTCAGGCTAAGACAACAAGGATGTCCAAACGTGGCTCTCGTGTTTTACGATATGCCCTTGTAAATGCAGCTTGGAACGTTGTCAGAAACAACGCAACCTTCAAGGCTTATTATGATGCCAAGAGGGCTGAAGGCCGGTCTCACTACAATGCACTTGGGCATTGTTCCGGCAAACTTGTCAGAGTCATCTGGAAGATGCTCACCGACAATGTCGAATTTAACCTCAAATAAGAGGTCTGTATACCAATATCGATAGATTTTGAAAAAGCACCCTAAGGGAGCTCTATTAAAGTTACCCTTTTTTACCACCGATATGAAAAAGAAATTTTTTACTAATTTATGGTTGACTTTTCATAGCTGGTCTCCTCAATTTGGTTTGTGATGCAGCGGCATTTTTTCATACCGCCGCATGGGGTTGTGATTGGGGGGGTATTTTATTCGTATTTGATGTTTAATACTTCTTTCATGTGCTCGATCGGCATATCTTTTCCAGTCCAGAGTTTGAATGCTGCTGCACCCTGGAATAACATCATGCCAAGACCGTTCATTGTCTTACATCCAACTTCTTTTGCCATAGAACGCATCTTTGTCTCAAGCGGAGAGTAAGGAACGTCTACAACGATCAGTTCCGGACGGAAGAAAGATTTGTCAGGAACAACGGACATTCCCTCTAATGGTTTCATACCAACACCTGTTCCGTTTACGAAGATGTAGGAATCTGCCATCTCTTCTCTTAATTTCTCTTTGTCGTCTAAATCATAAAGAGTTGCTTTGCAGTTTGTTCTCTCGTTGATTTTTTTCACAGTTGCCTCTGCGTTCTCCCAGAATTTATCATGAATATTGAAGATAGAAATCTCTTTTACTCCGTCTAATGCAGCCTGGATCTCGATTGCTGTTGCAGCTCCGCCGGCACCTGCGATGGTCATTTTCTTTCCGATCACGTCGATGTCGTTGTCTTTTAAGGACTGCATAAATCCGATACCGTCTGTGATATGTCCTGTTAATACACCATTCTCATTTACAATTGTATTAACAGCTCCGCAAAGCTCTGCAGCCGGTGATAATTTATCAAGGTACTGGCCAACAACTGTTTTGTTTGGCATGGATACATTAGATCCAACCATCTTTAATGCACGAAGACCTTTGATCGCATCTTCTAATGTGCTGTTGTCAACCTCGAATGCAAGGTAAGCATAGTCAAGTCCTAAATATGCAAATGCCTCATTGTGCATTGCCGGTGAACTGGAATGTCTGATTGGGTAAGCCATTAATCCGATAAGCTCTGTGTGACCTGTGATTCTCTCTGCCATAGTAGTGTTCTCCTTTTTTCTTTTTGCATGATTTTCTTATTAGTTTCATGTTTTTAACATTACCTGCCCGCTTTGTTAAAAACTTAACAACCTCTGATATATTTATTATACAACGCTTTTTTTAATACATCCAATGCTAATTTCATGCTTTTTTAGTAGCTTTAATGTATTAATTATGATATAATCTGTACAAAAACAAGGTTTTTATTTTATAATCCATAGATATTATCTATCATTTATAAGGAGATCTATACATGACACTCAATCAGTTGGGTTATTTTTACCAGGCAGCCGTCCTTCAGCACTTCAATCAGGCGGCAGAAAAAATAAACATTTCCGAGCCAAGTTTAAGCCGTTCCATCACCGCTTTAGAAAATGAGCTCGGCGTCACACTTTTCGAAAAACGCGGGCGCAATGTGACACTCACAAAAGCCGGTGAGATTTTTTTAGAGCATGTCACGCAGATTTTAGACGATGTGACACGTGCCTCCAATAAAATGCAGCAGATTGCAACCAACGGCGGACATATCGATATTGCTTATGTTTCCCCGCTTGCCCGTGAATTTATTCCGAATACTGTCCGCTCATTTCTTTCCTTAGAGCAGAATAAAAATATTACATTTCACTTTTTTCAGGATATCACTTCCATGAATATAGAAGGTTTAAAGAAAGGTTCTTATGATCTGATCTTTGGTTCTTACTCTGCAAATGAACCAAATATTGAGTTTATTCCTATTATAAAGCAGGACCTTGTAGCGATCCTTCCTATCGGACATCCTCTCTGTAAAAAAGATGAGATTGAGGCCGGAGATTTTCAAAAATACCCGGTTCTTGGATATGCAAGGCATTCCGGTCTCGGAAAATATACGCGTAATTTTTTTAAGGAGCATGGTGTGCTCCCGAATTTTATCTGCGAATCGCCGGATGAAAACGGAATTGCATCGCTCGTGGCGAAAGACTTTGGGATAGCCCTTGTCGCAGACGTGGATACGATCCACAGGGATGACATCTGCATCCGTCCGCTGATCTCGCAGGAAACATTTTCACATACTGTGTATATGGGATATATGCGCGGGAAATATCAGCTGCCGGCGGTACAAAGGTTTATCCAGTTTGTGCGGAGGATGTATCATTGATGGGATGGCGGTCAGCCTGCGCAAAACTCTTTTCAGGCTGTGAATGTTGTGAGACTCGCTACTCTGTCTCCTGCATAACGAACTGGATGAAGGATTTTGCGACCGGGGAGAGATAGCGTTTTTTCATGGTGGCGAGGTAGACATGGCGCTCGTACTCCGGGTTTGTGATGGTCAGGGTTTTGACGTCAAGTGTTTTTAAGATTGGAATATCCGGCATGACTGCAATGCCAAATCCCTGAGCGACGAGTCCTGCCATACTGCCATCTTCTTCTATTTCAAATGCGATCTTTGGGAATACACTGATCTGTTCATACATCTGATCGACAACCGGGCGCAGTCCGCTTCCCTTCTGAAAATAGATCTGTGGATAATCCACCGTATCTTTTAAATCCACGCTGTCGTACATGGCAAGCGGGTGATCTTTTGGCACGGCAAGCACCAACTTCTGATCGCCGATCTGCCGGAAATCAATGTCCGGCTCCCCATCCTGATAGGAGGAAAACACCATATCATACTGGTCGTTTTTGAGCCCCTCTATGATATCTCCGGTCTTTCCAACAATAAAATGAAAGTCGATATGATAATCCGGATAGGCATCTAAGAATCTCCGCACCATCTTCGGCACAAACGTGCTTCCAAGGGTATAGATGTAAGCGAGATGTATCATGCCTTCTTTGCTTCCATTTAACTCTTTCGTCCGCTGCACGCCCTCCTCTAATACTTTTAAAGATTCCTCCACATATGGAAGGAAAATTTTTCCATATCGTGTCAGAACCACATTTCTGCCTTTTTTTTCAAATAACCTTGTCCCCAGTTCCTGCTCTAACTGCGCGATCGCATGGCTTAAAGACGGCTGCGTGATCGATAAGATCTGCGCCGCTCTCGTATAATGTTCTTCCTTCGCCAAAGTTCTAAAATACTGTAACTGACTTAAATTCATGAATCCATCCCCCGGTTTCTTCCGAATATGCATGTGCCTGCTGCGCACAACATCATATTATAAAGATAGCAATCTTACCAATCAGAATCAATAGAGAAATTCTATCATTTTGTCCAAAAAAACGAATTAGATTTTTTCCCTGTTTCAGGGTACATTAAATACAGAAAGAGCACACAGACTTTTTCATTGTTAAAAAAGTAACTATCTAAAACATAATTATCTGCCCGCCCAAAACTGCACGACTACCGCGCCACGTTTTCTGACATTCCAAAAGCTATGCTGCAGTTTTCATTATCCAACAATCTCAGCCACACACAATTTATTCATTTAAATGCAAAGGAGATTTTATCATGAAAAACAAATATCCTCATATTTTTGAGCCAATGACCATCCGTCGTATGACCGTAAAAAACAGAATCGTTATGACACCAATGGGAACAAACTATGGTGAGCAGAACGGTGAAATGAGTTTTCTTCATATTAATTATTATGAGCAGCGTGCAAAGGGCGGCACAGGTCTTCTGATTGTCGAGAACGCAAGCGTTGATTCCCCACAGGGTTCTAACGGTACGACACAGCTCCGCATCGACTTAGACAACTATATTCCGCGTCTGTTCAAATTATGCGAAAACGTACACAAACACGGTGCATGTATCGCAATCCAGTTAAACCATGCAGGTGCATCCGCAATGTCTTCCCGTATCGGAATGCAGCCGGTTTCCGCTTCTGATGTTCCTTCCAAGGCAGGCGGAGAAATCCCTCGTCCATTAGAGAAAGATGAGATTATGCACATCGTTAAAAAATACGGTGAGGCTGCAAAGCGTGCCCAGATCTGTGGATTTGACGCCGTAGAGATCCATGCAGGACATTCCTACTTAATCAGCCAGTTCCTCTCTCCTACCACCAACAAGAGAACAGATGAATTTGGCGGTTCTGCAGAAAACCGTGCAAGATTTGCAAAATTAGTCATCGAGGAAGTTCGTAAACAGGTTGGACCTTTCTTCCCGATCTTCGTCCGTATCAGTGCTGACGAAATGGTAGAGGGTGGAAATACCTTAGAGGATACTTTAGAGTATTTACAGTACTTCGAGAAAGAAGTCGATGTATTTGACGTTTCCTGTGGTCTGAATGGTTCTATCCAGTACCAGATCGATGCAAACTATTTACCGGACGGCTGGCGTTCTTACATGGCAAAAGCTGTAAAAGAAAAATACGGCAAACCATGTATGACTGTTGGTAATATCCGTGACCCGAAAGTTGCTGAAGATATCTTAGCAAAAGGCGACGCTGACTTTATCGGAATGGGACGTGGACTGATCGCTGATCCGGAATGGGTCAACAAAGTTGAGTTCGGAAAAGAATGTGATATCCGCAAATGTATTTCCTGTAACATCGGATGTGCAGGACACCGTATCGGTTTAAACCAGCCGATCCGTTGTACCGTAAACCCGGCTGTCAACTCCGGCGAAGATTACATGAAACATAAGATCAACAAACCTTGCAACGTTGTAGTCATCGGTGGCGGTACTGCAGGTTTAGAGGCAGCCTGCACTGCAGCAGAAGTCGGATGCACCACCTTCTTAATTGAGAAAAAAGCTGAGCTTGGCGGACTTGCTTCCGTGATTTCCAAGATCCCGGATAAGAAACGTTTAGCTGACTTCCCGAACTATATGATCCACCGTGCAAGCAAGCTTCACAACTTATTCATCTTCAAGAATACAAGCGCTACACCGGAATTAGTAAAGAGCTTAAACCCGGATATCATCGTAAATGCAACCGGTTCTGTTCCTACTTTACCACCGATCACCGGTCTGCATGATCTTGTCGACAAAGATGACAGCAATGTTGCTACCGTATTAAAGATGATCGACCGCATCAACGAGTATCCTGAAAAAATGGATGGTCAGAAAGTTGCAATCATCGGTGGTGGTGCCGTAGGTCTTGACGTGATGGAATTCTTTACCGAGCGCGGTTCTGACGTAACCATGGTAGAGATGCTTCCAATGATCGGAAACGGTCTTGATCCGGTTACAAAATGTGATACAAATGCCAAAATGGCAAAATACAACGTAAAACAGATGACCAACACTGCTCTGCAGGAAGTTCAGAACGATCGTTTCATCGTAAAGAATCCTCAGGGTGAGATCGAAGAAATTCCATTTGATTATGGTTTCATCTGCCTCGGAATGAGAGCAAACAACCCTGTATTAGACCAGTTAGAGGAAGCTTTCGCAGATACTAACGTAGAAATCATAAATATCGGTGACAGCAAACGTGCAAGAAGAATCATTGAGGGTACTGAAGAGGGACGTAATATCTTAAACGTACTTGCAAAACATGATTATCTGTAAGATATGATAAGACTGCCGATCGAAGCAAGTGTAAATCACGATCATATGTTGATTTTTCACATGATATGATTACAGAATGGGCGTAACTTTCTTCTTTCCTATTTGTTTCACCCATAAATGCTGAATTTTCCTCTTCAAAATAATTAAAATGGGTGTATACCACTCATAATGAAGAGAATAGCCCGGGATTTCCAAAAATCCTGGGCTATTTACACATGAAACATATTTTTTTCATCCAATATGTTTCATTTTTCTCTAATTATACCCTGAAAACGGGCAAAACCAATCTGCATGATCCATTTTTCGCCCAACCAGACTTCCCATTCCTGGTTAAGGCGTTTCTTCATACCATCCACCGATATATCCTAGCTGAAGAATAATTTCTTCACATCCTCAACCGGCATATCCTGTCCGGTGTAAAGTTTGAATGCGGCAACTCCCTGCCATAACAACATTCCCTTTCCTCCGACACAGGTACATCCTGCTTCTTTTGCCTCGCGAAGGAGTTTTGTCTCTTCCGGATTGTATACTGCATCTGCAACGACAAGTCCCGGACGGAATGCAGACAGGTCCTTTACAACACTCTGGTCATCCATCGGCTTCATTCCAACGATCGTGGCATTGGCAAAGATATCACTTGACTGGATCTCTTCTGTCATCTTTGCAGTATCTGCAATGTCATATACATTGACCACACACTCCGGCACTGCCTTTTTGATCTTCTCTGCCGTCTGTAAGGTTCTCTCAAAGAATGCATCCTTGATATTGAAAATAGAGATTTCTCTCGCACCGTCTAAGGCACACTGTACCTGAATGGCTGTCGCAGCACCACCGCCTCCGGCTACTGTGATCTTTTTGCCTTTGATCTCAATGCCATGATCTCTTAAGTTATGTACGAATCCCTCGCCGTCTGTGATGTGACCGGTCAGTTTTCCGTTATCATTGACGATTGTATTGACAGCACCGATGATCTGCGCTGCCGGTGAAAGCTCATCCATGTATTTTGCAGCCTCAACCTTATCCGGCATGGTAACATTGCAGCCACGCATGTTGAAAGTCTTCATTGCAGCGATCGCATCTTTTACCTTGTCCTCTTTTATATCAAAAGCCACATAAGCATAGTCTAATCCCAGCTTCTCAAAGCTGTAATTGTACATCGCCGGTGATCCTGAATGACCGACCGGTGAACCGATCAATGCTAAAAGTCCTGTGTGGCCTGAAATGCGCTTTTCCATGTTTAAAATCCTCCTTGTTTTCCGAAGGAAAATGCGACTGTCTTTACAGGAGCAGAGGATTTTCCTCCTTATTTTCTTACGCAAGATTATTTTAGTAACATAATATCCTCTTTTTCTGAGAATAGCAAGCACTTTTTTTATTTAAAGCGTTAAAGCACTGAATAAAATGCAATTTGACAGAACCGGTTGTATTTCTTAAAATAATTTGTGTGTTTTTTCACCCAATAAATGATGGTTTGTTTATGAAATAAATTGCCCACCCAAATGGTGTGTTGTAGGTCTGTGAGCGACATCTTGCGCAAAGCCGGAGTTAATTTGGGTTCCGTTGTACGAAAATAAGAAAAGCTAGGTCTGCCTGATTTAGGTTATGGCGGAGTGACGTGACCGGCGTTCAACGAGCCATCCTTGGCTCGTGAAGCCTTGTTCTGCCATCCGTGGCAGAACATCACTGTGTAACTACAGGCAGACCAAGTTTTTCTAATTTTCTCCCAAAGTCACAAAATTAGCTTCGGCTTTGTGCAAGATGCCAGCCTCCAGGTTGTGAACACCATTTGGGTGGGCGGTTCATCTCAAAATTGGGGGCGTAAGTGCAAATTTTTGATATTCACATTATGCCTATAATCTGCTTATGATCCTAATGTACTGTATCATTGATATTCAGCCTGATGACTTGTCTGAAGTTTCATCTGCTATGTCGCATTACATTAATCATTTCGTAAATTACCAGACTAATAATGCAGATTATTAGTCCAAGTATGTATGGTTAAAAGCATAGATATAACAGATTGCGTCGAGGTTTTTCGACATTTTTAAAATGAACGTCACAAAAATTTACGCACCCCCAAGGTTGTAAAATGAGTTCCCCGGCGAAGGGTGGTTCACAACCTTGCGGCTGGCAAATTGCATCAAGCCGAGACCTGTTTTGTGACTTTGGGAGAAAATTAGGCAATCTTAGTCTGCCTGTCCGTAACACAGTGTTGTGCTGCCATGGACGGCAGCACAAGTCTTAATGTGCCCGGATGGCACATTTAAGACACACACGTCACTCTGCCACAATCTGAACCAGGCAGCCTTAGATTGTCTTATTTTCGGACAACGGAAACAAAACATTCCCGGCTTGATGCAATTTGCCAATCGTAAACCCCCCGGAACCACCCTACACAGGGAAACTCATGTCACCCACAAACCAATATTTGCCGGGCAGCGCATTCATATATACTTGTCAGAAAACACATCAATTTTTCTTAAATGGAGGATAAAAATGAACAGTATCATAAGACCTATGACACCTAAAGACAAAAACAGTGTTCTTGAAATGATGCGTGTATTTTACGCATCCCCGGCGGTTTTTACTAACGGATCCGATGATATTTTCCGCACCGATATTGAAAACTGCATCAATGACAATCCATATCTGGAAGGCTATATTTTTGAGGTTTCCGGCGAGATCCAGGGCTATGGCATGATCGCAAAAAGCTTTTCCACAGAATTTGGCAGGCCATGCATGTGGATCGAGGACATTTATATCAAGGAATCCTGCCGTGGGACCGGCATCGGAAGCAAATTTATCGACTATATCGGGGAAAAATACCCGGACGCCATCCTGCGGCTGGAGGTGGAAGAAGAAAATGAACGGGCCGTCAATGTATATAAGAAAAATGGATTTTCATTTCTGCCTTATCTGGAAATGAAAAAATAGGCTCTGTTCCCAGGTTTCTCTGAAATAATTAAATTATTACAAGACATTAATAACAAACTTAAATAATACAATTTATATACATATGATTGTGGAATGCTCCGCGAACATCCCAAAAATATGTATAAGAGGGTGAAAACACAGAATTTCCGTGTTTTCACCCTCTTATTTATTACTCTAACATCCCATCTTTCAATACATTATGATCACGCAGCACTTTCTCAACCACAGTTCCCTTTACAAGGCGGATCAGAGGTTTCTTCAATGCGTTAAGCGGACCAGGCAGCTGGATTTCTAACGGAGATTTGCCATCCATGAGTTTGACTGTGCTGTCTAAAAGTTCACGGATATCGTAAACACTTCCCCATACCTCAGGCACGCCACGGTCTACACCAAGCAGTCCGTATACAGCCTCCATTGCGGTTCTGACGGAGTACTCTGTGGTAAATACGGTATCTCTCGGTGTCTCTGCAAACTGACCTAAGAATGCAAAGTTTACACAGCCATCCGGGATGACATCCGGGCGGTCACCTTTGGTTCTTGGCATAAAGAATGCTGTGATGTACGGCATCATCGTCGGTACGCAGACTGCACTGTGCTCTGCAAGCTCCTCGATCTGGTCGGTCGGTACACCAAGATGATACAGCCACTCTTCCGTGATCTCCTTACCGGTACATTCTTTCATTGGTTTCTTTATAAAATCACCCGGTACATCGGTAAACAGTCCATATACCCATACACAGACCTTATCTTTATCCTGCTCCTTGAACTGTCCCTGTCTGTTGATCGTCCAGCTTAACAGCCAGCTGGAATCCTTGCAGCTTACGATACCGCCGGTTACAACTTTTCCGCTCTTTGGATCTCTCTTACAAATATTTGTGATGTATGGAATGATCTTATCGTCCAGTGTGGTTACCGTTGCAGACTCCCAGTTTGTCTTTGCAACATCAGAGCAGAACTTCTCCGGATGTCCAAAGGACGGATCCTGTTTTGCAATGTTTTTCCATAAATTCCAGCAGCCGCTGTTGCGCACTTCTGCATCTCCGTTTGGAGCATGGTTCTGATCACCGTAAATTGTGCCTTCGGTACAGCTTCCGTTTGTCACAAATACAAGGTCATTCTCTGTCAGGACGATACCGCTCTCAACACCTTTTACCTTGCACTCGATCGCGGTTGCCACTTTTTTGCCATCTTTGATATCAAAGATCACATTGGTGACTTCTGTATTAAACTGGAAATCAACCCCTGCTGCCTCCAGATATTTCTGCATTGGCAGGATCAGTGATTCATACTGATTGTATTTGGTAAATTTCAGTGCACTGAAATCCGGCAGGCCTGCGATATGATGGATGAATCTCTGGAAATAAAGTTTCATCTCCAATGCGCTGTGCCAGTTTTCAAATGCAAACATGGTTCTCCAGTACAGCCAGAAGGTAGAATCAAATACTTCGTCGTCAAAGACATCCTCGATCGTCTTGTCATACAGATCCTCGTCTTTGGTCATGAAAAGTTTCATGATCTCCATGCAGCCTTTCTGGCTTAAGTTGAATCTGCCGTCCGTATGTGCATCTTCGCCACGGTTTTCGGTTGCACGGCATAAAGAGTAGTTCGGATCTTCTTTGTTCAGCCAGTAGTATTCGTCGAGTACGGAAACGCCCGGTGTCTCAATGGAAGGGATACTGCGGAAGAGATCCCACAGACATTCAAAATGGTTCTCCATCTCACGGCCGCCGCGCATCACATAGCCTCTGGATGGATCAAAGATACCATCACATGCACCGCCTGCGATATCCATTGCCTCTAAAATATGGATATGATCGCCCGGCATCTGTCCGTCACGAACCAGAAAACATGCTGCTGCTAAAGATGCAAGACCACTTCCTACGATGTATGCGCTTTTCTCATCGACACCTTCCGGTTTTTTCGGATGTGCAAATGCCTCGTAGTTACCGTTGGTATAATAAATACCTTTGCTGTTTTTCTCGTATTTTCCACGCTCTGTATTGCGGTATGGTGTTCCACTCTCTGCCTGCTGTTTTTCGGCGATCTTCTTTGCCTTTGCCTGTTTGTGGCTGTTGCTTGCCGCAACTGCTGCCACACCGGCTCCTGCTGCAATCAAAGATGCTAACGCGATGGTTTTATTTTTATTTGACATAATAAGAATCTCCTTTCTAACTGCTTTTATTATCTTCGTTCTGTGGTCATCTTATTACTTCCCGGATAAAAATCCAATATACAAAACAGGCGGAATGACAATATTTTTATCATTCCGCCTGTTTTGATAAATAATCGGCCCTGCATTTACAAATCCGGTACAGCGTACCTAAATTAACCGGACGACGTTGCTGACTGTCATCCGAAACATAAATCACCCTTCATCTAAAAAATTTCCAATCGAATTACTGATATTTCCGTGCAGTGTCAGACTCATTTTTTTGACGATCGTGCTATAGTCTTCCTGCATACCGTCTTTGATCCAGTCTAACATCACACCGACAAAACCATACTTGTAAAAATCTGCAATAAAACGTTTATCTTCCTCCGGGAGACCGGTTCCTTCCGCCTTCTCATTTACCACACCCTCGATCAGTTCAAACGTCAGCTTATAAAGATAACTTTCAATCTGTTCCTTGCTGACCGAACGGTATACATTCATGATAAACGGTTTATTTTCCAGCACTGCCTTAAAAATCTGCTCTAACCCTTCCTGCCAGGAATTGTAGGTTCGTTTTCCCTGCAGCGCCCGCTTTCCGTCCTCCACGCATGCCCATTCAACCAGATCATAGATATCTTTAAAATGGTAATAAAATGCCATACGGCTGATTCCACAGTCCGTGGTCAGATCCTGGATCGTAATTTTATCTAATGGTTTCTGTAAAAGTAATTTTTTTAAGGATGCCTCTAATGCTCTTTTGGTTGTATTACTCATACGGACACTCCTTTTCCTTCGTATTTATAATAAATCAAAAACTGCTCAACTATTTTCTCCTGTCTCATACATCTGAAAATACTTGTCTGAATTTTAGCATACCGCTGCTATTCTGTCATTAAAAAGCCTCTATTTTAATGATATTTGTAATTATTGCACAAAAAATCCACCATTTTGGGGAAATGGTGGATTTAAAAAGGGGGAGAATTTATGAAAAAAAGTTTTATCACTCGTTCGTGATACTAATAATATATCCGCAATTTGTGAAATCCCGTTGTACATTTTTTGAATTCTATTTGAAGAATCTGTAACAATTTGTTCACACAACTGCTCTCACATTCTATTTTCCAAGACGGATCACATTCCAGGATGCTTTCTTTAACACGCTTGTGACAACACCGTCATCAAGTTTACTTCTGTCATCTGCGTTAACCGGATATACATTCTGTTCGGTCAGCGTGTTGGCTGCTTTTAAGTCATCGTTTTCCATCACGATATGCTCTTTGATCCGGTATCCCGCAAAGCTGCGCACATCGGTGGTAAGTTCAACATCCTCTTCTAAGTTACGGTTTACTGCAAAGATCGTGACTTCGTCTTTTTCTTCGTTATAGACAGCCACAGATTCCACGTCCGTGATCTCATCATGTTTTGCCGTTGCATGTCTGGAGCTTGAGATTACCGGCTGCAATGCGATGCCCCTGCCGTATTTGGATGCATGCATGAACGGATAAAAGATCGTCTGTTTCCATGCTCCGCCTGCCGCATCTGTCATGATCGGTGCGATTACATTGACAAGCTGTGCCAGACATGCCATCTTGACACGGTCTGCATGTTTCATCAGTGTGATCAGCATCAGTCCGACTAACAGGGAATCCTCAAAGTTATAGATATCCTCTAACATCGGAGGTGCCACCTGCCATGGATGGTTCTCGGTAATATCATCATCCGCAGCGTTTGAGTGAAACCATACATTCCATTCATCAAAACTTAAATTCATGACTTTTTTGCTGCGTTTTTTCGCTTTGACATAATCACAGGTCGCAATGACTGTGCGGATAAACGTATCCATATCATCGGACTGTGCAAGGAAATCATTGCTGTCATTGTCGCGGTTGCCATAATACTGATGCATGGAGATATAGTCCACATAATCATAAGTATGACTGAGTGTAACAGCCTCCCAGTCCGGGAACGTAGGCATATCCAGGTTGGAGCTTCCGCAGGATACCAGCTCAATGTCCGGATCGATCAGGCGCATTGCCTTTGCAGTCTCCTCCGCAAGTCTTCCGTACTCCTCCATCGTCTTGTGACCGATCTGCCACGGTCCGTCCATCTCGTTTCCAAGGCACCACACCTTGATGTTGTGCGGATCTTTCACACCATGTCTGATACGAAGATCACTGTATTTCGTTCCTGACGGATGATTGCAGTACTCCAGCAGATTGCAGGCATCTGCAATACCGCGCGTTCCAAGGTTCACTGCCATCATGACATCAGAATTGACTTTCTTTGCCCATTTGGAAAATTCATTTAAACCGATCTCATTTTTCTCTAAACTTCTCCATGCAAGTTCCAGACGGTGCGGTCGCTCCTCAACCGGTCCCACAGAGTCCTCCCAGAAAAAGTTTGATACAAAGTTGCCGCCCGGATAACGGATGATCGGCACATCCAGCTCCTTTACCAGCTCCATCACATCTTTGCGGAATCCATCCTCATCTGCCGACGGATGTCCCGGCTGATAAATTCCTTCATATACTGCTCTTCCAAGATGTTCGATAAAAGAACCGTAAATCCTTTTGTCGATCGGAGCGATCTGAAATTCTTTATCCAGTACCATTTTTGCTTTTCTACTCATGTATATTTCCTCCTGTCACTTAAAATCTTACTCTTTTACCGCACCTGCTGTCATACCTTCAATAAAGTATTTCTGGAAGCAGATAAATAATACAAAGATCGGTATGATAGAAAATACAGAACCGACAACCAACAGACTGTAGTTATCACCATACGGGTTGATCAGTGTATTAAGACCAATGGTCAGTGTGTATTTGTCTGCAGAACGGATGACTAATAACGGCCACAGATAATTGTTCCATGCATTCATACCATTTAAGATCGCCATCGCTGAGAATGCCGGTTTCATGATCGGCACGATCAGTTTAAAGAAGATACCATACTCTGTTGCGCCGTCGATACGTCCTGCCTCGATCAGCGACTTTGGCAGTCCCAATAGATACTGCCGGAAGAAGAAGATCGTGGATGCATGTGCCAAAAACGGAAGTACTACTGATACATAGCTGTCCATCATGCCCCAGCTTGAAATCTGCTTGTACAGAGGGAGCATAATAACCTCAAACGGTACAGAGAGGATCAAAAGCACTATAATAAACAAGAAATTCTTTCCCTTAAAATCATAGGCCGCAAATCCATATGCAACGAATGCACTGATCGCCAGGGTCAGGATCACTGTGATGACTGTCAGGATCAGGCTGTTGCCAAACCATGTCCAGTAATCATGTTTTCCGGTGAACAGTAATTTGTAATTGTCCAGTGTCAGATGCGGGATATCCAGATTCAGGTTTAATCCGTACTGAAGCAGGAAGTTTCCCGGTTTAAAACTGGCTAATACCAACAGATAGATCGGCAGAACGGTAAGGATCGCAAGGATGGAAAAAAATATGATCATACCTATGGTTGCCGCCCTGTCTTTCTTTTTCTGGCTCATTCCGATAGATTCTGCTGCCATATTATCTCTCCTCCTTCTTAAATGTTCCGGTCAGTGCAAGCTGGATGATATTAATGATCATAACAATGATAAGGAGCACTAAACCAACTGCACATGCATATCCCATTGCACGTTTTTCAATACCCTGACGATACAGATAACCAACAATCGTAAGTCCGATATTCTGTGGAGAGTTGTTTCCTTTCCATAACATGTAAGACTCAAGGAACATGGAAAGTCCTGCATAAATACTGATCGTTAATACATAGATCGTGGTCGGTTTTACGAGCGGTACGGAAATGCTCTTAAACTGCTGCCACTTTGTCGCTCCGTCGATGGAAGCCGCCTCGTAGAGATCCGTGGAGATATTCTGTAACCCTGCAAGGAAATAGAGGATATTGACACCGGTCCAGCGCCAGCACGCTACCAGAAGAAGTGCAAAGTATCCGGTCCATTCACCTTTCAGCCATTTGATGGAAGAATGTCCAAAGAAATTTAAAATCTGGTTTGCAAGTGCCGTATCCATCTCACCAAACATCAGACGGAAGATTGTACCTACAACGACAACAGATGTCAGTGCCGGGATAAAATAAACAGACTTGAAAAATCCCTTCGCCTTCATCAGTTTACTGTTTAACATACTTGCAAATAACATTGGAAACGGAATTAAAAGTACCAGTGTTCCCACCATGTATTTAAAACTGTTCCAGACTGCTTTTCTGAAATATGTATCAGAGAGTAATCTCTTATAGTTGTTCATTCCAACCCATTTATCTTTCAGGACGTCCTGAAAACTTAACAGTACACCATTTGCGATCGGGAATACCCAAAACAAAATGACTGTCAGAACAAATGGAAGAATAAACACATAAGGTGCTGCTTTTTGCGAATACAAAAACTTCTTCACTTTATTCATGCTGTAATGCCCCCTTTTCCCTCATAACAGGAAACGGGATGCAGGACATCTGCCCCACATCCCTGCCTGTTTAAACCTGTCTCTTATTCTCCAAATTCATTCTGAAGTGCAGACTGTGCCTCGTCTAACGCTTCTTTTACATCCATACCGGACTCGAAGATATTATTCAAAGTCTCTGTACAGAAGATATTGTTGATGGATGGCATCTTCTCATCTGTATAGCAGGTCAGTAATCCAATGCCGTCCTGAACATCTAATAATGCATCAAATGGTTTTGTGTTGAAGTACTGTACATACTGATTATCCGGGTTCTCTGTTACGGATTTGTCTGTCCATACTGCTGTGTTAACCGGGTCAAATCCTAATACGTTCCAAACTTCTACGTTTGCTGTGTCAGAAAGTTTGATGTAAGCGAATACTTCTGCTGCAAGGTCAGCATTCGGGCTGGATGCTACAACTGCTGTACCGGTACCACCACCACCGATGGTCTTTACTGCATCGTTGTCACCAAATACAGGAGGTGCTGCGATTGCAACTTTACCGGAAAGGTCTGTCATGTAGCTTAAGTAACGGCTGGTCTGCCAGAATGGCATGATTGCTGCTGCGACATCACCGCTGTTGTATAACGGATATGCTTCCTCGTTGTCAGGCTGTCCACCGGCGATAACGTCCATAGCACCTGCATCCTGCATATCTTTCATGGTCTGTAAACATTCAACCATTGTGTCATTGTTTACTGCAAGGCTTCCATCATCATTTAAGTAATCTCCGCCTTTCTGAGCGAGCATTAAGTTTAATGTCCACTGAGCAGTTGTCTCACATGCTGCAAATGTTTTTCCGGTTGCTTCTTTGTATTTTGCACCTGCTTCTTTGAAGTCATCCCAGGTCTTGATGGTTGTGTAATCAATACCTGCTGCCTCTAATGCTTCCGTGTTGTAGAAAGCAACGGTTGTACCAACGTGTGTCGGGAATCCATAATAGTTACCATCTTTGGAGTAAAGCTGTAATCTGGACTCTACTACATTGTCAAGATACGGTTCTACTGCATCGTTCAATGGTTTTAATCCGATATCACCTGTCATGAATGCAGGGAATTTACCAAGCTCGATATCAACGACATCCGGAGCACCCTCTCCTGACTCTAATGCAAGTGATAATTTGTTGTGCATATCATCATATGCCATGTTGGATAAAACAAGTTTAACCTTCTTATCCGGATTTTCCTCATTCCATTTCTCAGCCATGTTGGTGTAGAAATCCTGATGGTTCTCGATGAATGTCCAGACCTCAAGTGTTGTGACATCATCACCCTCTACGTCCATCTCTCTTCTTCCTGCACCGCTGTCTGCGCTCTCTGTACCGGATGCTGCTTCCCCCGCATCGGAACTGCTGTTTCCTGCTGTGGAATTACCGCCACATCCGGCAAGCATTCCCACTGTCATTGCTGCGCACATTAATGCTGCTAAAACCTTCTTCTTCATACATTTACCTCCCAAATGTTTTTCTTTATCAGATCGAAAGTATCTCCTGTTTTCAGATGATCTTCCGTGTGATACATGTTTTTCTGTCAGATCAGCTGTCTGATCCAGACTGCCATCTCCCCTGTTTTCCGGTTGCCCCAGTAACAGTAAGGAACTGCTTTTAACGTCACATCCTTTAACTCCGGCGGCTGTTCTTTGTATAACTCTTCTGCCGTCCAATGATCTTCCAAGATGCGTTTTCCTTTTGCTTCCACTGACATCACACCACCTAACAACTGTTCCTCCCAGTTTTCAGTCAGCGCTTCTTTTGTATCCACATATAAGGAACTTAAGTTTTCTCCATTGTCTGTCTCTTCGAGGCAGTATACCAATGGACCGCGCATGATACATGCTTTTCCTTCATCCGCTCTCACTTTCGGATTTGCATATACAAATCTTGCTTTCATGTCACAGGATATTTTGATCTCCTCAGATGCTGCAAGATCCGTTATCATAAGATAACCTTTTTTTATGAGCGGTGTTTCTATTCTCTGTACTCCGCGCCACACGGTAAATTCTTTTGTGTAGCCGGGAATCCGAAGTGCCAGTGTTCCTTTGGAAGCTTTTTCTGATTCCAGATGAACCGTTACCGTTCCATCCTTTAAGAAACTGCTTTCCATTATTACTTCTGTCTCTGTCTCTCCAATCAGAAGTTTTGTCTGACTGGATATGTATAAATTAATGTATAAACTATTTTCATCTGCTCCATAGATGTACTGTCCTAAAGAAGCAAGTGTTCTTGCAATATTCGGCGGACAGCACGCCACGCCAAACCATTTCTGTCTGACCGGCTTTACATGCTCCATGGATGTCCGTTCGATGCAGTTATCCGGCCATACCTCCAATGGATTGACATAGAAGAAACTCTTTCCATCCATCGCAATCCCTGCAAGCACTGTATTGTAAAGTGCCTTCTCCACAATGTCCGCATATTTTGCATCTTTTGTGATCTGCGCCATCCGGTTTCCAAACATCGCAAGTCCGATGGATGCGCAGGATTCGGAATAATTTCTGTCGTTCGGAAGATCATAGTCGGTTGTGAACCGCTCTAACAATCCCGATGAACCAATGCCGCCTGTGATGTACATCCTTTTCTCTGTCATGTTATTCCAGAGTGTCTTACAGGCATCTAATAATGTCTCATCCTGATATTCATATGCCAGATCTGCCATTGCGCTGTAGAGATATACGGCTCTTACCGCATGCCCCTCTGCTGTCTTCGGCTCTCTGACCGGCAGATGTGACTGAGAATACTCCGGTACATATCCGGCAAATTCAGGAAATATCTGCTGATATTTTTCTTTCTTTTCTTCCTGGAAAAAATAATTTTCTCCCACACCTCTTGTATCGATAAAATATTTCGCAAGGTCTAAATATCTTTTCTGTCCGGTTGCCCGGTACAATTTTACCAGAGCAAGTTCTACTTCCGGATGCCCCGGATAGCCATGACACTTTCCTTCCTCCGGTCCAAATGTCTCACAGATCAGATCTGCAAATCTTGAAACGATGTCGAGGAACTTTCTTTTTCCTGTTGCATTGTAATATGCAACCGCTGCCTCGATCATGTGTCCTGCCGTGTAAAGTTCATGTCCTTCTTTCAGATTCGTCCAGCGTCTGTCCGGTTCTTTGATCGTGAAGTAGGTATTTAAATATCCGTCTTCACACTGTGCCTTCCCGATCAGGTCGATCGTCTCATCAGCAAGTTTTTCCAACTTTTCATCTCTTCCGGATGAATCTAAGGTAAATGCAACTGCCTCTAACCACTTTGCAACATCGGTATCCTGAAAGACAGCTCCTTCAAAATCTCCCTCTGCCTCGCCTGCTGCGATCTTAAAGTTCTTGATACAGTGGCTTGGCGCCGCATCTTTTACATTGTCATTTAACGTGTTCCACTGGTAAGGAAGTATGACATCTTTTACTAAGCGGATGTATTTGTCCCAAAACGCATCTTTGATCTGGATCTGATGCAGCGGCACATCTGTCAGTTTTTCCTTCTCCATAACTACGCCCCATTCTTTTTTTGTATAGTAATATTGTATCATTAAGAATCACAAATCACTTATCACAAGTGATTTGTGATTAATATATAAAAGCCCTCTTTAAAGGGCTTTTATGTTTATTTTGAGAAAGATATAAAATCAATATATCCCTTTTCCCCAATTTTTACAACGGCATTGTAGGGCTTTTTCTCTTTGTTTTTGATTCCTTTTACCAGGGTTTCTTTTCCCTCCAGTAATTCTTTTACATTCGTTTTGGTTAGTTTTTTCTTTCTAAAATGTTCAGCTAAAGTAAACTTACATTCAGGATAATTTGAACAACCATAAAACGATTTTTTTAATACAGAAAATGTAGTCTTTTGAAAGGTGGAATTAACAATGAAGAAAAAATTATCATTTATCATTGAGATTATTATAGGTATAATCTTTATATGTTTTGGATATTTCGTTATTGATACTGATTATTACGCTACACTTTTTTACGCAATGGGGTTCGGTTTAGCTTTTGCTTCTGGTGTTCAATTATTGAAAATTTGTTATTATGAAATGCCAAAAAATAAAGAAAAATTACAAAATATAAATAGAGAAAATCACATCAATAATGTTGATGAAAGAAAAATATTTTTAAGAATGAAAGCTGGTTCTTTAGTATATCAGTTAATGACTTTCGTGTACTTGTTTGTTGCTTTTGTACTTGCGTTACTTCATATTGAAGCATGGATTATAGGCATTATATTTGGTTTATTCCTACTGCAAACATTTTTAGGGATTATTCTATATAAGCATTTTGAAAAACATTTCTAAAACATTCAGTAAATTGTGACGAGGTAATACTATGATAGGACTTAAAAAACGAGATATTAAAAAAGCATTGAAAGCTGGTGCAAAAGCTGGCGGTGTGTCATTAGCTGATGTTCGAGCTGATATTGAAGCGACGATTGATGAAGCTATGAACAGCACCGACCCAGAAGTGCAGGAGAATTTCAGAAAGTATTTTGGAAATAAACGCCCTACTCCAGAAGAATATATTTACAAGATTACAAAAAAGACAAAAGTTTAATAGAAATCAAGTGCTGTAAGGGGGCTTGTGTCATGGAAAGTTTTAAGCATAATCTTATACGGTCATACACTACCTAACAGCATTTTATTAACAACTGAATATCTCACAGCTTTAATAGCTCGTACAGACTATATGTTTTGTGCGGGCTTTTTTTGTACCCGAAAAAATTTTTTCATTTTTTTTCAAAATCATGCAACAAATCACACCTTGCTGTACAGATATGGTGCGGAAAGAGGGATAAACACTTTTCACGTCATAACGGAAAGGGGGTGTGATGATATGAAACCGTCGGACTTCCAAAAGACAATACAATGTCAATTTGACTGCAAGCTCAAACGTGTAGTGAAAGGCATTGTCCGTAATTATCGCAAAGAATTAAAGCGACGAAGAAATAAGGAAATTTCCTATTGTGAACTTCCAGAAATCGTCGTAGAAAAGCTGGCAGTCTGGGACGAATACGAAAGCGATTATACCGCCTTTGATGTATGTGGTATTGAGGTTCGTGTCCTTGATGATGATTTAGCAGAAGCGATTAAGTATCTGTCTGAAAAAGACAGAGAAATCTTGTTGATGTATTTCTTCTTAGGCATGAGCGATACAGAAATCGGCGACAGATTAAAGA
>SKEB01000700.1_pt1 | contig 22312 bp, 21 predicted proteins | sample 4826561 | NCBI WGS metagenome assembly SKEB01 (sample SAMN11008820, study PRJNA524170) | human gut metagenome | biome: Human fecal sample; material: Feces; isolation source: fecal sample from pouch patient p17 | host: Homo sapiens | place: Israel: Tel-Aviv | collected 2016-03-29
TTTTATTAAAAAAATTAATGAGAGAGAAAAAAACGATCAAAACCTCAAATTTGAGAATTTTGATCGTTCTTTTTATGGCCTAGGATTTAGTTTTTTCCCAGACACTTCATTAAGTAAACGTGATTTTTACAATTTTAAAATAATTTTATAGCAAGTTATAACTTTTATAATATTCCTGTTACTTTCAAAGAAAAATCAAAAATCATTGCTATAATGGCGTAAACGAAAGAAGGGACAATGTTGAATGTTTACGGAAAATACGCCCCAGCACTGGATAGGATACTCAACCAGTTGCTTAATCGTTTCGATGAATTGAATAAAAATTATGAACAAGTTCATCATGAACGTTTATATGAACACTTGCGTGGTCGAGTTAAAAGTGAAGCCAGCATGGAACAAAAATGTAAAAGAAAGAATTTGCCCTTAACGCCGCGATCTGCTTTAAGAGATAATCGCGATGGTATAGGGCTACGAGTTATCTGCAACTTTATTGACGATATTTATAAGTGTATTGCTTATATTAGAAGTTGGGATGATGTAACTATTGTTAAAGAGAAAGATTACATTACTAATGTTAAGCCTAATGGTTATCGTTCTTATCATATGATTTTGGATGTTACTGTAATGGATGAAGATGTTGACGGTAATGTACCCGGTCATTATTTCGTTGAAGTTCAGCTTAGGACAATTGCAATGGATACGTGGGCAAGTTTGGAACATGAAATGAAATACAAGCATCAAATTAAAAATCCAGAAATGATCGGACGAGAATTAAAGCGGGTAGCTGATGAATTAGCTTCCTGTGATGTAAGTATGCAAACTATCCGTCAGCTAATTAGAGAAGAGGATTGAAAAAATAATGAAGATTTTAGTGGCAGAAGATGAACCGCAGCTACTACGTGTATTAATAGTTGCTATGCAAAAAGCAGGATATGAGGTTGATCCAGTTGATAATGGCTTAAAGGCGGTGGAACATGCCAAACAAAATTGCTATGACGTGATCATTTTGGATATCATGATGCCCGTCATGGATGGAATTACCGCCCTTAAGCAAATTAGAGAAAGTGGTGATAAGACTTATATTTTAATGTTAACAGCGAAAGCTGAAATTGATGATCGTGTAACTGGATTGGATAGTGGAGCTGACGATTATCTTACTAAGCCTTTTTCATTAAAAGAATTATTAGCAAGATTGCGCTCAAAAGAGCGACGTGAAGAAGACTTTACACCTAATGAATTAAAAGTAGGTGATGTTTCACTGAACGTTTCTGGGCAAGAATTAGCGAGTCACAATTCAATCAGATTAAGCGGTCAAGAAACGCAACTAATGAATTACTTTTTATTAAATGAAGGTAAAGAACTTTCAACTGATGAATTATTGAATCATGTTTGGAAAAATGATGAGGATGCTAATTCAGATGTTGTTTGGATTTATGTATCGTATTTGCGACAAAAATTACAATCAATTCGCAGCTCGGTAAAAATTGAGGGTGAAAAAGGTGGTAATTATGAATTAGTTGAGTAGGTGATAGGGATGATTCAGAAATTTCGCTGGAAGTTTATTGGAGCTTCTGTTGCAGCATTATTACTAGTTTTGATAATTACTTTAGGCGGATTGATCGGGATTACTCGTGTTCAAAGCCAAAATGAAGTTAATCGCGTGCTGACAGCATTGGTAAAAAATGAAGGTCGCTTATCGCCGCGTAATGCACAACCAGCTTTTGGTAATCAAAAAGATATTATTAATCGTAATTTTTTAGGCGGACAATATAATCCGGAGGCTGTGTATCAGTACCGTTATTTTGCAGTAACTGTAGATCCTACGCAGCGAATAAATGTGATTAATGATAATAATGTTTATAAAATTAATAATACTGAAATAAAGAGTGTTACAAAAAGAGCTCTAGCTAATCGAGATCAATCTGGAGATGTAAAAATTGGGCAGAACCGATACGCATATAGAGTTGATAAAAACGCTGCTGGACAGACAATGATTGTTTTCTTGAATGAAACACTTATTTTTAATCGATTCTGGTTGTTATTTAGAGTGTCACTTGTTTTAGGAGCATTTGCATTATTGATCTTTGCAGCAGTTTTAATCTTGGTTTCTGGTAAAGCAATTAAGCCGATTGTTGATACATACCATAAGCAACAAGAATTTATTACCAATGCGGGTCATGAATTAAAGACACCACTAGCGGTTATTTCAGCTAATACTGAAATGGAAGAGATGCTAGGCAATAATTCTGAATGGAATGAAAGTACAAAAGAGCAAGTTGAAAAATTATCTGAGTTAATTAATCGTCTAATTTCTTTGGCTAGAACTGGTGAAAATGGTGAAGTTGCTTTAAGTAAAGTGAATTTTTCACAGATTGTTGAAGATGTGACACAAGATTTTAAATCGGTTATGAAGCAAAATGATCTAGTGTATCAGGTTTCCATTCGTGAGGGGATTAATGTAATTGCAGAAAAGCATTCTTTAACTGAAGTGGTCAATATTTTGCTTGATAATGCTAGAAAATATTGTGATCCACATGGCAGAGTAAAAGTAGAGTTAGTCAAAAGTACGCTAAGTAAAAATGCAATTTTACGAGTAATTAATACTTATAAGGAAGGAAAAAATAAAGACTATACGCACTTCTTTGATCGTTTTTATCGTGAAGATGAATCTCACAATTCTAAAAAAGGTGGCTTTGGTATTGGATTAGCTATGGCTCAAGAATTAATTCATACTTTCCACGGTAAAATTTCAGTAAATCATAGAGGAGAAAATATCGTTTTTAGTGTTAGTCTAAAAATTGTCAAATAGATGTTCTTGATAGTTGTATAATTTCAATTAAAGAATCGAGGAATTATTTTGGCAAAAAGAAAATCAATTTATACTAAAGACGTTATTTTAGTTATGGCAGCGTCCTTCTTTTTCATGTTCAGTACTATGTTCGTTAATCCGTTGATTAATGGCTATGCCAAAAATTTAGGAGCGAGTAGTGCTTTTGCAGGAATTATCGTAGGTATTATGAGTGTGGCCGCTATGTTTTTACGCCCCGTTGCTGGTAATTTAACTGATAAATTTTCTAAGTATCGTTTATCCTTTATTGGTGGAATTTTAATATTAATCGGAATAGTAGGATATATCCTTACTCCTTCAAGTGGTTGGTTGCTGTTATTTAGACTGATTAATGGTACGGGGTATGTTTTATGTACTGTTTGTATGACAACTTGGCTGGCATTTTTGGTTCCACGGCAACACGTTGGTGAAGCAATGGGTTTCTATGGCTTAATGAATGCCTTAGCAATGGCATTAGCACCAGCACTTTCAATTAATATTTATCAAAAAATTGGTTATCGTGAAAGTCTGATTGCATCGGCTATTTCAGCTTTATTGATGGTTATCTCTATTCAATTCGTAGGCAATCATGCTAAGCCTAATGCAGAAATGCGCCAAAGAGCTGCTAAAAAGCACTTTAAGATTATTCAAGTAAATGTTTTACCGGTAGCTATTTTAACCACTTTATTTGCAATACCATATTTTGTTACCCAAGCAGATATTGTAACTTATGTTGAACAAATGCATTTAAGTGTTGCAGTAGGATCATATTTCTTGATTTATGCAATTGTACTCTTAATTATTAGAATTGGATTCAAACGCTACTTCGATACTGTGCGCTTTGGCGTGTGGTTCTGGATTAGCTTGGTGTCAACAGCTGCTTATATTATTTTGCTGGCGGTTATGAATAATAATTGGCAAATGGCCTTAGCAGCTGCTGGGATGGCCATGGGGTACGGCATTATTTATTCAGTTTTACAATCAACCGCTTTACTTCTTGCACCAATTGAAGAACAGGGATTAGCTAGCTCAACTTTTTATTTAGGATTGGATATTGCTATGGCTTTTGGTCCTATGATTAGTGGTGTAATTGACAGTACTTTTCCTATTAAATGGTTTTATCCGATCGAATTAATCTTAATTCCATTTATACTTTTAGTTTACTTTATTTGGCGCAAGAGATTGAATGGTGCGATAGATCACCATTAAAGAAAGGTAGAAATTCGATGAGTGATTATTTAGTAAAATCTCAACTAGAAAATAAAGAATGGCAAATTTCTAATCATGTCCGTGATCACAACTTTATTTGTGATGCTAATGATAAAAAGTACGATGCTGGTCCTAATCCGGTTGAATATTTATGTGGAAGTGTAAATTCTTGTATTGTAATGTCAGCAGGAATGATCACTAAAGCACATCAATTAGATGTAAAGAATTTTAATGTAAAAAATTATGCCAAGACCGAAAAAATGGGTCATGGTAAATCAGTAGTTACTGAGATGAGAATTGAAGTCTCTTTTGACTCAGAAATGTCAAATGAAGAAAAAGAAGAGTTTTTAGCTCATGTTTTACATGTATCTACGATTTACCAAACTATTAAAGAAGCAATAAAAATTTATGTAGAATTAACCTAAGAGGTGAAAGATGACTTTATTAGATGAAGCCGTTGTATTGAATGATGGTAGTTTGATGCCAAAAGTTGGTGTTGTTGTAGGTAATAAACCAGTAGATGATGCAATTAAAGCAGGTTATAGATTAATTGACTGCAGCCTTGATCAAAAAACAAAATTGAAAGCTGAAAATCCGCAACTGTATGTGGAAGTTCAGATCCCAGAAGATGTGATTACTCGTGATGATTTTAAAAAGATTAGACAAGATATTATAGACCATCATGCTGATCTGTGCTTATTGAAGCTAAGTGATAATAAGGAAAGAAATGGTCAGATTTGGCAAGAATTAGAGCAATTAAGAATTCAAGGCTGGATTAAAAATATTGGTGTTATTAATATCAGCGTTGATGCATTGAATGAATTATTAAATCATACTCAGGTTAGACCATGTGTAGCGCAAATTAGTTATGAAGATCAAGGATTAATTAACTTAGCTCGTGAAAATAGAATTCAAGTAGAAATTCCAGTTTATGATGATATTAATGCTTTAGCTGAAATTGCTAGTCATTATGGTACCAGCTCTGTCGAATTAGTCATGCGCTATTTCAGTCAAAAGGGTATTGTGCCATTGTTTGAAATTGAAGATGTGGTAGAAAATCCAAGAATTAACTTCACTATTAATGCTGAAGATTTAGCTACAATTGGTCAACTTTTTGCTCAAAAGTAAAGTGAAATTAGACTATACATAAGCATGTCTATCAATAAAAAAATAGATAAAAGATGTTATAATTAAAGCATAATAGTTAGTTTTTAGGAGATATTAAAAATGAATACAAGAAAATTAATTACTTCAATGGCAGCGGCTGTAATGCTTTCTACAGGTTTAGCTGGTGTGGGTACTGCAATAACAAGCCAACCAGCACAAGCTGCTACTCAATCTGGTAGTTCAATCAGTATTAGACGTAGATCAGTAACTGCTACAGTAAATTCTGATAAGCCTCAACTTATTGCATATGATCCATCTACTAATAAGTTTGTTAAGGCTCTTGATTCAACTTATGTAAAAGGTCAAACTATTCCAGTTTACTATGCTATTACTGCTCCATCTACTGCTAATGGTTCAAGCCAAAACGTTACTTTCTACTTCCTTGAAAATAGAACAGTAGATGGCAAGAGTTGTATGATACTTATTCCATCAAATTCTGTAACGCCAGCTTCAACTGTGCCAACAGCAGAAGAATTCCAAAAGACAGCTGAAAATGATGCTAAAACTATTCAAGATGCTTATGCAAATAGAACTATCAAGTCTATTACTGTCACTCCAAAATCCAAAAAGGGCGCCAAAATCTATTACGCTTATAAAAAGAGCGCAAAATCGAAGAAGATTGTCTTCAAAGCAACCAATAAGAAGATCAAATATGGCAAGAAATATAAGTCATCAATGATTGTTAAGAATGGTAAGAGTAGATATGTATATATTGGTAAGAAGAGATATCTTAAATCAACTGCTGTAAAAGTAACCAATGTTAAGTACTCACCACTTAACTTACCAGATGATATTAAGAATTTAATCGTTAATAACTAATCTATTAATGAGGAAACTCGTCAATGTGTAATGTATTGGCGAGTTTTTTTAATGCTTTATAAGCATTGAACTTACATACTAATAAGTATTTCACTTCAAAAATCAAACGTGGTAAATTAATAATCAATAAATGACGAGAAGGGGATATTCATGAAAAAGAAAAGTCTGTTGATCAGTGCAGGTACAGTTATTGTTGTCTTACTTGCTACGCTTGGTTCATTTTTTATTAATAAGCAACGTGATGAAAGAGTGCAAGATATTAAGCCGATAAAAGTGGTATCAAGAAGTACCCCAACTTACTTCTTCCATGGCTGGGGCAGTAGCTATCACGCTGAAGAAAAGATGGTGCAAGCAATTAGAAATGCTGGCATTACTAACAGTGTAATTCGTGTTAACGTAACTAAGAGTGGTAAGGTTATTTTGCATGGGAAGTTTAAAAAGAATGCCCAAAATCTAATTATTGAAGTAAATTTTGATGATAATAAGTTAAGCGACTACGGTAATGATTATGTTCGTGGTTATGAGACAGCCGGCGCACGCTATGTTAGAAATGCCATTAGAACTGTTAACGGAAAGTATGGCTTCAGCAAAGTAAACATCGTGGCTCATTCAATGGGTAATCTTGAAACGGCCTATTTCTTTAAAAACTACGGTAATGAAATTCCAGTAGAACACTTTGTTTCCATCGCTGGTCACTATGATGGTATTCTTGGCATGAACGATAAGGCTAACCAATTGAAAATTAATTCTAAGACTGGTAAGCCAAGCCGCATGCAACCAGAATATCGCGGTTTATTATCACTTAGAAAAACATTCCCAAGAAATACGCGTGTGTTAAACATCTATGGCAACTTAGAAAATGGTACTAATTCTGATGGTTCAGTTTCTAATGCATCATCCAGATCATTACGTTACTTGTTAAATGGTCGTGCAAAGTCATACCGTGAATTGATGATTCGCGGCAGCAATGCACAACATAGTAAGTTGCACAATAATAATGAAGTAAACCAAGCAATTGCCAACTTCTTGTGGAAGTAATCTATTATGTTAGAAGACTTAATTCTGATATATTTCGGAATCAGGTCTTTTTTTCATGTTCTTTTGAAAAAGTTATTCCAAAAGTTCATAATAAATACTGTCTGTTTTTTTAAAGGAGTTGTTTTATATTTATGAAGCAAGATAATCACGTTAAGATTAAACTAGGTAGTTTAGTCTTAATGATTTTCTCTTCTATTTTTGGATTTAGTAATTCATTGACGGCCTTTTATCAGATGGGATATTCAAGTATCATTTGGTATATTGTAACTGCCGTTTTGTTCTTCTTGCCATCCGCACTTATCTTTGCGGAATACGGTGCAGCTTTTAAGGGGATTAAAGGTGGTATCTTTTCTTGGCTTGAAGGTTCTACTAATGAAAAGGTAGCATTTATCGGAACGTTTATTTGGCTATCTGCCTGGGTTGTCTGGCTGGTATCTTCTACTCAGTTTTTTTTGGTATCAGTTTCAACCGCTATATTTGGACATGATACCACTCAAAGTTGGCATTTGGGAGGATTAACTTCAACACAATTATTAGGGATTCTTGAAGTTATCTTTTTAGCAGTTGTTACTTTTTGTGCCGCAAAGGGAATCGACAAAATAAAGGTGATCAATAATATTGGTGGGATTTTTACTTTGGCGATTGCTATTGGTTTTACAGTTGTTTCATTGCTGGTGTTCTTTTTAAATCATGGTCAATTGGCTGAACCTATTACTACCCAGAATTTGGTTCATTCACCAAATCCATCATTCCAATCCCCAATTGCAGTTGTTTCATTCATTGTTTATGCATTATTTGCTTATGGTGGTCTTGAAACTACTTCTGGTGTGATTGACTCAGTTGATAAACCTGAAAAGACTTACCCTAAGGGGTTGATCATTGCGATGATTATGATGACTGCACTTTATGTTGTAAATATTTTTATGTGTGGGGTAGCTGTTAACTGGAATAAGGACTTAGGTGTTAAAGGTGTTGACCTTGCTAACGTTGAATATGTTTTGATTAACAATCTTGGTGTGGTTACTGGTAAGAGCTTAGGCTTGTCTCATTCAGCATCTTTGGCAATCGGTTCAGCATTTTCACACTTTGCTGGTATTGCTGATGTTTTATCAGGTATCGCTGCTGCATTTTTGATGGTTTACTCACCAATTAAGTCATTTATTGAAGGTTGTGATCCACGACTTTTGCCTAAAAAATTGGTTGAACTTAATAAGCACGGGATGCCAGAACGTTCAATGTGGCTACAAGCAATTATTGTTAGTGTAATTATTTTGTTTATTTCATTTGGTGGTAATGCTGCCAATCAATTCTACACAATCTTGATGGATATGATGAATGTATCTTCATCTGCGCCATATTTATTCTTGATTGCGGCGTACCCATTCTTTAAGGCAAAAAAGGATATCGATCGTCCGTTTGTCTTTATTGAAGGTAAGAAAAAAGTTTGGGCAACCACTATTGTTGTTTGGTTAGTCGTCGCAATTGGTATTATCTTTACTTGTATTGAACCTTTATTTACAGGAGATTATCAAACATCATTCTGGACTGCAATTGGTCCAGTTGCATTTGGTATTGTAGCTTGGGTATATTATGCATATCGTGAACGCAAAGATAAAGCCGCATTATAAAAAGAATAAGCAGATTTATTTAGTATTTATTGATTATTTGTTAAATTAATCAATAAAGAATCAGTAGGTGAACTAAATGAAAAGAACTACTAAATTAGGCGTGAGTGCCTTGCTTGTTAGTCTGTTTGCTTTATTTGTTGGTAAAAAATTAGATGATGAAGTAAATAAAGATGACGCAAGCGATGACCGCGGCGTTGGACCGTTAAATTAAATTAGAAGGAATCAAATTCAATCATTTGGATGATTTGATTCTTTTTTGTACAATGAATGAAAACGTAATTTGATTTTACAAAGGAAATAAATATGACAAATGAAGCTTTATTAATCATCGATTATACTAACGATTTCGTAGACGACAAGGGTGCACTCACTTGTGGCAAGCCAGCACAAGAATTAGACGATACTATTACCAATTTGGCTGATAAATTTTTAAAAGAGGACAAGTGGGTGATTTTTCCAACTGACAAGCACTTTAAGGATAATCCATATCATCCTGAAACGAAGCTTTTTCCACCACATAATTTGCCTAATACCTGGGGACGCGAATTATATGGGAAAGTAGGAAAGTGGTATGAAGATCACAAAGATAATAATCATGTGATTTTGGTGGATAAAACTCGCTATTCTGCTTTTGCTGGTACGTCACTTGATCTGCTTTTGCGTGAGCGTAAGATCGATACTTTGCATTTGACTGGTGTCTGCACTGATATTTGTGTTTTGCATACTGCAATGGATGCTTATAATCATTGCTATAATTTGGTTGTACATGAAAATGGCGTAGCTAGCTTTGATCAAAATGGTCATAAGTGGGCATTGAATCATTTTAAGACTTGTTTGGGTGCTAAGGTTATAGATTAGATAGAAAAATAAAAAAGCGTTAGCTATTATTAATTAGTTAATGATTTCAGCTCTTACTTTTTATTAGTGATATAATATAAGTAATTTAACCGATAAAAAGTAAGGAGAAACTGATATGGCTGAGTTAAACGATTCTTTGACTTTTAAACATGGCGCAAAAATCTCTAACCGCTTCGTTCAACCACCGATGTTGACAAACAGTGGTATCGATGGTGAAGCAAGTGAAGACACAATTAATTATTGGAGACATCACTCAAAGTCGGGTGGTATGTTAATTACTGAATATATCTATGTCACTGCTGAAGGTGGTCCCGCAATTTCTTGGGCAAAAGATCGTACGCAACTTGCTGTTTATGATGATAAATTTGTTCCCCAACTTAGGAAAGTTGCCAGTGCAATGAAGAGTAGTGGTAATAAGGCAATTATGCAGATTGCGGAAACAGGTCGTGAAGCTAGCGGGCGAGTGGCTCTTTATGGCAAGCCTGTATATGCACCAACTGCAATGGATTTTCCATTTCTGCCCTATAAAGTACATGAATATGGTGATGAACAGATTCAAAATGTAATAAAAGGCTTTGGTAGAGCCGTTAAACGTGCAGTTGATGCTGGATTTGATGGTGTAGAAATCCATGGTGCAAACCACTACTTGATCCAGCAATTCTTCTCAGCTTATTCAAATCAGCGAACAGATCATTGGGGTGGCAGTTTGGAAAAGAGAATGAACTTCCCGCTTGCTGTAGTTGAATCTGTCGTGAATGCCGTTAAGAAGTATGCACCCAAGGACTTTATTGTAGGCTACCGTATTAGTCCTGAAGAAATCAATCCAAATAGTGTTGGCTACACTTGGCATGAGTCGACGCAATTGATTAAGGCAATTATAGATAAATTTAATCTTGATTATATTCACTTATCTTTGCCAGCTTATGATCAAAAGCCAGAGGATAGTGACAAGACTTTTGCGGAATTGTTTAGGCCTGTTTTAGGCGAAGGCACCAAGGAAATTATTGTTGGTGGTGTTGATAGTCCTCAAAAGGCTAGGGAAGCAATGAAGTACACTGACTTAGTTGCGGTTGGACGTGAAAATATCATTGATCCATTATTTGCCGAAAAGATTCTGACTGGTCATGAAGATGAAATCATCGATAAAATTACGATTGAGCAGACTAAGAAAAATGGTATGACTCAAGGAATGATTGACAATTTTTCAGCAGCCAGAGTTGGCAATCCACTTACAGGTGATGAAAATATTAAATCACTCCACACAAAGCCAGGTGCCTGGTCTGAAATGACTTATGTTGATAGTGATGAAATGAAGTAAATAAAAAACTAAAGAATTAAGCACAGTTCTGAAGAAATTTTCAGAACTGTTTTTTTCGCCGATTGTAAAATCAAATTGAACACTTTAGAAAAATAAAAAGTCCATTTGGACCTGTTTGATAAAATGTAATTACCACAAAACATTCAGAAACGAGGTCACAAATGGACTCTTTACATTCTATCATGCCTGAGCATCAAAAGGGAAAGCATTTATCATTTGAACAACGGGTTATTATTCAAACTCGCTTGAAGGATGGCTGCTCTATCAGAGCTATCGCTCGTGAGTTGTGCTGTTCGCCTTCTACAATCAGTTACGAAGTAGACGAGGCACTGTTACTCTTTATCGTGGCAAACAGAAGCGTTACAAGGCTGATCATGGTCAAAGTGTTTATCAGACTAACCGACGCCACTGTGGTCGCAAATCAGACTTCTTGAAGAAATCTGACTTTATCAAGTATGTCAATAAGTATTTCTTTGAAGACAATTGGTCACTTGATGTATGTGCCAATCGCTGCTTGGCTGTGGGTGAATTTAGCAGCGACCAGATAGTCTGCACTAGAACTCTATATAACTATGTAGATCAAGGCTTGTTGGCTATCAGAAACTCTGATTTGCCTGAGAAGTTAAAGCGTAATACTAAAATTCATCGTGTTCATAAGAACAAGAAGAAATTAGGTCGAAGCATTGAAGAACGCCCTAAAGAGATTAATGATCGAAAAGAGTTTGGTCACTGGGAATGCGACCTAGTCTTAGGACATAAGACTAGAGATGATCAAGTACTGCTAACTTTGTCTGAGCGAATGAGCCGTGAGTTTCTAATCTTGCGTATTCCAGACAAGACAGCTGCCAGTGTTATGAGCGCTTTTCAAACTCTACATAAGCAGTATAGTGAGCACTGGAATGAAATCTTCAAGACAATTACAACTGACAATGGTTCAGAGTTTGCGGATCTTTCCAATCTAGAGGAAGTATCTAATACCATAGTCTATTACGCCCATCCATATACTTCTTACGATAAAGGCACTGTTGAAAGATATAATGGGCTCATTCGCAGATTCATTCCTAAGGGTGATTACATCAATAATTATTCTCTTCAGGAAATCATTGACATTGAAACCTGGTGCAATTCGCTACCAAGAAAAATATTGGCATATCATACACCAGATGAAATCTTTGAAAGAGAATTGGATCATATCTATCAAGCAGCTTAAGTGTTCAATTTATTATTGCAATTTACGTAAATATTATTTTTTCAGAGATAAACTATACACTTTTTTTGGATATCCAGCATTTTTGTAAGGAAAATAGTTCTCGATTTTAAGATTGATTTCATAGATCTGCAAAAAGATAATAATTAAAATAACAAGCACAGCTAGTTACTGTTAGTTAGTGAAAATATCTTTGATTTGACAATAAATAACTGGTTTGTTTTTGTAAAGAAAATATGATTTTTATGCTATTGAAGCCTTTGATTTAATCTTACTCTAATATTTATCAAATATTATTCAAAAGTAAAGTATACATATATAGAAATAAAACATTTGACTGGAAGCTATAGTTCAATGGGTGTATGGCTTGTACTTGTTTTAAGCCGGTGGCTCAGAGTAAAATAAATTATCATAAAGATTAAATAGATATGGGATAAGATAAGTGAGTAAACGGACATCATGGACTATCATTCTAGTCTGTTCAATAATTGTTATTGTACTTAAAGTATTAACGTTTTTGGGGATACGCCCTTAGTAAAGAAATAACTCTATCTTATTAGGTAGAGTTTTTATTTTGGCGTGGAGTAAAATGTATCAATATGCGCTAAAATTAATATGTTAAATAACTAAATAAATATAGGAGAATTAGATGATTAACGGCGAAATTAAAAATAAAGTTGATGCTTTATGGAATGACTTTGCAGCAGGTGGTTTAACCAATCCACTTGAAGTTATTGAACAAATTACTTATTTGATGTTCATTCATGAACTTGATAGTTCAGACAATATTCATCGTACAGAAAGTGAAATGCTTGGCTTACCTTATAAGAGTGTTTTTGACGGTAAGAAAACTATTGGTAATCAAGAGATTGATGGTAGAAGTTTGAAATGGTCAGTCTTTCATGATTTACCTGCTCAGCAAATGTTTGATCTAATCAATAATTTTATATTTCCATTCATCAAAGATTTACCACATTATGAAGAAGGTATGGATGAAACTCAAGATAGTGCATACTCAAAGTACATGTGGGATGCAATCTTTAAAATCCCATCTCCAGAACTTTTATCAAAAGTTGTAGATTCACTTGATAGTATTTATGCTGCTATGGAAAAAGTTCAAAAGGATGAACTTGCTCAAGAAAGTAAAGAAAAGTACGATAAGCTTGATGTTCAAGGTGACTTATACGAATACCTATTAAGTAAATTGTCAACTGCAGGCAGAAACGGCCAGTTCCGTACACCACGTCATATTATTAAAATGATGGTTAAGCTGATGAATCCAACTCCAGATGACAAGATTGCTGATCCAGCTTGTGGTACATCTGGTTTTCTTGTTGCAGCTGCGGAATATTTGAAGAATAATCCTGAAACTGAAAAGGCAATTTTCTTTAATAAAGAAAAGAAAAATTACTATAAGAGTAATATGTTCACAGGATACGACATGGATAGAACAATGCTTAGAATTGGTGCCATGAATATGATGACTCATGGTATTACCAATCCTAATATTGACTATCGTGATAGTTTATCTGATAAAAATGTAGATTATGATGAGTATTCTTTGATTCTAGCTAATCCACCTTTCAAGGGAAGTCTTGACTATGATACTGTTTCAGACAGTTTACTTAAGGTATGTAAAACAAAGAAAACTGAGTTATTATTTTTAGCTTTGTTTCTAAGAATGCTAAAAGTTGGTGGACGTTGTGCATGTATCGTTCCTGATGGTGTGCTTTTTGGTTCATCTAGAGCACACAGGGCTATTCGAAAACAACTTGTTGAAGGAAACAGATTAGAAGCTGTTATTTCAATGCCTTCTGGTGTGTTTAAGCCATATGCTGGGGTTTCTACTGCTATTTTAATTTTCACTAAAACCAATCATGGTGGTACTGACAAAGTCTGGTTCTACGATATGACTGCTGATGGTTATTCATTAGATGATAAGCGTACTAAAGTTGATGAAGATGATATTCCAGATATTATTGAACGTTTTAATAATTTAGATAAAGAAACTGACAGAAAGAGAACTGAAAAGTCATTCTTTGTAGATAAAAAAGAGATTGTTGATAATGACTATGATTTATCAATTAATCGCTATAAGGAAATTGAATATGTTCCAGTAAAGTACCCACCAACAAAGGATATTTTGGCTGAAATTATGAAGTTGGATGATGAAGCTAATAAGAATCTTCAAGAATTGAAGAATATGCTCGAAAAATAGATAGAAAGGAAAAACAAATTCAGATTTGTAGGGATTATATGATTAAAAACTATGTTAAGTTAGGTGATCTAGCGACATATATTAATGGTTATGCATTTAAGCCTAAAGATAGGGGAGATACTGGTTTACCTATTATTCGTATTCAAGATTTAACAGGTAATTCTTATGATAAAGGTTTTTATAATGGAGATGATTATCCATCTAAGATTGAAATAGACAATGGTGATGTTCTAATATCATGGTCAGCTAGTCTAGGAGTATATTTATGGAATGGTGGTAAGGCATTACTCAATCAACATATATTTAAAGTTGAATTTGATAAAAAAGAAATAGATAAAGATTATTTTATTTATGCAGTTAGATTTAGTTTAAAGAAGTTACGCCAATTAACTCATGGTGCTACTATGAAGCATATTGTTAAAAAAGATTTTGAAAATGTTTCTATACCATATCCTTCATTAAAAAGACAAAAAGAAATAGCTAAAATACTTAAAGACTCTGAAGATGTAATTGAAAATAGGCAGAAAGAGATATCTAAGTTAGACACATTAATCAAAGCCCGATTTGTCGAGATGTTTGGGGATCCTGGATCCAACAATAAAGAAATTAATGTTAAAAAATTAGGTGAAGTTTGTGTCCTAAATCCTAAGAAAAATACAGAATCAAATTTGTTTGATAATTTAAGAGTATCTTTTGTACCCATGTCTTCTGTTTCAGAAAAAGGCGATATGAATCTTGAGCAAACAAAATTATATTCAGAAGTGAAAAAAGGATTTACATATTTTTCAGATGATGATGTTCTTTTTGCTAAAATTACGCCATGTATGGAAAACGGTAAAGGTGCAATCGCTTTAAATTTGAAAAATCGTATTGGTTTTGGTTCTACTGAGTTTCATGTTCTGAGACCTATTAGAAATATAAGTAATCCATATTGGCTATATGTTTTAACTACATTTACGGCTTTTCGAAAATTAGCAGAAAGTAATATGACGGGAAGTGCAGGGCAAAGAAGAGTTCCTGTAAAATTCTTGGAGAACTATAAAGTAGCAGTTCCTCCAATAGAGCTACAAAATGAATTTGCCTCATTCGTTCAACAAGTCGACAAATCAAAAGTTGCAATTCAAAAGTCATTAGATGAAACACAAAATTTATTCGATAGTTTAATGCAAAAGTACTTTAGTTAAGGTTTAATAGTGAAATAACTCTAGAATTAGGAAGAATTTCACTATGAATGAAAAATTTATCGAAATAATTAATGATATGGCCGACGTACTTAATGCAGCTCAACTTAAAAGATTGCAAGAGGTTTTGTTAAAACGATTAGTTAAAGACGAACCTGAAAAGAAAAAGGTAAGTAATCAAGAGTATCTAACCAAATTTTTAGAAGCTAAGAAAATTGAAGGATGTTCTGAAAGAACAATTAAATACTATAAAGTAACAGTTGAACAACTTTTAAGAAAGGTATTGGATCCTATTCGAAAAGTGACAACTGAACAGATGCGAGAGTATTTGGTTGATTATCAGAAGATTAATAACTGTGGTAAGACTACTATTGATAATGTTCGACGTAATATTTCTAGTTTCTTTTCATGGCTTGAAGAAGAGGACTATATCTTAAAAAGCCCAATGCGTCGAATTCATAAAATTCGGGCTGAAAAATTGGTAAAGAACGTCATAACTGATGAAGATATTGAACGATTACGTGATGGATGTGATTGTTTAAGAGATGTGGCTATGATAGATCTACTTTATTCGACTGGTATTAGAGTGGGTGAATTGGTTCGACTCAATAAATCTGATATTAATTTTTCTGAGCGAGAATGCGTTGTATTTGGTAAGGGTGATAAGGAACGAAGAGTTTATTTTGATGCTAAGTCTAAAATACATCTAATTAATTATTTAAAGAGCAGGACTGATGATAATCCGGCTCTGTTTGTGTCTTTAGATAGACCAAATAGTCGATTAAAGATTAGTGGAGTTGAGATTCGTCTTCGTCAATTAGGAAGGAAACTAAATTTAGACAGAGTGCATCCTCATAAATTTAGACGAAGTATGGCTACTAGAGCAATTGATAAAGGTATGCCAATTGAGCAAGTTCAAAAGATTTTGGGACATTCACAAATAGATACAACAATGCAGTATGCAATTGTAAATCAAAATAATGTTAAAGCAGCTCATAGAAAATACATATCCTAGCAAATTCAGATTTGTAGGGATTATATGACCAAATTATTTGATATAACCGGTAAAGCCATTTCTGGTGAATGGGGATCAGATGATGAGAACAATACTGGAATACCTGTTATTAGAACAACGAATTTTACTAATGAAGGTAATATTGATTATTCTAATGTCGTTACAAGAAGTATTAAAAAGAAAAATATCGTTAATAAATTCTTAAAACAGGGGGACATTATTATAGAAAAATCCGGTGGAAGTGATGATCAACCTGTTGGGAGAGTTGTTTATTTTAATGGGCAAAATAATAAGTATCTTTTTAATAATTTTACGGGATTACTGAGAATAAAAGATACTGCTAAATGGAATCCTAGATATGTTTTTTGGGTATTGTATGCATCATATAAACAAGGAAAAACAAAACTATACCAAAATAGAACAACAGGATTACATAATTTAAGAACAGATGCTTACGTAAAGGATCTAGATATTAAATTTTTACCATTAGAAGAACAAAAACATATTTCTGAAGTACTGGATAAAATCAGATTTCAAATCGAATTAAAAGAAAGAGAAATATCCAAATTGGATACTTTAATCAAAGCCCGATTTGTCGAGATGTTTGGGGATCCTGTTCTTAATTCTAAAAATTATCCAGAAAACACATTGGCGAATTATATTAATTTTATGACCTCAGGTTCTAGAGGATGGTCTAAATATTTAACACCTAAAGGACAAGGATGGTTTTTAACTATAAAGAATGTTAAAAATTCACACATTTCAATTAGTAATATTCAATCAGTGAATCCCCCTAATTCTAAAGAAGCACAAAGGACTAAAGTACGGGAAGGGGATTTATTAATAAGTATTACTGCTGATTTGGGACGGACAGGAGTTGTTAATAGTGAGATAGCATCACATGGTACATATATTAATCAGCATTTAACATGTGTAAGGTTAAATACTAAATTAATAAATCCTATATATGCTTCATATTTTTTAGAGAGTATGGCTGGAAAAAGACAATTTAATTCAAAAAATAAAAATGGTGTGAAAGCTGGATTAAATTTTGAGGCCATAAAAAGTTTAAAATTAATAATTCCGCCGATAAAAATCCAGAATGAATTTGTATCATTCGTTCAACAAGTCGACAAATCAAAAGTTGTTAACAATTTAATAATGAAATATATTATAAATATAGGTTTTATTTACTCATTTTTTAGATAAAAAGGAGGTGCAAGTTAATGACAAACTTTGATTATTTAATGAAAGAGAAAAAATTCAAAGATTTCGTAGATGTAGCAATCACTGCAGAAAAATTGATTAACGTTGATCCTGCCAGTTGTATTCTCGATTGTCGTCGAGCTATGGAATTTGCTATTAAATGGATGTACTCGGTAGATACAGCCTTAGAAAGGCCTTATCAAGATAAGTTGATCAGTTTGATGAGTACTGATGATTTCCATGGCATTGTCGATGAGAATATGTGGAGACAATTGGACTTAATTAGACGATTAGGTAATATTGCTGCGCATTCTTCTGGAAAAATTGATCGAGATCAGGCAGTTTTGTGTTTGAAGAACCTTCATAACTTTTTTGATTTCATTGATTATTGTTATGCAGATAATTATGAGTCAAAGCCATTTGATGAGAAATTATTAGATCAAACACCTACACTTATTTCTTCAGAGCCATCTAAGATTCAGATTAGTTTGGATAACTTAGTTAAGAAAAACGAAGGTGTTCAAAAGAAGTTATCAATTCGTAGTGAAGCTAAGAGAAAAGAAAAAGAGGAAGAGAAGGCTAATGTCCCTCCAAAACCATTTAGCTTGTCTGAATATAAGACTCGAAAAATCTACATTGATACTCTCTTAATGGATGCTGATTGGACAGAAGGCAAGGACTGGATAAACGAATTCAAGTTAGAAGGGATGCCTAACACTTCAGAAGTAGGTTATGCCGATTATGTCCTTTTAGATAATACGGGTATCCCTCAAGCTGTCATTGAAGCTAAGAAAACGTGTGTTGATGTATCAGTAGGTCGTCAGCAAGCTAAGCTTTATGCTGATTTAATAGAAAGAAAATATGGTAGAAGACCATATGTCTTTTTAACTAACGGTTTTGATACAAGATTTATCGATAGTGAACACCCAGAAAGAAGAGTCTCAGGCTTTTATTCAAAACGTGATTTAGAGAAATTACGTAATTTACAAAACATGAGACAAAAGCATCTTGATAATATTCATGTCGATGAAAATATCGCTGGTCGTTATTATCAAAAAGCTGCTATTAAGGCTGTATGTGAAAGTTTTGATAAAGGAAAGAAACGTAAAGCCTTATTAGTCATGGCTACCGGTTCTGGTAAAACAAGAGTATCAGTTGCTCTTAGCAAGGTATTGCTTAATGCGGGATGGGTTAAAAATATTCTTTTCTTAGCAGATAGAACTGCTTTAGTAACGCAGGCTAAACGAAGTTTTGTCAATTTGTTACCAGATTTAACTTGCACCGACTTAACTAAGAAAAATAAAAATCTTAATGCTAGATGCGTCTTTTCAACGTATCAAACGATGATGGGATGCATTGATTCTCTTAGAGATGATGAGGGAAAGCTATTTACTGTTGGACACTTTGATTTAATTATTGTAGATGAAGCACACCGCTCTATTTACAATAAATATCGTGATATCTTTAATTACTTTGATGCACCAGTAGTTGGACTTACTGCAACACCAAAAGATGAAATTGATAAAAATACTTATTCAGTATTCGATCTAGAAGACGGAGTGCCAACTTATGGTTATGAACTAGCTGATGCTGTTAAGGATGGTTATTTAGTAAACTATGTTTCAATTGAGACTAAGATGAAGTTCTTAGATCAAGGTATTAAATATGATGAGTTGTCCGAACAGGATAAGGAATCATACGAAGATACTTTTGAAGACGAAAATGGTGAATTACCAAAACAAATCAATCCTACAGCTATTAATAATTGGATCTTTAACGAAGATACGATAAAAAAGGTCTTACACATAGTAATGGACAAGGCACTTAAGGTTGATTATGGTGAAGAAATAGGTAAAACCATAGTATTTGCTCAAAATCATAGACACGCTGAAGAGATCTTACGTATCTTTAATCAAGAGTATCCTAATTTAGCTGATGGTAAGAATGGTCGTCCTTACGCTGAAGTTATTGATAATTATATTAATTATGCCCAAACAGCCATTGATGAATTTTCAGAAGCTGATAAAATGCCTAGAATCGCTATTTCTGTTGATATGCTTGATACGGGAATAGATGTCCCATCATGTTTGAATCTAGTATTCTTTAAGAAGGTCTATAGTAAATCAAAGTTCTGGCAGATGATTGGTCGAGGTACACGTTTGTGTCCCGGATTAATGGATGGCAAAGACAAGGATAAGTTTTATATCTTTGATTTTTGTGGCAACTTTGAATTCTTTAGAATGGGGCATGGTAGAGAAGCTAAGCCAACTTTGCCACTTCAGGGTGCTTTATTTAACTTAGAATTTCAATTAGTTTATAAATTGCAAGATATTAATTATCAAACTGATTCTATGATTAGTTATCGAAATAGACTAATTAAAAATCTGGTTAAAAAGGTAAATGAGTTAAATCGTGATAATTTTGCAGTTAGACAACATATTAAAGATGTTGATGAATATGCAAATGTAGTAAATTATAAAGATCTTACTTATGATGATTGCTTAGAAGTGCGTGAAGAATTATCACCGTTAATTTTGCCGGACAATGATGATATTTCTGCATTACGATTTGATGCGTTAATTCTTGAATTGGAATTAGCTAAAATCTCCGAAAAACCTGCTAATAGATATAAAACAGATATTATTAAAAAAGTTACTGCTGTTTCTAAGGTGGCTAATATACCTGAGATTGCTGCGCAAAAAGAATTAATCCAAAGAATCTTGGAAACTGATTATTTGAATAGAGCAGGTATTGAAGACTTAGAGCATATTAGAAAAGCTTTACGTGATTTGATCAAATATATTCCTAAGAAGTCCTTGATCTTTGATACAGACTTTAATGATGAAATACTTGATATAACAACTAATGAAGCAATATATAATACAGATACTTTGAAAAATTATAAGGCCAAAGTTGAATATTATATAAATAAACATCAAAAGGATAATGAAGTGATTGCTAAGTTAAAGAGTAATAAACCTTTAACTAAAGTTGATTTAAAGAATTTAGAGAAAGTTTTCTGGAAATATATTGGTACCAAAGATGATTACACTAAGGAATATGGTGACCAACCTCTAGGTGAATTTATCCGTAGCATCGTTGGACTGGATATGAATTCAGCTAAGGAAGCATTTTCTAAATACTTGAATGATAAGTCATTAAATTCACGGCAAATATATTTCTTAAATCAAGTGATTGAATATATTGTCAAAAATGGAATGATGAAAGATCTTTCTGTTTTACAAGATTCTCCATTTACGGATCAAGGAAATATCATTGATTTATTTGGTGATAATAAATCGTTGTGGTTGGGTATTAAAGAGGTCATTGATAGTATTAATCATAATGCAAATGTAGTTGCTTAGATATTTATTTTGTTAAAGTAATTTGATAAAACAAAGATAGTGATAGAGCGAAGAAACAATGCGAGATTATAAAACTTTAAAACACAGTGATAATGGAATGCCCACTTGGGATAGCTTTTTAGGTCTGGTTTTACAAATTGCTTCTACAAAGAGATTATGGAAAAAGCAGGACTTAATAGATGCAACTATAAAAGAAATAAGACTTCCTGAAAAATTAGCGACTTTAAGATATCCGTCAAAATATCATGAATTAATAGCTCAAAATAGAGTGGGTTGGGCTATTAGTGACTTGAAAGTGTCGGGACTTTTAGATAATCCGAAACGAGGATATTATCAAATTACTGAATTAGGTAAGAAAATTCTAGATGAAAAAGGAATTGACATTACAAGAGAATTTATTCATTCCCTTCCAAAATATGTTCAGCATCGGGAAAATAAAAATATTCAGAATAAAGATAAATCAGATGACGATTTAGATTCTCTTGAATTAACCTCTTCTCAAATAGAAAACTGGTTTAATAAGCAGAAAGATGATCTTGCTGATTTGCTTTTAACTAAACTTAGAAAAACAAATCCATACGTATTTGAACATATGATGATTGAGTTAATGACTCGAATGGGATACAAGGGTGCAGATGGTGAAGCTTTCGTTACTCAGAAATCTAATGATGGTGGTATTGATGGTATCTTAAATCAAGATGCGTTAGGGCTGAGAAAGATCTATGTTCAAGTAAAACGTTATGCTGAAGATAATACTGTCGGTCGCCAAACTATTAGTCAATTTCATGGTGATTTAGATCTGCAAGGTGCAGGATCTGGCGTATTTATCACGACCTCTTCTTTTACTCGTAGTGCAGAAGAAGCTGGCAAAAAGTTCAACATTAGATTAATTGATGGTGAGGCTTTAACTAGACTAATGATTGAATATAAGGTTGGAGTTCAGGTACAAGATACTTTTGAACTACTTGAAATCGATAATGACTTTTTTGAGAGAAAAGATAGATAGGAAAAAAATGAATAACTTTTATCCTAAACAACATCTAGATAAAAAAGTACAAAAATATATGATTAGTGCTAATATTGCATTGTTACTCGGCTTCATTATATATTTTATTAACAAAACATTTTTGAATATTTAGTTTGTTGGCCAAATAAAAGGCTCTTTGTCAAATCCTGTTGATAATGAGTAAATGAATAGAATCAGGCAGTCATTAAAAGGCTGTTTGGTTCTTTTTCTTTGTACAGATCTTCTTCCA
>SKEB01000707.1_pt1 | contig 22093 bp, 21 predicted proteins | sample 4826561 | NCBI WGS metagenome assembly SKEB01 (sample SAMN11008820, study PRJNA524170) | human gut metagenome | biome: Human fecal sample; material: Feces; isolation source: fecal sample from pouch patient p17 | host: Homo sapiens | place: Israel: Tel-Aviv | collected 2016-03-29
ACTTCGGTTATCAAGTTTGTGCAGACATCGCTAAGGAAGGTTATATCTCCGGCAAATCTTTGCACCAGATCGTTGTTGATGAAAGAAAACTTCTCACTCAGAAAGAATGGGACGAAATCTTCAACACTCAGAACTTGATCAATCCTAAGTTCGTTAAGTAACCATTTATCTCCCTCCCCCTAAAAGGGGAGGGAAGGCACTAAAACAAAAGGTTTGTGGCGCTTTTTGTTTTGATTAATTCTAATTAATGCCACGTCTGGGAGCCTTTCTACAATAAAAACAAGAGAGGTTCTTATTTGGAGGATTTATGGATTTCATCGTTACTCTCCAGATCGTCGTTCTCTTAGGCGCAATCTTTATCGGCGTCCGCTTAGGCGGTATCGGTATTGGTTATGCTGGTGGCGCCGGCGTTCTGATTCTTGGTCTCTGCTTAGGCATGAAACCCGGTAACATCCCATGGGACGTTATCATGATCATCGCCGCTGTTATCGCAGCTATCTCTGTGATGCAGCTTGCCGGTGGTTTGGACTATCTTGTTTATATCGCTGAGAAGATTCTTTACAAGAATCCTAAGTACATCAACTACCTCGCTCCGATAGTAACTTATGTGCTCACTATTTTTGCCGGTACAGGTCACACAGCTTTCTCAATGATCCCGGTTATCGTTGAAGTTGCCAAAGGTGAACACATCAAACCGAGCGTACCGCTTGCAATTGCTGTAGTTGCTTCTCAGATTGCTATTACAGCCTCTCCGGTTTCCGCTGCTGTTATTTATATGACAGGCGTGTTGGAACCATTCGGCTGGAGCTATCCGACTTTACTCGGCGTTTGGCTTCTCACAACATTCCTTGGCTGCATGGTTACCGCCTTCATCATGACTAAGATAAGAAATATGGATCTCGACAGCGATCCGATCTACCAGAAGCGTTTAGCTGAAGGCCTTGTTAAGCCACCTGTCGGTATGCATGAGATCAAGATTACTCCAGCTGCCAAGCGCTCTGTTTGGATTTTCCTTATCGGCGTTGTCTGCGTGGTTCTTTATGCTTCCGCAATTTCTCCGGCTGTCGGTCTCATCAAGAACGTTGTAGTTCCTCGTGATGCCGCTATTATCAGCTTGATGCTTCTTGTTGGTGCTTTAATCACAACACTTTGCAATGTTAAGCTCGGTGATATTGCTGGTACGAGCGTATTTAAGTCCGGTATGGTTGCATGTATCTGCGTACTTGGTGTTGCATGGCTCGGTGATACTTTCGTTGCTGGTCACACCAAAGAAATTAAAGAGTTTGCTTCCCACACAATCAGCCAATACCCAGCTCTGCTTGCCGTCGTATTCTTCTTAGCTGCTATGCTCCTGTACTCTCAGGCTGCAACTGCTAAGGCCATTACACCGACAGTAGTTGCTGCCTTAGGCATCACCGCTGCAAACCCTGACAATGCCTACATGCTTGTTGCTTCTTTCGCCGCTGTTTCTGCTTTGTTCGTTCTCCCGACATATCCGACACTGCTTGGTGCTGTTCAGATGGACGACACAGGTACAACAAGAATCGGTAAGTGGGTATTTAACCACTCCTTCTTCTGGCCAGGCGTTTTAGCTATTTTCTTCAGCGTTGCATTCGGCTTCGTCGCATGCGGCCTGTTCTAAGATTTAGTTAGGCTCAAAACCTCTCTGGGAAACCCGAGAGGTTTTTTTATGCCCGAAAGATAGGTTTTCTGAAAATTAAACTTCTTCAATCGCTAAATCTGCCAATTACAGAAAGCTTCAATAGCTTCGCCACAGACCTCCTCGACTCGCTAAAAAACAACTTATAAAATTGGTTTATCTTTATAGTGACGGGAAGCCACCGTAAGATGGTTGATGTAATGAACTCATTAAGTTTCCTTTTTTGTGGCTCCAGATAATAAATAAATTTAATCTTTGTGTAAGATTTGAAACGAAATGTTGTAATGCACTTTTTACACACAGGTGTTATCTAGAAATTACCCTTATATAAAAAATCATTTTATTAAGAACCAAACTCATTGAAATCATTACTTATTTTCTTAAGACTAACTTAATAAAGCAATATAAAAAATCAAGTTTCCTAAAGAAAAATCTCCTTTTTTTTAATAAGTTAAACAATAAAAAATATAACTGCCAATAATGGGAATCTACCCTTAAATTCACGCCCCTGAGAACTATTCTCTTTTTAATTGAGTTGGTATAGAATGCTCGCAACTAAGGGGAAACCAATACTTTTTCCTTAGTACAAAAATTATCTTAGTGTGGGTTGACCATTGGAGTTTTTTCCAAAACTTACACTATGCGGTTGACAAGCAAGAAGCTTGTTTGCATTTATTTGAGGAGTCAATATGACACGTATTGAGCATGATTTTATCGGTGATCTCGAAGTTCCTGAAAACGCACTTTATGGCGTTCAATCTTTGCGCGGTAAAGAAAACTTCTTCATCACTGAAGAAAGAAACTCTCAAGAAATCTATTTCATCATCGCTTTCGCTTATGTTAAGAAAGCCTGCGCAATGGCCAATAAAGAATTGGGCGTTGTAGAACCTAAAGTTGCAGATGCCATGATTTGGGCCTGCGACCAGCTCATCAACGATACAGAAAAGTATCGCGACCAGTTCATTACTGACTGGCTCCAGGGCGGTGCAGGTACTTCCACAAACATGAACGCTAACGAAGTTATCTCCAACCTCGCTATTCAGCATCTTGGCGGTAAACTCGGTGACTACACTGTCGTTAACCCAAATAATGACGCAAACTTCGGTCAGTCCACTAACGACACATATCCGACAGCAATCCATCTTGCTTGCTTGTTCCGCTCCAACGTTCTTATCAAGGCTGCTGAAGAACTCCGTGATGCATTGTATGCAAAAGCTAAAGAATTCGACCAGACATTGAAGATGGGCCGCACCCACTTGCAAGACGCTGTTCCTATGACTTTGGGTCAGGAATTCCACGGCTGGGGTTTCACTCTTAACGATGAAATTGAAAACCTCCGTGACGCTCAGAAACATCTCTTGATCATCAACCTCGGTGCAACAGCGATCGGTACTACTGTTACTGCTGCTCCTGGCTATCCTGAATTGGCCTCCAAGAACTTGGCTAAGCTGACTGGCTTCCCATTCAAGAACTCCGAAGATTTGATTGCTGCTACCAGCGACTGCGGCGCTTACATGACATTGTCCAGCGCTATCAAGGGCTTGGCTGTTAAGATGACTAAGATCTGCAACGACATTCGTTTGCTTGCCTCCGGCCCACGCTGCGGCTTGAAGGAAATCAATCTTCCTCAGCTCCAGCCTGGTTCTTCTATTATGCCGGGTAAAGTTAATCCAGTTGCTGCTGAAGTTGCTAACCAAGCTTCCTTCTTGGCTATCGGTCTTGACACAACAGTTATGCTTGCCGCTTCTGCCGGTCAGCTTGAATTGAATGTTATGGAACCGGTTATCACATATGCTCTGTATACACAGATGAAGGTTATGACTAACGCCTGCGATACATTGCGTACTAAGTTGGTTGACGGCGTTACAGCTAATACAGAACGCTGCAGAGACTATGTAATGAACTCTATCGGTATCGTTACGTTGCTCAAACCACACTTCGGTTATCAAGTTTGTGCAGACATCGCTAAGGAAGGTTATATCTCCGGCAAATCTTTGCACCAGATCGTTGTTGATGAAAGAAAACTTCTCACTCAGAAAGAATGGGACGAAATCTTCAACACTCAGAACTTGATCAATCCTAAGTTCGTTAAGTAATCAGATCATTAACTGATTGAGTGACTAAGGCCTCCCAAGGGAGGCCTTAAATATGTTATTAGAAAACAAATGGTTACCGCGTTAAACGTGGAGAAGAGAGTCTCGCAGAGACGCCTCTAAAGAATGATTCCCTAGCCAGATCAGCATAATTGCATCGTAAATAGCCTTGCCTCTGATTCTATCTTTAACAACTTTCCCATTTATTTTTATTGATGTCCCCCGGCGAGGAATCCAATCAACATCGACCTTATCGCCGGCACTAAAAGAGCCGATTCTTTTCATCAAATCTTCAATTTGGGCTTGTTCTTCCTTAATAAATTCCTGACTTGTTTCATTAGTGTTCTGTTGAATACCGTTTCTTAAAGATTGAATGTAATCTGCCGGAATAAGATCTTGAAGAATAAATAACGTAACTCTTCTCGCACCCAAAAGAGCCTTTGCTGTATCTGCACGAGAGGTTTTTAAAGGAAGATACAAGCCAACCGCATAAATCTCTTCACCGTTAACTGATCTCAAGCCTGCACCGTTTAAAAGAAGGGTCTCCTCCGCAACTTTCACTTGAGATTTGAATGTACAGTTCCTAATGACTATGTCAGAGCGTGGCTCTTCCTCCGCCTTAAACCAGCTTTTTAACTTCTCCCATCCGGAAATATTCTCTTCTGACACTTTTGACCTACAAGTTAGAATGGTTTTATGGGAAGGATTTTAGCAAAAGGAACAATTCAAAAACCTCCTCATTAATCATGAATTCACCGTACTTTCAGTAAATAGCAACTCGCTCATTTTCACCGCAAGCTCTTTCATCTTTGTTTCTTCAAACTTATTTTCGTTGTTGTCAAACTTTAAATAGACCCCTTGACCTAGGTAAAACTCCAAGAAAAGGTGAGGGGAAGCCACCTTTCTCTTTTTTGGAATCACATCATCGGCCCTAGGTTTCATTTCTTGGATTTGTTTTAATGAATAGCCCTTACTCTGCAGATTTCTAATAAACTGTATTTCTTGCAGATGCGATGCTGTGTATCTCGCGCTTCGCGTTTCTCCAATTGCAGGTGAAATCAATCCCAGTTGTACATAGTATTTGATGGTCCTTTTGGTAAGACCGGAAGCATCCTCAAGTTCATCAATCGTCCACAACTCTTTTCTGGTTTGGCTTGTCTGTTTTTCAACTTCCATTTTTATCCAACTTTTGTAAATTTTCTATCTAATTCTGTTGCCTTAGTGCGCCTAAATTGGTATAAGACAATATCAAATAAAGCTACAATAATACCAACAGTTTAGGATATCCCAAATGCAGATAATCGTTGTCGGAGCCGGAGTTACCGGCATCTCTTGTGCTCACTCTTTACTGAAGAGAGGACATAAAGTTACCCTCATTGAATCCGCTTCTTCTCCTAATCAGGGCTGCAGCTTTGGAATGGCCGGATTTATGGGAGCCTTATCGATTGCAATGCTTTGCTCTCCTTTTAAAGGAAAAGCAGGTCTAGCCAGTGTCTTTGCTAAAACAAGGCGTCTTGGCTGGGATATGTCGTTAAGTCATATGAAATTCTTGCGTGCGTTAGCCAACGCACGCAGTGCCGATAAGTGGAAAGAAGACCGCCAATCCTTAGTCGAATTAGCTCGGTACAGTGTGGGCTTAACTGAGTTTGAAGCGCGCCTTCAGGATATTGCGTTTGAACAAACATATGGCTTGCTTAGAATTTACACAAACGAAACTGTTTGGGAAGAAGCTCACAAGGAAGAAGAGGCCAGAAAGGGAGGGGAGTGGCTCGATGCTGAGGAAACTCGCCATCTAGAGAATTCCCTTGAAGTTCCAGATCTTTTAGGCAGCTTCTATATGCCTCAGGAACTTTCGGGAAACGGTTCTTACTTCTCTAAGCAGATCCAAATGCTCAATATTGCCGACCCCGATCTGACGATGATGTATCACACCACTGTCAAAAAGTTAATAAAAGGGGAAGACGGCAAAATTACCGGTGTCGAAACGGATAAAGGCCCAATCTCCGCGGATGCAGTTGTTTTATCTAACAACCTCGGGGCACGGGACCTTCTTGAAAACGTCTTGGATCTTCCGATTCAGGTCGTCACAGGATGGACAATTACTGCATCTATTCAGCCGGTAAATGCAGTACCGACCCACTCTCTATTATTTGAAAACAAAGATGTCCTCATCACACGTCTTGGCAATAGACTGAGAGTTTCAGGACGCTTCTGGCTCGGTGATGTCTCCAAAGACGTTGCTGAAAAGACCATTGAAGAACTATACCAAGCTGCATGCAAACTTGTTCCTCAAAGTGCTGTTTGGACAGATACAACAAACTGGACTGGGCAAACATTGATCCACCCAGACAGCTTGCCTAGTTGTGGGAAAACATCTCTTGATGGTTTATATCTCAACATCTGTCATGGTTTGAACGGTTGGGCTCTTTCTGCTGGATGTGCAGAAATGCTCACTGACATCATAGAAGGAAAAGCTCCTTCAATCGATCCAAACCCATATTCACCGGAAAGATTTGCCAAAAAGAATTAATCGTAATTTTAAAAATTATTAACAAAAGGCGCAGATTGCGCCTTTTGAGATACTTAAGGAGATTGCATTGTCTGAACAACTGCTTGAGATTTCTGCTCTTCGCGAGATCGAAGAAAAAAATAATAGAATTCTCGGACCTTTTACTCTAATGGAAAGAGCCGGAACGGCTGCTGCCGATTTGATCTGCACTCTTCACAAGTCTCCATGCACTGTCACAGTCTTATGCGGGCCGGGGAACAACGGCGGAGATGGATATGTCTGTGCTCGAGTTCTTGCTGAACGTGACTACAACGTGTATTGCATTCAGGTAGCTGGCAAATCTCCTAAAGCAGGTACGGATGCATATAGAGCAAAGCAGATGTGGGAAGAGATCGGAGGCAAGATTTTCGAAGACCCATACAATGCTCCAAAATCCCAAGTCGTCGTAGATGCAATTTTCGGCATTGGCTTGAATAAACCATTGAAAGGCGAATATATTGATGCCGTCCAATGGTACAACGAACGGGAAGCTTTACATGTTTCTCTGGATATTCCCACGGGTCTTAATAGTCAGACTGGCCAATGGGTGGGTTCGTTTCCCGGATGCATGAGTGATGTTACTTTGACTTTCTTAGCTGGAAAACCTGGTCTATTTACAGGCATAGGTCAGGAAGTTTGCGGTCATGTCCATACTGACAACTTAGGGGTCTCTATTCCGCTTTCCAATATCAATTTAGTGGAACCGAGTGATTTCAAATCAGTCTTGGCACCTCGTAGACTTTATTCTTCCAAGAAGGACTTCGGACGTTTAGGCATCATCGGAGGAGGAAAGGGCACAGTCGGAGCAGCTCTGATTTGCGGTGCGGCAGCCTTACGTATGGGTGCTGGCTCAGTTTTAGTTGAACTCGTGGAAGAAAAGATCTCTTACGATCCTGGCTGTCCCGAACTTATGTTCAGAGACAAGATTGATTTCTCTGAAATCGATGCGCTAGTTATTGGTCCGGGCTTAGGCTTCAGCGAAAAAGCTCGTCAACGCCTCAATGAAGCATTGGATCTTCAAATTCCTGTAATTATCGATGCAGATGCTTTGACAATGATCGCTAATGATGCAGAGTTAATGAGTAAGACTGCACAAAGATCAGCTCATACCGTCCTTACCCCGCATCCTGGCGAAGCTGCCCGTCTGCTTAAGACAACCGTTAAGGATGTTCAATCAGACAGGGTAATGAGAGCTCAGGAAATTTCTGTTTTGACCGGCACCGTTGCAGTCTTAAAGGGCAATGGAACAGTTATTGCACAAAAGAGCGGCGTTACCTGGATAAATCCTACTGGAACTGCTGGTCTGGCTACTGCGGGCTCTGGAGACGCCTTGTGCGGCATGATGGGCGCAATGTTTGCACAAAAGTTTGATTTTGTTAGTGCTGTGCTCTCGGCTATTTATCTTCATGGTGCCGCATCGGAGCAAATCGACTGCGGGCTATTCGCGGGAGATATCGCGCCAGCAGCTCTGCATGAGCTTCAAAAGATGAGAACGGCAATCAAAAAGAACGGTTGGCAGCAGCTTGGCAATCTCTCTTGTCATCAGCGCATTGCTTCCCATAACTTCTACTCAGCATAGCGGTTTACATTTTTCCGGCGCACATTCTCGATAATTTGTCGAGAAGAAGCGCCGGCTGCTATTTCTGCCGCCTCCTTTAGATCCTTATCACTAGCTGGCTCTCTCCATTTATTTAGCCATTGAGAAGCCAAATAATGACCTCTGGAAGCAGCCATATGCGCAAACACAAGAGCAAATGCCATGTTGGGAGCCTGGTACAAACCTTCGTACCAATAGGCTGCCAAAGAAGCTTGGCATTCGATGTTGCCTAATGCGGCCCCTTCCTCCAATAAATACAAAGCTTCTCGAACGTGTGGTTCCTGACGGCTTAAAAGTTCTTGAGACGAAGCAAACATGCAAAGGGGAACGCTGTCTTTCCCAGCCTGAATCCAATACACAATTTCCTTTAAATCAAGAGGCTCTTTCTCCAAAGAGAACTGCAGCATTCGGGAAACTGCTTTTGGATATTTAAGATTTGCCGCTTTGGAAAACAACTGAGAGGCAGAGATGGGGTTCTTTATGCAGCCAATTCCTTCCTGCAGTGCGTAAGCCATCTCATAAAGGGCAGGGGCAAAATTTTTAGCCGCAGCTACACGCAGCCACGCAAAAGATTCTTGAAGGTTTTGCGCTGTGCCAAAACCTTCTCTCAGAGCCATTGCCAAGTAAAAAGAAGATTCAATATCTCCTAAATTTGCCGACTTTTTAAAAAGGCTCGCAGCTCGCTCTGGATTTTTACCGAGGGTTCCGCCGAATGCGAACATAAGAGCTAATTTACGAAAACGAACTGCAGGATTATCGATTGCAGCCTCTTCTAATGACGTATCGGCTAGAAGAAGATCTCCAGACAAAAGTTCATTACTTTCACTATAAACATCATGAGCGCTGGAGAAAAAAGACTGTAATTGCATTATTCGATACTAATGACGCCCATCATGACTAAGCCCATAATATAGGTCAAAGAAATAGCAGTCCACAAAAGAAGTCCTCCAGCGCCAAGCATCAAAGGCTTTCCCCAAAGCTTATGGTGATAAGAATCTCCGTAGCGGGCCGCGACTGCGCCTACCTGAAAACGACCGTTAAAAACAACCCATAAAAAATAAAAAATAATCCAGCAAATCAGGAAATAATATTGGGAGAAATCGTTGGCATCGGGCAGAAAGGGCTCGGCAAAAAGATAGCCTCCTAAAAAGAGGACTCCAAGGAAAGCCCAAACGCCGCTAATGCTCGCTTTATCTGGTTCGCCCATTTCTGCCCAATTTGTTCTTTGCAGAAAGGCTCCGAACACAGGAGAGAAAAGAAAAGACCAAATGATGGTCCAAATCGGATTCCATAAAGCAATTGGAGGATAATTTTTATTAGCCATGTTAATCAAGTTAGTCGGTTTATACATTGCAAGGTTGTTAGAATAAGCCTTCGCACTGTTTTAGTCCAAAGATTATGCCCAAATACTTACCAGTTGTTTTCTCGGCCTCTGCGCTTCTGCTTTTAGGCGGATGCGTGTCCGATTTTAACGGCTATTATCTTAGAAATTCCTTCGGGTTCGATAGCGTTTGTCTCGTGGACAACAAGAGTGCACCCGCGTCTTTCTTCATCTATTTGCGTAAGGCTCTTGAAGATAAAGGGCTTACCGTTAAAACCGTAAAAAAGCCCAACAATAACGAGCTTTTTTGTCCAGCGACTATTATGTATGAAGCCAAGTACGCTAAAAAGCCGTTCCCTTATCTCAAAGATGCCAAGCTCTTTTTGTTAAAGAAAAATGAAAAGACTCAGATCGTGAGCATGAAAAAGCCAGTTAATCAGGTGACGCTGCTAGATAAAATGGACGATTCTGAGCCTCCAATTCGCGACATGGTGAACCGCCTTCTTCCGCGGTCCACACCATGGTAAGCAGTAACTTAACCAATTACCGCTGTTGCCTCTACTTCAACCAAACCTCCCTTAGGAAGGGCGGAAATCTGCATGCAGCTTCTGGCCGGATACGGAGCCTGAAAGACTTCAGACATAACTTTATTAACAATAGCAAAGTTGCCGAGATCAGTTAAATAAACAGTCTGTCTGACGATATCGGAAGGCTTGCCCCCCGCGGCTTCCACAATAGCGAAAACATTTCTAAAAGCCTGACGGACTTGTGCTTCAACAGAGTTTGGCAATTCACCGGTAGATGGATCAATACCAAGCTGGCCAGAGCAATAGAGAGTATTGCCTGCCTTGATAGCTACGGAGTATGTACCGACCGCTGCAGGTGCATTTTGACAAGTGATAACTTGGTTCATTTTTATTCTCCTCTAAAAACACCAAATTTTAACAAAGACATGAGAGGCGCATTCCCGATTCCTTGCCTCTCAGAGATTTTCATTGACCTTATTCCTGATTTTGCGCTGCAATAGCAGGGTTATAAGCCTTTGTTCTCCATAAAGAAATCGTAGACAGACTATTCTTAAAGCTGCCGTTATATTCCTTAGTGGTGTAGGCGATATACATTAGAGTCTGGTTCTTTTCATCGAATATTCTCTTAATCTTTAAAGTCTTAAGAAATACACTTTTCGACTGTTTAAAGACCACTTCTCCAGTCTTGTTTCTTTTAACGTTCTCAATCATCTCCGGTGTGATCTCTCCCGTTTGGACGCAAGAAACAGAAGCGTCAGATGGATCACTGAGCGTCAGAGGTGAATCAATACTAGCCACATGACAGGTTACCCCAGGGACGTCCCTATCTTGGAAAGCGTTAATCTTAATGTCCTTAAGGGTCAATATTCCCAAGGACACGCTGCCGACATTATCATCGGAGCATCCGGTAAGCCCAACGGCTAAAACAGCGGCTGCTGCAAGTAAAGATAAGCTTTTAAATTTCATTTTATGTCCTTTTTAGCAATACAGAGCTTCTGGTTCTAATTATTGTTTTCTGACGAAGCCGCGACCGGTGTAATTTTCTCCAGGATAGAATTCGGAGCCAACTTTGAAGAGGCTCCATTGAAAACCTTTGCCATCTCTTCAAGCTGGCTAAAGAAATAAGGATTGTAAGTTAAACGGGCAAACATCTTATCGCCATCGACGGTACCGTATGCCCCGTACCAAACCTCCGGAGCTGCCATACATTTTTCGTAGTAGCCTTTGACAGAACGGTTAACACAATATCTGTATTTTCCATTTCTTCCATACCACTCGTTTTCAGGAGAATAGGTCAATGCCATATGGGAAAAAGTCTCAATTCTTTCATCGGGAAGAAAAGTCTTTTTGGCGATAACCTTAGAACTCAATGACCCTATATTCTTAGGGAGCTCTCCGTACCAAATGATCTTGGAGTTCGGATTAGTCAGCTGTTTATCAAAAAGCTTCAACAGAGATTGAGTATCCACGATTGAATCATTGGCGCTCATCATGACGAGGACCGGTTTATCGTATTTTTTCTCTTTAAGAGCTTTGTCAGCACTGTCCATGGTGTCTTTAAAAGCATTTAGACCGTCCATGGGAATGGTTCCATATTTAAATGGCAGAACTCCCTGAGTTTTCTTATCGGGTTTTCTGAGCCAGTCAATAAATAAATCTGCTATCGGAACAAGTCCAACCAATTTAGTTCTTATTTCAAGGGCAGGTGAGAACAAGATCATCCCTTGGATATCCTGATCTTTGGAGGCATAGGAGTAGGCGAAGTTACCACCCGTAGAAAAGCCTCCTAACCAAACATTAGGAACATCTTTCTTGAGAAGAGCTACTTGCTCTTCAACGGCTCTGTTCCAGTCTTCACTTGTGACGCCAATCATATCGGCCGGTTTTGTGCCGTGGCCAGGTAAAAGTACAGTTCTAACGAGAAATCCTTGCTCTGCCAGTTTAGGAGCCAAATCTCGATACGTCCATGGAGAGTCTCCCAAGCCGTGAATAAGCAGAATCCCTTTGTCAGGTTTGCGATTGGGATAAATCTCAAAGGGTGTGTGATAGTCGAGCTCTTTTTCGTGATCTTTCATCACAAAATGACGTTTCTCGGCAATCCACGCTCGAGTTTCAGCCTCATACTCCTCAAAAGAGCTTTGCCCCAAAGGGGTCTCCAAAGGTTGTTTTGTGGCGCACCCGGTGAAAACCAACAATGCTGCCGTTAAAGTGAAATATAAAGTACTCTTCATGCGCATTGTCACATTATAAAAAAGCAAATTTCTTTATGAGTACGTAAACGGCCGGAGGCTTTTTCTCTATACCTATTTGGAGGAATCAAATGTATTTATTTGTTTCTTGAAATCGTTTTTATAACAAAATTATCTCTGTCTTCAATCAACTTATTAGGAAGGAAACAATTAATGGCGAGTGAAACTCTTTTTACTATTGATGTCTCTTCGATTCAGGCAGTAGCACTAGCTATCTGTACCTATTATTTTGGTGTATGGGTTAGAAAAAGAGTTTATTTATTCGAAAGATTCGCGGTGCCTAGCCCCGTGATCGGGGGGATGTCGTTTGCTTTCGTTCTATCGATTTTACAAGCGTACGGCATACTCACGGTAAATTTTGATTCTTCGCTCCAAACTCTTCTAATGCTGGCTTTCTTCACAACAATCGGCCTTTCTGCAGGCCTTAAGGTCGTCCGAGAAGGAGGAGGCCTATTAGTCGGATTTTTGATTGCAGTTACCATTCTCACAATTCTTCAGAATCTTTTGGGCATGGGAGTAGCGGAATTCATGGGTCTTGACATGCACTACGGGATTCTGGCTGGTTCTGTCTCTATGATGGGCGGACTTGGAACATCTGCAGCTTTTGGTCCGTATTTTGAAAATACTTACGGAATAGTAGGCGGAACAGCTGTTGCCATTACTGCCGCAACTTTTGGTATGGTTGCCTCTTTAATTATTGGTGCGCCTTTAGGAAGTTTGCTTATCAGAAAATATAAAGTTAAGACACCTATTGAAAATGTCACGAACACTGAAATCAAGATACCGGAAGAATTTGATACCGATGTAATCGACTCAGACCACCAACCTACCATGACTGCGCAGTTAATGAAGGCAACGGCGATAGTTACCTTGTGTATGGCTGTCGGAGTCGCAATCTCCTCCTTCCTTGACCACTTTATTACACTTCCGGCTTACATCGGCTCAATGATGGTAGCAGCCGTTGTAAGAAATGTTGGAGAATTCTCCGGAAAGTACAGAGTTGACGGGAAGGGGCTCAATGCCGTCGCTGACATCAGCTTAGTGTTGTTCGTAACCATGGCGATTAACAGCCTTAAGCTCAATGAACTTATTAACTTAGCCGGCCCTTTAATGATAATCTTGGCTTGCCAAACAATCCTAACCGTATTATTCATGTGGATTTGCGTGTTCTTGGTCTTCGGCAGAAATTATGACGCCACTATGCTTTGCGTTGGCGGAATTGGTTTCTCGATGGGGGCCACTGCAAACGGTTTAGCAAATATGCAGGCTATTGCAGAGAAATATGGAACAAGTCCGCGGGCTTGGCTGATCGTCAGTATTGTTGGTGCGTTCTTAATTGACTTAATCAACGCTTTGCTAATTACTTGGATGGGCGCTTGGTAAAACACAAGTCAGCAAAAATTGATAAAAATATGGGTTCAGGCCTAATAGCTTGAACCCTAAGTTTTATCTGATAGGAGGAAATCGATGGAAAACTATCTCTTTCAATAATCTCATCGTTCCAGTAAATCATATAGAGAGAACCTGCAAGTGTGTTTTTCCAAGTTTTAGAAATGCTAGGGAATGTAAAGTTTTTAGGAGAATCAGAAGGTTAGTTACATTTTCCCTTTTTCTAAAAAACAAAATTGAAATTTTCCTTCCTTATTGTTAATGTTTGGCAATATCAAGAATCTAAAATATTTGTGAAATGCAAGACAATTTATTTGAGTTCGAGAGTTCCGGCCCCTCTCCTGAAAATAAAGAATTTAAAAAAAAGAATGTAGAGGACAAAGCTTCCCCTCTTGCCGAAAGGATGAGACCTAAAAATATCAACGAAGTTGTCGGACAAAAGCAAATTCTTGGAGAGGGAAAAGCCCTTAGAAGTGCATTTGAGAGCGGCCATCCTCACTCCATGATTTTATGGGGACCTCCCGGAGTTGGAAAAACAACACTGGCTCGATTAATGGCAGATGCATTTCACCTTCCTTTCATTTCTATCTCAGCTGTGCTGGGAGGCGTTAAAGACATACGGGATGCAGTAGAAAAAGCTACTCATTATCGAGAGGCAACAGGAAAATCTACTGTAGTTTTTGTCGACGAAGTTCATCGCTTCTCTAAAAGCCAGCAGGACGCTTTTCTCCCTCATGTGGAGAGCGGACTGTTTACTTTCATCGGAGCAACCACCGAAAATCCAAGTTTTGAAGTCATCTCGGCTTTGCTCTCCCGTTCCAACGTATATGTGCTTGAATCTTTATCGAAAGAAGATCTAGGTGAACTTCTGGTCAGGGCTAACCGACAAGAATTTCCGGATCTTGTCATTGAAGAGAAAGCAAAAGATATTCTTTTTGGTCTTGCAGACGGTGATGCTAGACGTTTCTTAAATGCGGTCGATGTAATTACAAATGTCGCACGGGATAAAGGTCTCACTTCGATTTCAGCAGATTTTGTGAGAAAAACTCTTCCTTCCACTATTAGACGTTTTGATAAAGGCGGAGAAAATTTTTACGATCAAATATCAGCTCTTCATAAATCTGTGAGAGGCTCCGATCCGGATGCAGCCCTTTATTGGATGTGCCGAATGCTCGACGGCGGAGTTGATCCGTTATATGTCGGACGCCGACTCGTCAGAATGTCCATCGAGGATATTAGTTTGGCTGATCCTAGGGCCATTACTCTAGCTAGTGAGGCTGTCAGAATCTATGAACGGCTAGGCTCTCCTGAAGGAGAATTGGCTCTTGCCAACGCCGTCATCTATTTAGCGATGGCCCCTAAGTCCAACGCTGTTTATAAGGCTTATAACCAAATGAAAGCTTTCGTTAAAAAAGACTCTACGAGGGCTGTTCCTCTTAAACTTAGAAATGCGCCTACTAAGTTAATGGGAGATTTGGGCTACGGAACTCATTATCGATATGCTCATGATGAAGAAGGGGCTTTTGCTGCAGGAGAAAAATATTTCCCGGACGACCTAGAAGAACTTAGGTTTTACCATCCGTCTCCGCGAGGACTGGAAATAAAAATAGGCGAAAGACTAAACGAACTGCACCGCCTCAATCAAGAAGCAAGAGCCTCTGCCGTTACTCCTCCTGGAATGAAAAAAGGAAATAAGTTCAACGAGCCTTCTCACGTAAATCCTGAATAACGTAATAGAAGGCATTCCATTAAGTTTTATGCTCTTATGGCGTACAATCGGTTCTTATGTTTTAAAAAATTGAGAGACATTAATAAAAATGCTTGATCAAAACCTCCTCCGCAAAAATTTGGATGAAGTTGTCGCAAGATTGGCAACAAGAAAGTTTCAATTCCCAGTAGAAGAATACAACGCTTTAGAATCAGAGCGAAAAGCTGTTCAGTCAGAAACAGAACAGCTCCAAGCTCAAAGAAATGCCGTAGCCAAACAGATTGGCGCTGCTAAGAAATCCGGCCAGGATGCTTCTGAGCTCATGAAAAAGGGAAGTGAAATTGCCTCTAAACTCAGCGAATTAGAAAAAAGGACAGAAGAATTAAAGAAATCCTTGACCGATCTTCTTTTAACTATTCCTAATCTTCCTCACGAATCTGTTCCTGTTGGTAAAGACGAAACAGAAAACGTTGAAGTTCGCCGCTGGGGTACGCCGAGAGAATTTGGTTTTGAGATAAAAGATCACGTGGATGTCGGTGCCCCTTTAGGCTTAGATTTCGAAACAGGTACTAAACTTGCTGGGACACGCTTTGCCTTCATGAAAGGCCCTGTTGCTCGTCTCCACCGTGCTCTTGCCCAGTTCATGCTTGATACTCACACAACAGAACATGGCTACACAGAGTGCTATACCCCTTATATCGCCAATCAAGAAACCTTGATCGGCACAGGTCAGCTGCCTAAATTCGAAGAAGATTTATTTGCAGCTAAAAAAGGCGGCCAAGAAGGTGAGGGCGAGATTTTCTACCTGATTCCTACCTCTGAAGTCACTTTGACTAACTCTGTCAGAGGCCAGATGCTCAAAGAATCTGATCTTCCAATTAAAATTACCGCTCAGACTCCCTGCTTCCGTTCCGAGGCCGGTTCCTATGGCAAAGACACTCGCGGTATGATTCGCCAGCACCAATTCGAAAAAGTAGAAATGGTTCGCATCGTTAAACCTGAGGACAGCTATCAGCACTTGGAAGAGATGGTAGTTTGCGCTGAAAAGATTCTTCAGAAACTTGGTTTGCCTTATCGCGTCATCACACTTTGCACCGGGGATATGGGCTTCGGATCAGCTAAAACCTATGACTTAGAAGTTTGGATTCCTGCTCAGAATACTTACCGTGAAATTAGTTCTGTTTCTAACTGCGAAGCATTCCAAGCACGCAGAATGCAGACTCGCTTTAAAAATGCTCAGAACAAATCGGAATATGTCCACACTTTGAACGGTTCTGGCTTAGCAGTCGGCAGAACATTAGTTGCAGTCCTTGAAAATTATCAGAACGAAGACGGCAGTGTTACTGTTCCGGAAGTTTTAAGACCTTATATGGGCGGCGTAGAAGTTTTAAAACCTTAATTTTTTAGAGTTTTGTCTTAGGCGTTGTTTCTACTGCAACGCCTTTTTACTATTCAACTATCAGCACAATCCTTTTTGAGGAGCTTATCTTGACAACCCAAAAATTACCTAAAGTAGCTATTCTTGCAACAGGAGGTACGATAGCCGGCAAAGCCGCCTCCGCTGCTGCCACCACTGGATATGTTCCCGGATCGGCTACTGTTGCCGATATTGTTGAATCCGTTCCCGTCTTAGCGGAATTGGCAAATATCGTTACGGAGCAGATATGCAATATCGGAAGTGAGGACATGACTGACGATGTGTGGGATAAGCTCTCGATAGCTGTGCAAAGATATTTGGATGATGATTCCTTTACTGGGGTTGTAATCACACATGGTACAGATACGTTGGAAGAAACGGGCTTTCTGCTGAATTTAGTCCTTTCCTCCGAGAAACCCGTGATCCTTGTCGGTTCAATGAGACCTGCCACGGCAATTAGTGCAGACGGCCCTATGAATATTATCGAAGCGGTCAAAGTTGCAATTTGTCCGGAGGCAAAAGGAAAGGGCGTGCTTGCGGTTATGAATGATGAGATTCATGGTCTCAGAGATGTCACCAAAACCAACACCACAAATGTTGATACATTTAAATCGAGACTCTTCGGTGCCTTGGGAACTGTCACCGGAGGCATTCCTTATTTCTTTAAACAGACCGTCAAGCCCCACACGACTCAAACGGAATTTACTGTGGATGACGTCAAAGACCTCCCGAGAGTAGATATTATTTATGCCCATGCTAACCAAGACTCTGCACTTATCGATGCAGCTGTGGAAGCAGGCGCTAAAGGAATTATTTACGCGGGAATGGGCAATGGAAGTATTCACAAAAATGCTTTTGTTGGACTTGAAAGGGCTGCAAATAAAGGCGTTTTGGTAGTACGTTCCAGCAGAACGGGAAGCGGGCTGGTAGTTGACTCAAACTCAGAATGGCAAAACTTTATAAATGCAGGTTCTTTAAATTCGCAAAAGGCCCGTGTTCTTCTCCAGCTGGCTTTAAAGAAATCTTCGGACCTAGAAGAAGCAAGAAGAATCTTCGAAACTTATTAGATCTTCGAAAAGAGAACTTCTTTATAAATCAAGAAAAGCACGCTTTGATGCTACCTTTTTTCGTTTTTCTTCTCTTTGAAATGGCTGCAGGCATTTTTCGTTCCAAAAATACCCTTTTTTCGTTCCAATATGGAACGAAAAAACCTTCAAAATGAAACGAAAAAGAGATAGCCCACGATGAACGATAAATACTCGCCTCTGCTAAATTTGCTTTTGACTGGAGACTTCAGCTTAAGCAAAATTGCAGAAAAACTAGGCTCTAACATTTCAAATACATCTACGTACCGCCTCGTCAAAGAGCTAGTTCAGAAGAAACTAATTGAATTGAATTAAACAAATGTTCATCGAGCAATTTGAGTTCTCAACTTCCAATTATTTTTAACCGAAGCGATGACCATAAAGGCCTCAGTCTTCGACTAACTTCTTGAACTTAGTTGACAGCATTGTCCAATAGGCACAAATTCGCCAATATCTTTCTTCCATTGCGCATGAATAAATTCAGCTAAAAGTTCTACCCTCAAAGGCATTGAAGACCTATAAGGCGTGACCATCCAAAAACGAAGAGACATGGTCTCTTTGGGAGCATAAAGTCTGACAAGATTCCCTCTTTTCTCTTCTGGATCAAACAAATATTTAGGCAGCCCTAGCACTATTCCGACCTCTCCAATGGCAGCGTCTCTGAGCGCTTCCATTTCATCGACACGAAAGCGTAAACCCGTTGGATGAGCTTGCGCTTCAAGAGTATTTGGGTCATAAATTAAAGAAGGACACATCCAAGCAGAATTGATTACTATTCTGTGCATACTCAAGTCTTCAATTTTTTTCGGCGTTCCGAATTTCTTAAGATATTTTGGCGAGGCACAGATATAAGTAGGAACACGTCCCAGCTCTTTTGCACCGTAGCAGACAGATTCGGTATCACTGACTAATATAGCGAGATCATCACTTGTAGTAATTCTTTCGCTAGGATCGGATGGAGTGGAGTGAAGCTCTATAGTGACCTCAGGATATAGCTCTTGAAATTGAGATGTCCACGATACAACCATAGGCGCCAAACCTGCCGTAACACCAAAAGTGATTTTTCCTTGAATCGAGTTTTGTTTCTCAGTGAGACCCTGTATTGTTGTCGAAAATTGCAAAAGTAAGGGTGCAATTGCTTTTAAGGCAATCTGACCTTCCGCCGTTAAAACGCAACACTTAGATTTTCTGATTAGCAGGGAGTAACCAAGGGCATTTTCTAATGCTTCAATCCTTCTGCTAATAGTTGATACGTCCGAACCTAATTCTACAGACGCTTTATTCATCGAGCCTTCCATGGCTGCATGGTAAAAAGCTTTCCAGCTCTCAAGATTAAAAAGTTTTCCACTGCGAGACATTCAGCTTCCCTTGGATTAAAGATTCAACAAGTATATTACCAAGTATTTTCTAATTTGCTTTGCAATAATACAATGAACAATTGCTGAATTGCATTGCACAAATCCGCCGATAATCGGAAGATGTATCCATAAAACCTCATAACCTTAGGAGAGCTTTTATGGAAGTTTTAATGATTTTACTTTTCTTGGCCTGCTTAGCGGTTTTGTACTTCAAACCTCAAAAAGAAGGCTTGGCATTTTTACTGTTCTGGTGCGCCACAGGCCTCTGCTTCTTTATGTACATGGTGGGAAGCATCAACGCGATCCTGCCGAATATGACTTACTAAAGGAGCGATCATGAAACTGAATATCAGATGTTTAGGAGAAAAAGAATTTAATGTGGCAATGTTGATTGCCGTCTTATTAATTTTGGTTGTTCCTGTAGGACTTGCCAATTTTTATCTGGGCTATTACAAGGGAGAAAGCCCATGCACTCTATGTTGGTTTGAAAGATTCGGAATGATTTCCGTTGGTTTCCTCGGACTATTTATGGTGGTCTATGGTCCCAAACTTCGCTACATTTCTTCAGTCTTCATCTGTGCCGCATATGGAATCTACATGACTTTGCGTCATTTCTTTCTCTACGTTCCGGGGGACATCGGCAGCGGGCAGGCAGGAGCAATGTTTGGAGCTCATACCTATACTTGGGGCATTTTCGTATACTGGGCAGTAGTGGTGGTGATGGCTTGCTTACTCTTATTTGTAAGAAAAGACAGTCCCATTATGGCCGATATTGCTGAAACTAGAAACGTAATTAAGCCTTTCACTCCATTTGGCAAAATCGTTGTTCTTCTAACCTTTATTGTTACTTTCTCTAACGGTGTGCAGGCTCTGTTTACCAACGGTCTTCCTCCAAATGCTGGCAAACATTTTCCGGATCGCTGGACAATGGATCTGACACATGCCAAACAAAGAATGCAGGCAAATATTTGGGGGCGTTTAGCAAAACCTTGGAGTCTGACCGGCAACAACAAAGTAACTGATCCTTTGCTTCCGGGAGCTTTAGAACCGAAAGAAGAGAAGTTTGATATGAATAGCGAAAACGGTGCCTTCAAAGAACTCAAAGACGGCCCGGTTCTGAAGAACAAGAAAGTATTGCCTTTTGAAGCTAAAGGAATTTATGGTGAAGGAAACGCTGCAGGCATTGCCTATAACCCAAATCTTAAAGAATTTGGAGTTTGCAATAACCGCGGAGGTATGTACTTCACTGATGATAATCTGCACAAAGTTAAATCCTTTGCGGTCCTTGACGTTGTCAATGGCAACGACATCACCTGGACAGCAGACTGCTCATATGTTGGAGATAAACTTTTCAATACGGCTTGGAACAAACAGTTATACAGCATTGAACATTCTGCTCCAGCTAAAACCGATGAAGAAAAATATCGCGAGTGGTCAACTTTCCGCAAAACCTCCGGTGATCTTAAGATGACCTGGTTCTGGGATTATCCATATATCCTTACAGATCGTGCGCGCTCAGCCTTTGTTACTAATATGGCTGCCTCAGCCAAAGCTGATGGCTACTACATGGTTTCTGTTCCGAATAAAGTTGCCAAACGCCCGGTTCTAATTAAAGTAGATGCTAAGGATAGGAAACTTTCGGAAGAAGGCTATCTAAGAGCAGCTCCTGAGCTTCTTAAAGATGGCAGAAACATCAACGATTACTACGTTACAGGATTAGTTTCTCTGCCGAATGGAAAACTTCTTGGCTATTCGATTCGTTACAACACATTGTTGTTAATCAATCCGGATACGAAAACGGTCGAAGCCGCTTATAGGATGCCGAAAGATCTGAAATTGGCTCATTCAATGACCATAAAAGGCGATTCGATTTTCATGCTCGGCAGAGAAAATGGAAAAGATATGGTTTATGAACTTTCGATGCCTCCTCTCAGTAATCAAAAATAATTAATAATCTAGCTAAAAGGAAATCTTTGCCTGTCCTGCCTAATCGGGACGGGCTTTTTTACGATATTGTTTGTAGCAACGTAAGTCCATCGACCACTCTTCTGTTTTACGGGAAGCAAAGCTGGTTCGAAGCCTAACAAATATTCATTGAGGAATTTGACTACTCAACATTCAATTATTTTTAACAAAAGAAAGGACCGGAACATCTGAGTAACAGTCCTAGCTTCAATCTATCACAGGAAAGTTACAGGGACTGGTCCTCGAGCAGGAACATGATGGGCTTGAACCGTCTTATGACCGAAGAAGAGGCCGATGTAAATACTTTCGTTCTCCTGAAGCTCCAGAAGTTGACGAAGAGCTGGTGAGGCCTGAGCAATATTAGTCCCTCTGCCTGCAAAACAGCAGCCAATATTTCTGGCCTCAGCGGCTAAATTAAAATAGGTAGCTGCAATGGCGCAATCAATTTCTCCCCAGCGCTGGGTCTTATCTCCAACTAAAAAAATTGCAGCCGGGGCCCCGCAGAAGAAGGGATCTTTACCATTTTTTAGAAGCTCAATCAATGCGTTGGGATTGTAGCGCTTAGAAAAAACAGCATTTTCCGATGCTTCATTAACAAGCCAATTTAAAGCTGTTTGATTGAATTCCCGAATTTTTGCCGGAGTGGGTAAAACAACCCACCTTAAAAATCTGACATTTCTACCAGAGGGGGCCATGTTTGCGACTTCAAGAATTTCTTCTATTAAAGCTGGAGAAACAGGTCTTTTTGCAAATGTCCTATATGAACGGCGACTTTTAAGAGCACCATCAATAATTGACTTGTTTTTAATGTCGTAGGCGAGACTTGGTTCTAAAGTTTTTCCTTCTGAAATCTCCTGTTCAGCGGCGCCTTCAGGACAAAACGCAACACATTGACCGCATTCTGTACATTTGTCAGCATTCTCTTCCGACATTACAGGATGTCTGTCTTCCAAAGTCAATAAATGTTTTGGACAGACGAAAACGCATGTTCCGCATCCGGAACAAAGATCTTCATTACAAGAAAAGGTAGTCAAGGGATTCTCCTAGGGATTAGAAAGGAGGCCGAAGCCTCCTTTAGTTATGTGCGCACGGCATGTGCGATATCTAGCGGGTGTAAGTCCCGTGGTCGAGCTGGTAGGGCTAAGACCTAGCTTAAGGCAAGCCGGATGGGGCGAC
>SKEB01000709.1_pt1 | contig 22038 bp, 15 predicted proteins | sample 4826561 | NCBI WGS metagenome assembly SKEB01 (sample SAMN11008820, study PRJNA524170) | human gut metagenome | biome: Human fecal sample; material: Feces; isolation source: fecal sample from pouch patient p17 | host: Homo sapiens | place: Israel: Tel-Aviv | collected 2016-03-29
CTCAAATACTTCCGCAATTCCTACAATACATTCTTCGCTTCTTTCCACTTACCATCTCTGAGCAGTGCATGGATCCGCACTTCCTTTTCCACACGGATGCGCTCTGCCTCAAAAATATCGCTCTCAAAATATTTTTTATAAATACTCTTGCGATATGCTCTGCCACTCTGTTCACGGACCGTGCCATTCTCAAGCAGTAAAATGCGGTCTGCACAGTTTGCAACGGTATAGAAATCATGTGTTACCATGAGTACCGTTCCCTGATACTCTTTGATCGCTTTTTCAAGGGCACTCTGCGCATAGGTATCCAGATGGCTGGACGGCTCATCCAGGAACAGTATTTCCGCATCTGACTCGCACAATGCTCTGAGCTGTTTGATATTCCGCTCGCCGCCGGAAAGCTGTTCCGGATCGTCGTCAAAAATCTGAGTGTAATAACCGATACGATCAGCATCCGGCTTCATACTTTCGTAAATATCTTTCAGCATACTGGATTTTCCGGTTCCGTTTGCCCCTACGATGGCAACTTTCTCGCCAGCCTTAATATCAAAGGAAACATTTTTCAGTAATTCCCGGTCAAAGGAAAGTGCATAATCTTTCACGGAGATCACAACCGGTGCATGTTCCGGGTCAAAATCCTCCGGCAGCTCCACTTCCGGGAAGGTAAAGTCATAACCATGATTTTCAATAAACGGATTCTTACACTGTCTTGCCTGAAGCCGCTCCAGATAAGATACTCGGGCTTTGAGCTGTCTTCCTTTCGCCGGATTATCAATATACGTTGCCTCTGAACGAATCTTCTCGATCAGCTTCTCCTGCACTGCGATCCACTCAGCATCTTTTGTAGCCTGCTCTGCCATCTGCACTTTTGTCTCAAGCATCGCCTGATTATATTCTGAAAAAGTGCCCGGGAACTCCTGCAGTTCCTTGTTTTCCAGATGCAGGATCTTATCAAAGCACTGGCTTAACAGCAGTCGGTTATGGGAAATCGCAATGATGGTTCCCTCATAATTGTTGATCAGTTTGGAAAGACCGATGATATTTTCAAAATCAAGAAATACATCCGGCTCATCCATGATCAGAAGCTGCGGTTTCAAAAGCATACTCCGGATGATAGATAAAAGCTTGAACTCTCCACCGGAAATTTTTGTGACAGAAGTGTCTTCCAGTGCTGTCATCCCTGCAATTGCAAGTTCTTTTCGGATATTGGAATCATAATTGTATGCGTCAATGGCATCCATCTCATCCAATACGTTCTGATAACGGCCATAAACTTCGTCCATATCTTCTGAAGTCTCCATCTCCGCACAGATTGCCTCTGATTTTTTCTGCAGTTCCACAAATGGTTTTGCCAGAAAATCAAAAGCGGAAATTTCTTCTGCTTCATGCTTTACAAACTGCGGAATATAACCGATCCGTGCGGCTTCATCCTTCTCAATTTTTCCGTCGTATAAATAGTCATCCGTGTGGATGATCATGTCGATCAGTGTACTCTTGCCGGTGCCGTTGCTGCCGATGAGTGCTGCGTGATCGCCCTCCACAACTTCAAAACAAATCTCATTATATAAATCCTTCTGTGGAAATCCAAAGGAAACATCTGTAAATTTAATCATTCTTTTCTATACCTCATATTTTTCTTCAAGTTCTTCTGATTTTTTCTGTTTCACATTCCTGTCTTTCAAGCAGAAACCATCTGATTATGATATGCTTCCAGCAATGTCGTCAACGCCTCATTCTCCTCAGACCAGACTGCCACCACATTAACGCCGCATCCCTCGGGCAGCGGTATGCTTCGAAGTTCCCGGCTTCCCTGAATCGCCTCTTCCGACAACAAACAGTAGCCCCGTCCCAGTTTCACATAACTGAGTTCTGTTCCGATATTCTCCACGACTTCAATGGTTCCGGTATCCAATCCCAGCATCTTCAGTGTATTCAGCGAATGCTGAAACATCGTCGGACTCTGGCTCTTTTTGATCAGAATACAAGGCTCATCCCGGAAATCTTCCCAGACGGGCTGTTTTTTCTTTCCCGGCAGAGATTTGGCAGAATAGATCAAGGCACCTTTCCGATAAAGCAGCTCTTTCTTTAAAAATCCGTCCGTCTGTTCCCAGGAAGACCCCAAAGTCAGCCACAGGTCAATTTTTCCTTTTCGGAGGTATTCATTTCCTTCTACAAAATTACATTTGTGCAGCACCAGTTTCTGCTCCGGTGCTGCTTCCCTCAGATATTCGTACAGGGCTGGAAGAAAATCATCCGAATAGACACCGTCAAAACAGCCGATATTCAGCAGTGGTTTCTGGGCCCGCCCTGCAAGCACCGCATTCTTCTTGGCATTTTCCAGTTCTTTTAATATATTTTTCAGATCCTTCTGAAACTGCATGCCGGCTCTGGTCAGGGTGACCCCCCTGGTCTGGCGTTCAAACAGCGGCAGACCGATTTCCTGTTCCAACAACGTGATCTGTTTGCTCAGTGCAGGCTGAGAAATGTAGAGTGATTTTGCAGCCGCCGTGATATTGCCGTGCTCTGCCACACTCAGAAAATACGATATCTGTTCCAGCCTCATATATCCTTCCTCCCAATACTCAAAACTCCATCATTATCTCAGGCAGTGCTTGCATTCCTACTTACAGAAGTGGGAGTCTCAACTCAGACTGAGATAAATTTGTTGCTATCCTCCACATACAAAAGCAAAACGCTTCCTGGCTGAGATAAAATCAGTTTACACTTTTTTCCCCTCAGACGCAATAAATCCCGGGGATATTTCCCCGGGATTGTATCTTTTCATCTGAAAAGCAACGTATTTATGCTTCTGTTTTAGTATGCGTTTTTGTAAGTTCTGTAAGAGAACAGTGCATCCGGACTGTCTGAGTTCATCTGGTTTCTGACTGGTGTCAGCTCGAAGGAAATGGTTCCTGCTGCCATGTTATAGTCAGTAAATACCGGGCGGCATCCCTGTTTCAGTGCAATATCCGGATAGTTTGCATCCAGATTTTTTCTTGCCTGATCCGGAACAAATGCCGGGATATTATCGATAACACCGTGAAGTCCCCATCCGATGGTTACGGATGTATCACTGTCATACTGTACACTTCCGCAATGACTTGCGATATGGTATTTTCCATTTTTGTCTGTCAGGTCAGTACCTTTGATCGCATTGTATACTTTTGCAGTTCCTTTTTTCTCATTGATGCTTACCTGTAAAGTACGTGTCAGTGTAGCAGGTGCTCCCGGATAAGTCGGAGATGTCAGGAACGGTCCGATACCTGTCTGGTTATCGAAAAGGCTGATCTGTGTATTGCCTGTGATCATGCCATTCTCATCTTTATTTGTGTAGCGTGCAAAATGCTGTCCAAACGTCAATGCCTGGAATGCTACACCATTGTCATCGGTACGTGTAGAAGTATATCCCTCATAACCTTTCAGAGTGGATGCTTTACCGCCAAGAATCCAGTCGATTGCTCCTGTGTTAAAATCAAACTGGTAAACCGCACTCTGATCACGCATGGAAACAAGAATCTTGTCTGTGTTTCCGTTTGCATCCAATGTATAATCCACACTGTTTACATGAACGTAATCCATTACACCCGCTGCGAAGTTTTTCTGAACTGTCTGCTGTCCGATAGAAGTCGGCGCACCGTCCAGTGTACTTTCGCTGTAATTGATAGACTCTACTGCTGAATCATATAATAACGGATAATCACCTGTGTTGATCTCTTTGATGACTTTTCCATCTTTTACTTCCTGAATGATACCTACCCATACATACGCAGTGTTTCCACCGTCCAGACCTTTTACCGTCTCCGGAAGGTTGTCTGCCAGTACCGGTGTATAACTGAGGTTGATGTAATGATCTTTGCCAAGTACAACAAACTCATGCTGATCCAGATAACCCTGGCCATGATAATGTTTCTCATCATCGTTTGCTGCCAAAGTAGCTTCATCGATATCTGTATAGTTTTCATCCATTACAAGATAATATCCGCTGGAATATCCGCCCCTAGCGTTTCTGTATGTCGGCTCAAGCTCAATGAATGCTGTATAGTAACGACTTCCGTCAATGGCATCCTGAGCGGCAAAATTCTCTGCCATGTTTTCTGCTTTTACACCAAGTTCATCACGGTCATCTACTTTTACTTCATACTGCGGAATGTAACGGTAGTATACTAACTCACCCTCTGTATTTACACGAAGGAAGAAATGATCCAGTGCAAATGTATAGACACCTGCGTCAGATGCTTTTACACCATTATTTGTGATATCCATGCCCGGAAGCATTTCATTGACAGTATGTACACGGTACTCTGTGCCGTCTGTCATAGTAACAGTGATCACTTCATCGCTTGGATCATCTGCATTGATGGCTGCCGGTGTGAAGGAAACGTTTCCATCTGTTACTTTAATATCACTGTCTGCATTAGAACTTACTGCGGTTGCAACTTTGTTGTCACCGGTTGCATTCAGATTGATCTTGTGTCCTGCTACCAGAGCATTCAGACAGTAATCACCCTGAGATTTTCTGGATGCGGTCAGTACAACACCGGAAGCACCGTTCGCATCTTCTGCTGCGATGTCAATCTTTGCAGCTTCCGGATTTACCGGATATGCTTTCATCTGCTCTGCAATTTTCTCAGAATAGTCAAAATACTGAGCTGTGTTCTGCTTTGCATTAAGGTAATCAATATCTGCTACCAGCTCGTTATTCACTTTGCTATTCTCCACTACATGGCCTTTACCCTCTGCGTCCATGTAAGCGCCTGTGTAATTGAATGTTACGGCACCGTTCTCGATCATCCACTCACCGTTCTGGTTACTTGCCAGGCCGTTGTAGCTGAAGTCTACTTTACCGTCTTTTAAGTAGAACCATCCATACTCATTGCTCTCGACGCTGTTGCAGCCAAAGTCTACCGCACCGTTTACGATTCTCCACCAGCCGTATGGATTCTGAGCAATTCCTGTATAATCGAAATCTACTTTACCGTTTGCAATCTTCCACCAGCCGTACTCGCTGTTTTCTACGCTGTTGCAGCCGAAGTCAACCATACCATTTACGATTCTCCACCAGCCGTATTCATTCTGGGCAAGTCCGGTATAGGAAAAATCAATTTTTCCGTTTCTCACATACCACCAACCATACTCGTTCTGGGCAAGTCCGGTATAAGTAAAATCAATCTGACCGTTTTTCACATACCACCAGCCATATTCATTCTGTACCAGATTTGTACCGCTTGTCACTTTCTGTCCGTTGTTGTAATAATACCAGTTTCCGTTTGCCTCCTGTGCAAGTCCGGTATAACCGGCTGCCAGAGCAGTTGCAGATGGTGCAACTACACTTGTAAAAGAGAGACAAGCTGCTGCTGCGATCATTGCAGCACGTACTTTTTTGCTTCTCATAAAACCTTCTCCTCCTTTTTCCTTCGAACCCTATGTCCGTTGCTTATTATTATAAGTTGTTCACAGTTTCTTCACAAATACAGAAAAGCTATCTATCCATAACCGCAAGTTATGGATGGATAGCTTTTCTCAGTCTCTAACATCAATGGTATCTTTGGAAAATCCAATCTTTACCGTAGTGCCTTTCCCTACTTCAGACTGTATCCGGATGATATGCCCCAGTTTTTGTAATGCCTCCCGACACAAATAGAGACCAATTCCGGTGGAACGTTTGTCCTCATGGCCGTTAAACCCGGTATAACCTTTTTCAAATACCCTTGGCAGATCTTCACTGCGAATGCCGATGCCGGTATCCCGGATTTTAAGCCAGATCTGTTGTGGTTCTTCCTGCACCTCAATCATAATCTCACCCCCCGGGGTGTATTTGACCGCATTTGAAAGTAACTGTTCCAATACAAAGACAAGCCACTTTTCATCAGAGATAACGCTCGCATTCGTTCTTTCATAATATAGCCGGATTTTCCGGCGGATCATAATCCTGGCATATTTGTGGATTACTTCACGAATCACGGTATCAAGCGATATCTGTTTCAAAATGTAATCATTTGAAGTACTGTTAAGGCGTTGATACTGTAACGCCATTCCCACGTATTCTTCAATCCGAAACAGTTCGTCTTCCATATCTGTCAGATTTTGAAGCTGCTTTATATGATATTCTTCTGGCATCCCTTCACCGGACTCTGCGTTCTCCTGTTCGCCGCGTTCCATCTGAATTAAAAGCTGCAGTCCCGCAATCGGTGTCTTGATCTGATGCACCCACTTCGCATAATAATCTTTCATCTCCGACTGCTGTCTGGCCGCGGCACTGACCGCCAGCTGCCGCTCGATATTCGCATTTTCCGCAAGCTGTCCCAGCAGTTCCTCTGCCAAATCCTCCGTCTCCGGCAGTTTCAATTCCCCGGAAAACGGCTGTTGCAGCATACTTTTCAGATACCGAACTTTTCGGTAATAGCGGATATATGCCATGCATACGGCAGCCGTAATAATACACAGATCCAGTATTCCCGCATAGATCAGATCATCCCCCGTCCGGCCGATCAGAAACAGATATAATACATGCAGAAAAAATAACACTGCTGACAGAATCATCCACTCTATATTTCGTTTGACAAAACTTTTCCACGTTTTCATCCAATCCGGTACCCGATTCCTTTCTTCGTCAGAATAAATTCATCCAGTCCGACAGCTGACAGTTTTTTTCGCAGCCGGTTCACATTCACGGACAACGTGTTCTCATCCACATAGGCATCGCTCTCCCATAGTTTCTCCATCAGTTCCTCCCGGCTGACAATTTTTTCCTTATGTTCCATCAACGCATGCAGAATTTTCAATTCATTCTTGGTCAATTCCAGCTGCTGTCCCGCCCAGGTCAGAGTGGCATCCATGAGATTCAGTACTGCGCCTTTGTGCTCCATAATACTGCTGTTTCCTGCAAAATCATAACTTCTTCGCAGCAATGCCTGAATTTTCGCCGTCAATACTTCCAGATCAAAAGGCTTCGGTATAAAATCATCTCCGCCCATGTTCATTGCCATAACGATATTCATATTGTCTGCCACTGAGGACAGAAAAATCACCGGCACATTTGACACTTTGCGTATCTCAGTACACCAGTAATATCCGTTATAAAAAGGAAGCCGGATATCCATCAGCACCAGCTGCGGGTCAAAAGCAGCAAACTCCGTCATAATCTGACTGAGATTTTTTGCCACATGCACGTCATACTCCCATTTTTCCAGATGCCGCTTTATCATTTTTCCGATGGTCTCATCATCTTCCACACAAAAAATCCGATACATAACTGTTTCCTTTCCTTTTTTTCCTATTGTAGCAGATTTTTACTTGCCGTGTAAAAAAAATATGGTATCATAATCTATACTATACCACTCGTACAGACGTACACGGTATGAAGGAACATTTTTGTACCCGGATGCAGACAGGAGGCGTGCAACATGAGAAAAACCGAACATCATACAATAGAAGGTAACCGTAAGACAAAAAACAGTATCAAACGACTTTTCTTCTGTCTGCTGGCAATTTTTCTTCAGATTGCTTTTTTTCTTTCTATTATGAATCATCTGAATACACAGATGCCCTGGATCAATGCACTGACCAAAATTCTTGTTTTAATTCTTGTTTTATACATTTACAGCAAAAATAAAACATCATCCCTGAAAATGCCCTGGATCATACTGATTCTTGTCATGCCGGTGCTCGGTGTTTGTCTGTATCTGATGTTTCAGACAAACAAAGGAACCCGCAATATGCGCAAGCGTTATCAGGAAATAGATGCCATTTTGCTGCCATGCCTGCCGCCCAATCATGAGATTTCCCAGCAGTTAAAAAAACACTGTGCACCTGCCGGAAGCATTTCCGATTATCTGTACCGCAACGCAGCCTACCCTGTTTATCAGAATACGGATGTCACTTATTATCCGGAAGCAGTACAGGGGCTGGAAGCACAGCTTGCCGATCTGGCGAAAGCAGAAAAATTTATTTTTATGGAATATCATGCTATTGAAAATGCTGACGCATGGCAGAAGATTCAGACTGTACTGGCAGAACGTGTACAGGCAGGTGTCCAAGTCCGCGTTTTTTATGATGACATGGGCTCCATCAGTTTTCTCAATCATGATTTTGCAAAACAACTGGAAGCTCTTGGCATTGCCTGCCGGGTATTTAATCCCTTTGTTCCGGGTGTTAATTTATTTCTGAACAACCGTGATCATCGTAAGATTACTGTCATTGATGGAAAAATAGGATTTACCGGCGGCTATAATCTGGCAAATGAATACTTTGGTTTTTCTCATCCCTATGGAGAATGGAAAGATACCGGCATCCGCCTGGAAGGAGATGCGGTCAGATCTCTCACCATCACATTTCTTGAAATGTGGAATGCAATCAAAAAAAATCTGCCAAGTGACCGTTCCTTTGAACCGTATCTGCCGGATGAACCGTATAAGGCAGTACAACACGGTTACGTCCAGCCTTATGCTGACAGTCCGCTGGATGATGAACAGGTGGGGGAAGAAGTCTATATCAGCATGGCAAATAAAGCAGAACATTACTGCTGGTTTATTACCCCCTATCTGATCATTACAGATGAACTGTCACACGCTTTGTCTCTGGCTGCCAAACGTGGTGTGGATGTCCGTATCATCACACCTGGAATTCCTGACAAAAAAATGGTGTACAGTGTTACCCGCTCTTTTTATCATCAGCTGGTTTCTAGCGGTGTGCACATTTTTGAATGGACTCCCGGATTCTGCCATGCAAAAATGAGCATTGCCGATGATCGTATGGCTACCTGCGGTACCATCAATCTGGATTACCGCAGTCTGTATCATCACTTCGAAAATGGTTGTTTTATGGTGGATTGCCCGGCTGTCATGGATATAAAGCATGATTTCAGACATACATTTTCACAATGTCGGGACGTGACAGAAAAGTACAAAACCGGACTCGGTGCACATCTGCGCCTTGGACAGTTAATCTTGCGGCTGTTTGCACAACTGATGTGACACGATCAGAAAAAACACACCGCATAAATGGATTACAGATATCCGCTTGACGAATGTGCTCATAATACGGAAGTCCATTTATATTTTAGCAATTTTACAAAATACACAGATAGGATAAAAGAGGTTTTAATATGCATGTAGGAAAGAAAACACTGAAAAGAGAAAAATCTGCAATGACCCTGTCACTGTATGGCAGCCTGGTCTTTGCCATCGTAGAAATCGGGATGGCTATTTTTTCCGGTTCTCAGGCAGTTCTTCTGGATGCAGTTTACGACAGCGTCGAATTTTTTATGATGCTTCCATCCATTTTTCTGATTCCGCTGCTCTACCGTCCTTCCAGCGAACAGCATCCCTTTGGATATACCCAGATAGAGACCGGGTTTGTAGTAGTGAAAGGTGCTATTATGGTAGCGGTTACCTTTGGATTGATTTTTAACAATATTCATCTATTACTGCACGGCGGACATAAAGTATCCTTTCACACGATTTCCGCCTTTGAACTTTTTGCCTGTCTCCTGAGTCTGACCGTGGCTATCTGCCTTTATTTCAAAAACAAACATATGAGTTCACCACTGGTGAATATTGAATTGCAGACCTGGAAAATTGACTGCGTGGTATCCCTGGGAATGGCGGTGGCATTTCTGCTCCCGATCATCGTCCCCTTTGCATGGTTTCAGCGTCTGACACCGTACCTGGATCAGATCATCACCATCATATTGTCAGCCTTTATGCTGCCAACACCGATCAAAACAGTCATCACCGGCCTCCGTGATCTGATGCTGTGGCCACCGGAAGCAGAGACCGTTGATGATATCAAAGCCACTGTGGAACCAATCATTGGCGGCTATGGGCATAAAAACCTGTATTACGACATTGTCCGTACCGGTCGAAGACTCTGGATCAGTGTATACATCACCTTTGATAAAGACATTATCTCACTGTCAAAATTCCAAATCCTGCAAACAAAATGCATTGCTGCCCTGGCAGAAAAATATCAGGACTTTTATTTTGAATTGCTTCCCGATATTCAGCTGGACAGCATGGATGAAGAGAAAATCAAAGCGCAAACTGAGGAAAATACCTGATTTATGATTTTACATCTTCATACTGATTGGACTGCAAAATGATTTTTATCGTATGGTATACACAGCGTTTCAGTTCCCGGATATCCAGCGTTCCATCCTTCAATGCCTGACGGATGCTCGCATGATCCCGCATATCTCCCGGCATTACCATATCGTTTCCGGCTTTCATACAGCCTGCTGCCGTACACTCACCGGCGGTGGAATCTGTCGTTGTCGTCCAGTCTGTCATGATCGCACCTGCAAATCCCCATTCATCGCGTGCCGCTTTCGTACAGATATCGTAATTGTTTGCCGCATGCACACCGTTAATCAGATTATAGGACGTCATCATCGCCATCGGCTGGGCACTGCGGATCGCTGTTTCAAATCCTTTCAGATAGATTTCGCGCAATGTCCGCTCAGATAAGATCGAATCGGAACCCATACGGTTATCTTCCTGATTATTGCATGCAAAATGCTTAATGGTTGTACCACACCCAGGTATTGACTGTACGCCCTGTGTCATAGCTGCTGCCATACTTCCTGCCAGCAACGGGTCTTCTGAATAATATTCAAAATTTCTGCCACACAGTGGATTTCTGTGTATATTCATGCCTGGCGCCAGCCAAAGTGTCACTTCAAATTCATTCATTTCTCCGGCAATCATCCTGCCAAGTGTATGCATCAGTTCCAGATTCCAGCTCTGCGCCAGCAGGGTTCCCACCGGAATTGCAGTGCAATACTGATGATATACGATTCCCTTCGATTCCTTCGGCTCCGCAAAATATCCGTTTTCAAACCCATCCAGAAAATCTCCGCCATCGATACTGCCGTCTTCTCTGACCTGATACTCACTACGCAGACGCAATCCCGCCGGGCCGTCTGCCAGCACGATGCTCGCCACATAATACGGAGCTTTTTCAGCCACAGTGACTGTCTCTGCCGCTGCCCCCGGAACCGTCTGTCCCGCAGAGCCGAGTGCACTCGCTCCCTGATCTTTCGCCGGATCTCCGGTTGCTAATGCAATCAATTCTTCTGTGGCAAGCTGATCCACGATTTCACCTGCTCTGCCCGGATACTGATCCTGTAATTTTTCATAAACTACTGTCTCTGTCGGCAACTCTTTCGCAGAAATCTGTACCTTCGGCAGTTTCCGTTCTTCTGCCTTCCGCAGCCATGCTGTCTGTTTTTCTTCCAGCTTTGCTTTATCCGCCTGAAGCTCTTCCAATGATTCTTTTAATGGACAGATATGTTCACACTGCACGAGTACTTTTGTCTCATCCAGCACAAAGGTGCCACAAAGGGCCGCGGTGGATAACGCATTTCCCACCCAGATACCGTAAGTACCTGTCTCCAGCAGCCATGCCGCCTGTTCCTCGGAATAGGAGGCCAGCTGGTACAGATCCATGCTCAGTGTAAGTGACTGCGTCTCCCCCGGTGCCAGAAGTTTTGTTTTTCCAAAAGCTGCCAGACGACGGAATTCTTTTGGCAGTTTTCCCTGTGGGCAGGATACATACACCTGAACCACTTCTTTTCCTGAATACGCTGCACCAGTATTTATCACATCCACAGAGACTGACAGTGTTGGTTTTCCCTGTGCAGATATCTGCTTGGAAATACCGGTTACTTTTATGTCAAATTCTGTATAAGACAAACCATATCCAAAGCTGTAACGCACCGGAACGTCAAACGTATCAAAATACCGGTAGCCTACATAGATGCCTTCCCGGTATTCTTCCCGGTAAACATCTCCACTCTTGTGACTAAAATATGCAGCATTCGGATAATCCATATAATCCAGAGCCCAGGAATCCACCAGCTTTCCGGAAGGAGTCACTTTTCCGGAGATTACATCTGCCAGTGCATTACCGCCCTCCTGTCCGGCCTGCACAAACTGCAGGACCGCTGTGATATTCGGAAATTCATCCGTAAATGCAAGGTCAATCAGTCCACCGGTATTTACCACCAGAATGACTTTTTCATAGGCTTCACATAATGCCGCGATCTGCGCCCGTTCTTCCTCTGTAATATAATAATCTCCTGCTTCATCCCGGCGGTCTGCATTTTCTCCTGCGATCCGGGCGAGCACATACATAGCGATTTCCGCCCCATCTTCCTTTGCCGCTGCTTCATCTATTACTGCTCCTGCCGGCATGGAAAACGGAGTCGTGGAATATGCTTCAAAAAAGTTTCCGTTACATTCCTCTGTCTGTTTTCGAAAAATTTCTGCCTTCCAGCTCTCCCGGGCCGCCAGATACCCTCGGTCATATCCCTCCAGCCATTCCACACTGGTGATCTCATATCCGGCATTTTTCAGACCATCATAAATATTGACATTGTAACGGTTGTTCACATCTCCGGATCCGGTTCCACCCTTGATGGTACGCACCGCTCCCGCTCCATACAGACCAATCTTTGTCCCCGGCTTCAACGGCAATGTCTGCGCTTCATTTTTTAATAACACAAAACCTTCCGCCGCCGCTTCTCTCGCAAGAATCGCATTGTCTTTTTCGCGCTGCGACATTACTGTGGATGTGGTTCCTACATACCCTCTTTTTCGCAGTTTCATGATAACCCTCTCCTCATACGATTTCTGTTTTCCGATTTCTAAATTTTTTCATCCATAAAGAAAGCGCAACTATGCCGAAGCATACTTACGCTCTCTACTGTATGCCATGCACACACTATTTTTCGATTTTTCACCTTTCTTATTTTGTGCCGAAAATACGGTCTCCGGCATCACCAAGTCCCGGGCAGATGTATGCATGATCGTTTAACTCACGGTCAAGCTGTCCGATATAAATCTGTACATCCGGATGCGCCTCATGCAGTCTCTTGACACCTTCCGGTGCAGCGATGACAAACATACACTTGATATTTTTTCCGCCATGCTTTTTGATATAATCTACTGCTGCAACAGCGGATCCACCGGTTGCAAGCATCGGATCTACGACAACGATAAGACGCTGGTCGATCGGATCCGGCAATTTGCAGTAATACTCATGCGGCTCATGGGTCTCCGGATCGCGGTACAGACCGATGTGTCCGATCTTCGCAGACGGAACCAGTGTAGTCACACCATTTACCATACCAAGTCCTGCACGAAGTACCGGTACGATGGCAAGCTTTTTGCCGGAGATCATCGGGCTCATGCATGTCTCAATCGGTGTCTCAATCTCCACATCCTCGGTCGGCAGATCGCGAAGTGCCTCATATCCCATCAGCACTGCGATTTCCTCGATCAGTTTACGAAACTCATTTGTTCCTGTATGTTTGTTCCGGATCATTGAAATTTTGTGCTTGATCAGCGGATGATCCATTACATATACATTTTTCATTTTTTCCATTGAAAAAACCTCCTAATAACACATCTCATTTCTTCAAGAATAACGGATTCACAGTTATAAGTCAACCGAAATCATTGTAATTCCCTTGCTCTCTCTAAGAATTTCCGTTATACTGATTTGTTAGAGTCTGATATTAAAATTGCCTTGCAGGATTGCAGAGATGCACCGAGGAATATATCATGCATTGCATGACGTGCATCTCGCAGCAAGAATGCCGAGGGCATTCTTGAATGTCAGATTTATAACTATCAAATCATCATAAAATAGGAGATTGTATTTATGAAAACAAACGAAAACGGCATCTATGATGCAAGAACGCTTGGCCTTCCGAAAATGCTGATTCTTGGTCTTCAGCATATGTTTGCCATGTTCGGTGCAACGATTCTCGTTCCGGTACTGGTAAACACGTATTTCCACGGCGAAGGTTTATCCATTCAGGTCACACTGTTCTGTGCCGGAATCGGAACGCTGCTCTTCCACCTGATGACCAGATTCAAAGTACCGGCATTTCTCGGTTCTTCTTTCGCCTTTCTGGGTGGTTTCCAGACAGTCGCAAATCTGGACACGGGCATCTTTGCAGACATGAGCTACGGTGAAAAACTTCCTTACGCATGCGGCGGTGTACTGATTGCCGGACTGCTCTACCTGCTTCTGTCCCTGATCATCAAAGTCATCGGTGTACGACGCGTTATGCGTTTCCTGCCGCCGGTTGTAACCGGACCGATCATCATCTGTATCGGACTGAGCCTTGCACCTTCCGCGATCTCCAATGCATCCACCAACTGGCCATTGGCTCTGATCGCACTTGCCACTGTTATTATTTTCAATATCTGGGGCAAAGGTATGTTCAAGATCATCCCGATCCTCATGGGAATCATCGTATCCTATGTGGCAGCACTGATCATGAACGCTGCCGGTATGACATGCGCAGATGGGAGCGCCATCTTAAACTTCAGCGGTGTGGCTAATGCAGCTATCGTTGGTGTACCACAGTTTTTTCTCTGTAAATTCAATATCACAGCTATCCTTGCCATGGCACCGATCGCCATTGCATCCATGATGGAACACGTAGGAGATATTTCTGCTATTTCCGCAACAGTAGGAGAAAACTTTATCGAAGATCCGGGACTTCACCGCACACTGCTCGGAGATGGTCTGGCAACTGCCCTCTCTGCGTTAATCGGTGGACCGGCAAATACAACTTACGGAGAAAATACCAGCGTACTGGCGCTGAGCCGCGTATATGATCCGAGAGTCATCCGTCTGGCAGCCTTCTATGCGGTTATCCTCAGCTTCATACCAAAAATGGCAGAGATTATCAGTTCTCTTCCGGCAGCCATCATTGGCGGAATCAGCTTTATTCTCTATGGAATGATTTCCGCTGTCGGCATTCGAAACGTTGTGGAGAACAAAGTAGACCTGACAAAATCCCGTAATCTTGTCATCGCAGCATGTATCCTGGTCTGCGGTCTCGGTTTTTCAAATGGTCTGACTTTCCATATCGGCAGTACAGCCATCACACTGACCAGCCTTGCTCTGGCAGCTATTGTTGGTATCGTGTTGAATGCGATTCTTCCGGGAAATGAATATCAGTTTGAAAGTTCTTCCAAAAAATGATAATCTATTAAAATGCACATGAATAATATCTACACGAAGTGCTTTTATTTGATAGGAAATTCAACGTAATTTCCTATCAAATAAAAAAGTCGCTGACCATTCATCTATTGAACGGTCAACGACTTTTTCTATCATACTATACTGGGATTCAGGCAGAAAAACACCAAAATCTTGTTTACACATTCTAATATTTATTTTCTTACTTCCAGTTTTTGCTTCTCTTTCGCATATTCCATAAGCTGCCGATTGGCTTCATTCAATGGGCCAAATTTTTCCGGATCCAGTGTACAAATACACGATTCACACTGATCGATCCATTTTTTTGCATCTGCGATCTGGGATTCTTCCAGCGGATAAAATGCCTTCTGAAAAATAACTTCCGTCGCCAGTGCACGGGCAGTCTGATATTCCATATCATTTTCCTGCAAAATACCTGCCACAAAAGGGATACTTTGCCGCTGCAGACGATTATATACGGCGATACCGCTTCCGCCTCCGCCTATAACAAACACTTCAGGTGTACCCCTGGAAGGATTTAAAAACACTTCTCCGGTAACTGGGTCAAAACTGGTATCAGACACGCCATACAATTCCTGCACATACGTACCTGCAAATATTTCCTCCGGTGTACCAATACGGTCGATATGATCTCCTTTTACGCAGGCTATTGTATCCGACACTTTCTGTGCCAGATCCAGTTCATGTAATGACATAACAATTGCTAAATTCCGATCTCTGGCTAACATACGGATATTTGCCAGAATATCTAATTTAAATCCCATATCCAGATATGATGTTGGCTCATCCAGCAACAAGATATCTGTATCCTGACAAATCGCTCTGGCCAACATCAGACGCTGCCGCTGTCCGTCACTCATTTTTCGGAAATCCTGATCCTGCACATCCTGTGCATGTACTAACGCAATGGCCTCATCGACTTTCGCCCAGTCATCCTCTGATAAAATACCAAATTTTCCGGTATACGGATAACGTCCGGATGCCACCACATCCCTGCCGCTGAGCAGCTCTGTCTGCAGACGTTCCGTCATAACCATAGAAAGAGTTCTGGCGATTTCACTGTCCCGCATATTGCTCATGGACGTATCTCCGATATACACCGCACCGCCCAATATTTTCAGCTGTTTGGTAATTGTTTTTAATATTGTGGATTTTCCGGCTCCATTTGGTCCGATCAATGTCAGAACCTCCCCGGATTTCACACGCAGATTTACATTTTTGATCAGCGGATGTTTATCATATCCAACTACTAAATTTTCTGTTCTCAGTTCCATCATCTGTTCCCCTGCTTTCTCAGCATTGCCGCAATGACAACCGGCACCAGAAATACCGCTGTCACAGAGCTGATACTGATTTCTGTCGGTGCAAATAGTGTTCTTGCAATTCCATCACAAAACAACGTGATTACAGCTCCAAACAGAAAACATCCCGGAATCAGAACAATCGGCTTTGCTGTTTTGGTCATCAGTTTTACCAGATGCGGCACTGCGATACCCACAAAAGAGATCGGTCCCGCAAAAGCAGTGACGCAGGCAGAAAGCATACTGGAGAGCAAGATGAGCCCGATACGCAGAAGCTTCACGTTCACGCCCATATTTCTTGCATACGTTTCCCCCATCTGGTAAGCCCCAATGGGTTTCGCAAGCAAAAAGGTAATGACTACACCAACCGCAACTATTACAACTATCATCTGCACATTTTCCCAGGTCATTCCTGAAAAGCTTCCCAGTGACCAGTTATGCAAATTGACGATATTGGAATCATCTGCAAAGGTTACACAGAAATCTGTAATGGCGGAACAAATATAACCGATCATAATACCGCAAACCACCAGCAATGACATTTTCGACACTCGAAAGGAGATCAGCAGTACAAACCCCATGGCAATCAGAGAGCCTGTAAATGCCGCAATTACCATTCCGGCTGAATTCAATGCAACTCCTCTCTGCAGGCAGATGATCATAGTCATTGCAACTACCAGTTTTGCACCGGAAGAAATACCCAGCACATACGGACCCGCGATTGGATTTTGAAAAAAACTCTGAAGCAGAAAACCGGATACAGACAATGCGCCTCCTAACAGGATTGCTGCTGTAATACGCGGCAGACGGATTTTCCAGATAATCTGATACAACGTGGAATCACTGCCGTCTTTTCCAAACATCGCAAAAAAATCTCCCAAAGACATATTGACACTGCCTACCCCTACATTCCACAGAAAGAGGGCACACAATGCACAGACAAATATTATAAATGCTATCGTATACCGTTTTTTCACTTTTTCAACTTCCTTTACCTTCTCTTTTCAGCGTATTTCCGGCAATATTTCTGCTTGCAATTTACAAAATCTGCCGTTTCCGGTTGAAAAATCGCTGTTTGTCATTATTTTAATTTCTGGATAAACCGGTAATCTGTATCACCACTATCCGTCAGAATCTTGTTCAGATCTTCGATAAAATCACAGGTCGCACTTGTTTCCTGGTAAAAATTGCCGCCCGTGGTATAGACATCCCCGGACTGAACTGCTTTAAAATCAGCAAACAGACTGTTTTTTGCGATCAGCTCATCCACGGAATTCAGTTCGCCCTCAATGGTTCCGTTATAAATCAAAATATCTGCATCTTTCTCTGCTACATAAAAATCCTCCATCTGCATTTTCAATGTGGAAAGTGCATTATCCTCTTCCTCCAGATATCCGTTCAGGGAATATACACCTCCTGCCAGATCGATCATGGAAGATACATAATCATTCGGTTTGCGGACGGTAATCGTTCCATCTGATGATACCGCAAAAAATGCCACGGTCTTTCCTGTATTTTCTTTTTCCAGAATCGGCTGTACACGTTCTACCTGTTCCCGGAAAAATGCCGTTCCACTCTGCTCCTGATTAAACAGCACACCAAAGAGCCGGATCCACTCCAGTCGTCCCAGCGGATGCTTCTCATAACTGGAACGCTCAATCAGAACCGGAATTCCAAGTTCTTCCAATTTCTCCTTAACTTCCGGATTATGCAGGATCATACTGTTTTCAATGGCAAATTTGCACCCCTGACCAAGCAGAAGTTCATAGTCCGGTGCATTGTACTTTCCAGCATATACCAGTTCCCCTGCTTTCATGGCATCTGCTGCTTCCTGCACATACCAGTCCTTTTCTTTTAACCCGGTAAACTTAATACAGGAAAGTGCTCCTGTCTTACATACGAGATCCATGACTGCGCTGGAAACGAGATATCCATCTGTCAGCGGCTGCTGCAACACCACGATGTCTGATGGCACATCCGCCGGCACGGACACACCTTTCGGGACAAGCAAATAACGACCGCTATCAACGATCGTTATCAGTTTATATGCTCCATATTGCTCTATGCTGAACTGATCGGCATATGCCAGGTTCATATGTCCCTCACAGTTCAGCTCATTGAAGCTTGTGGTTTCCGGAAAAGAAAATACAAGCGTATATTCAATTTCATGCGGCGTGCTCATTGCAGTGGTATCCCCGATTACCTCCATCTCACATGGAACTCCTGTGATCGGGAAGGTGAACGTTGAATTTCCGCCCTCATTTTCATTGAGATATTTTTCATCATCTACAATCATATAATCATAATATGTACTGCTCCATACAATCGTGGCCATCGCCTGACCATCCGTCACCGTCACAGTTGCCACGGAATCTACCGTAGCACGGCCGCTGCCGCCCTGCAGTTCCACATTGACAGAATACATTCCATCTTCCAGCATCGTTGTACCGGCACCCGCCTCCTTGCCGGTATCCTCCTGCGCTTCCACACTGGATCCTGTACCGGAAGTATCTGCCGGTGATTTATTTTCCTTCGTCCCGCATCCGGAAAATGCGGTAATACCTATCATGACAGCTAAAATAACTGCCGCTATTTTTTTCTTTTTCATTTGTTGAGAAATCCCTCTACTCTACTTTCTGCGGATCTGATACGCTGACCTTATGATCATACCAGGTTCCCTTTGTTCCAAGAAGTGCCAGATCAAACTCCTGATCCAGTGCTTCTACCGGAACATCAAATCCGTATACTTCCTCTGTGGATCCATCACTGTAAGTAACGGTATCCGTAGTAGGCTGTAAAATCTCGGCTCCATCCTTCTGGGCATCCTCGGCTGTTCCCACAAATAGATTCACAATGTGCTTGGATGTCAGACTGACATGAATCGTCATCTTTCCATTTTCTACCGTTAAGGTGCCACGTCCGTCATTTGCCTCGTTAACATGAAACATGCTGCTGTCTGTGTTAAATTCAGCATCGTATATACCATCTTCCAATGCCGGTATCTGTACGTCATCCGAAGGCTGTTGTGCTTCATCAGCAGTATCCTTCACAATTTCATCCTGTGCGCTCGTATCCATGCTGTTTTCTTCCGCTTTTGTACTGTCTGCTGCCGGCTGCGCATTATTTCCACAACCACCAAGCATGCCAACTGCCAGTGCAAATACTGCTGCTAATACTGCAATTCTTCTTTTCATATTTCCTTTCTCCTGTGAACAACTTTTCTATATCCACATATCAAAAACTTAACTGTATTTTTTCCATATGCAACTCACAGCAGGAACGAAAAAATCATTCCTGCTGTGAGATTGGATATCATTTTTTACTTTTTACTACGCTATGTATCTCTTATTTACCTAAAGAATCAATAGCTGCTTTTGTATGATCCACATAAATCTGCTGAACAGCCTCAATCTCACCTAAACCGGCAATCTGTGTATCAACTTTATCGAAGTTTCCGCTTGCTGTAAACATACTCTTCCAGGAATCATCATCATCGCCTGCCATATCATTGTTTGCATGATCACCTGCAACAACCATTAATGGTCTTAAAATAACATTTTTATATCCAGCTGCTTTTACTGCTTCAATAACTGCTTCACAAGCTGTCTCTTCCGGTTCACCCTCTACAGTTCCGACAAATACGTTATCGTATCCAAGTGCTGCCATCTGGGAAGCCATCTGGCTGTAGCTTACTTTTGCTGTATGAGATGTTCCATGTCCCATAAATACGAATGCTGTACTGTCAGCTTTTACTGCTTCCAGAGAATCATATCCAGCATCTTTTACTGCTTGTGCTGTAATATCCTCAGCTACTTTTGCTTTGTCTTCATTTACAACGGTTGCATCTGCTCCTACCTCACCAAGTAACGGTTCAGCAACTGTTACAGATTCAAATTTATCTTTATACTTATCAAGTGCCTCTACCAGTTCATCATACTCAGCACCATGCATTAAGTGAGTTGGCTGAACAACCAGGTTCTTTACACCATTATCAATAGCTCTCTGAAGTGCCTGATCTACATTATCGATTTTTTCACCATCTCTTGCCTGTACATGGTTAATGATGATCTGTGCCGTGAATGCTCTTCTTACAGACCAATCAGGATTTGCTGCCTGAATTGCTTTCTCGACACCACCGATGTCTGCTACACGGCTGTCATTGAAAGATGTACCAAAACTTACAACAAGAATCTCGTTTTCTCCAATCTCATCCTGATTCAGCGGATCATCTTTGGACGCATCACCTGTATCTCTTCCGAAATAATCCGGATCAGCATTTTCACCTTCTACTAATTCTTTCTGAGCGTCTGTCAGTTTATCCCATGCAGCTTTTGCAGCCTCACACTGCTCATCTGTCTTGTCTGTTCTTTCCTGTACATAGATCGCATCGATCAATGCAGCAACTTCATCCGCTTTCGCCTGATCGGAATCTTCCTCTGCAGCACTTGTCTCACCTGCTGCACTGACTGCATTGTTTTTTCCTGCATCTGCACTGTTGTTGCTTCCACATCCGCCAAGCATTCCAACTGCCATAGCGAATACTGCCATTAAGGCAATCATTCTCTTTTTCATTTTTTCTTCTCCTTTGAGTATCTATTATTCTTCACAGGGTACCGTTTTCCGATACCAGACAGCCGGCAGGTTTCCTGACTGAAAGATCATTGCACCGATTCCGCCTTCCCAACACAGATCTGTTAATCCGCATCAGTGACCAGTATTCGAATCGGTACTCCTTTATCACAGTGATGGATTCGTACAGGATTTGCACCTGTTTCCCTTTTAACCATCCGTCGTTTTTCCTGTAACTAAAAATAACCCTCTGCTGCTCCAATCGTAATTAACAGCGTTGGATTATTTTTCTTACAAAACTGCCGACTTCCGGCACCTTTTATCTCTTTCTATGAACTTAAGAATATCTTAACATATCCGATAAAAGATTTCAATATCTGAACGCACACTTTCTCCGTCTAACTACATACTTGTTTTTCATGATGCCATATCCTCCGGAAGTCCGCCGGCATTATGATGAGCCTTGATTCCTTCTTCTGATTTTTCTTAATGACAGCTGTGGCTTCCACATCCGTGCTCGCCACATGTATGTCCTTCCCCGTGGCTGTGCTCGTGGTGAGAACACTTAACATCTGGATTATAATCCAGTGTTTCATTAATAAAAGCTTCCACTGCCTTATCCGCATCTCCGGAAACTCCTCCGAAAAGCTTAATTCCTGCTGCCGCTAACGCAGTCTGAGCACCTCCTCCGATTCCGCCACAGATCAAAACATCTGCATTTAATGCATTAAGAACTCCTGCCAATGCACCATGTCCGCTTCCATTCGTATCTACTACTTCTGAATGTACTACTTTTCCTTCCTCTACATCGTAAATCTTAAACGCCTCTGTGTGTCCAAAGTGCTGAAAAATCTGTCCGTTTTCATATGTTACTGCTATTCTCATTATACTCTCTCCTTTTTCCACTGCATATTTTTGATAAAGTTCCTGCTTGTAACATCCTCCAAGATTACAGTTACTTCCCTGACCATCGCAGATTCTGAAATCCCCGCCTTCAATTCTGAGTGGATGTCCGTCAATAAGTGCATCTGCTATTTTCTTTCTGGCAATCTCGTAAATTCGCTGAACCGTTGTTCTTGCAATCTGCATAGATTCAGCACACTGCTCCTGACTATAACCTTTCTTGTCCAAAAGACGGATTGTCTCATAC
>SKEB01000711.1_pt1 | contig 21933 bp, 19 predicted proteins | sample 4826561 | NCBI WGS metagenome assembly SKEB01 (sample SAMN11008820, study PRJNA524170) | human gut metagenome | biome: Human fecal sample; material: Feces; isolation source: fecal sample from pouch patient p17 | host: Homo sapiens | place: Israel: Tel-Aviv | collected 2016-03-29
CAATTAGATTATTTTGTTTTTAGTTATTATTTTTATTAATAGAGATAATTATTAAAAATATATTAAGAATTATATTTTGTAAATTAAAACCTTATTTATCTTAATTTAATATATTTATTAATTAGTTAGTTTTTGACGCGTCATTTGGCTCCTTACTCCTTCTCTAATTGGTCTTCTCATGGTTTAGTATTTGCTTCGAACTATTAATATAAGCACATCAAGTTTGAACTATATGGTCCTAGAGGAAGCTTTATGAGCAAAACAATTCTTTTAATCGATGCATCACATTTTCTTTTTCGGGCTTTCTTTGCTTTACCGCCTCTAAATACGAAAGCAGGTCACCCAACCGGTGCGACAAGAGGCTTCCTCTCGATGCTGAGGGCCTTAAGAAGAGACGTCCCAACAGATTATGTCGCATGTGTGTTTGATCCTAAAGGAAAAACTTTTCGCTCAGACATCTATCCAGACTATAAGGCTAATAGAGAAGAAACGCCGGAAGATTTAAAGCTTCAGATCCCTGACGTATTCGAGGCTATTCGCAAACAAGGTATTCCTCTTATTCAAGTTGACGGTATTGAAGCAGATGACACCATTGGTACGATTGCAAAATATGTAGGAGAAGAAGGTTATAAAGTTGTAATCGCTACAGGTGATAAAGACTACGCTCAGCTAGTAAATGAAAATGTTGTGCTAATAAATACAATGGGCACAGAGAACACTTGGCTCAACGCTGAAGGAGTTAAAGAGAAATTTGGGGTTCCACCCAGTCAGATTATTGATTACCTGGCTTTGATGGGTGACAAAATTGATAACGTCCCAGGTGTTCCTAAGTGCGGGAAGAAAACCGCAGCAAAATGGCTGGAGGAATATGGAAGCCTTGAGAAGATTATTGAAAATGCTGATTCTGTAAAAGGGAAAATAGGCGAAAATCTTCGTTCTTCTTTGGCTTTTCTGCCAATTGCACAAGCGCTTGTCACTATTAAAACAGATGCGGATATTTCTTCCCAGGTGAAATCTATTGAGGATCTTAAGCTGAAGGCGCCAGACATTTCTGCACTCAAGAAGTTGTATGAACGGTTGGAATTTCGCTCTTTTCTAAAAGACTTGAAAGATGACGATAGCACTCTTACCTCTAAAAAGGTTTCAGAAAAACAAGAAGTTTCCGATGAAATGGATCTATTCGAGCAGAGAGAAGAAAAGGACATTAAGCTCGGGGAATTTATTCAGCGGATCATAGAATCACCCGAAGAAGCCCGAGCCCTAGCGCAGGAGCTTGCTGCATCGAGTAAAAGAGGAGAAATTCCTTTTATATTTGTCTTAGCTGACTTCGCTGATTTCACTTACACCCTTAGAGGATTGTCAGTAGGTTGGAACAATGGGAAAAATTGGTTCGTGCCCGTTAGTACCAATTGGGTTGATCCTCAAGGAATAACTCCGGAAGAGTTTAGTCAGATCTTCGGACCATGGTTATCAGATCCAACATGCCAAAAGAGTTGTTACGATGGTAAACATATTGCGCATGTATTGGCTGATCAAAAAATTGAATTCAACGGTGTTAGAGATGACGTTCTTCTTCAGAATTACGTATTAGAGGCTCATCGCACGCACTACATCGAGAAACTCTCCTACAATTGGTTAAATTTTGAGCTCCAAAACGAAGAGATGCTTCTAGGTAAGGGAGTAAAAAAGAAAGCTTTTAGCGAAATTGATACAGCATCTTGTTCAAAATTTGCAATGGAACGTTCCTACACCGGGGCTTACCTAACGGATTTATTTGGACATCTTATCGAAAAGAATCCTAATCTTCAAAAGATCTATCGAGAAATCGAGATGCCCACTAGCCAAGTATTATTCAAGATGGAAGAGAACGGAGTTTTAATCGATAGACAACTTCTTCTCGAACAAACAGTTGAGCTACAGCAGAAAGTTTCTGAATTATCCAAGAAAGGTGAAGAGATTTCTGGATTTAAATTCAATCTTGCAAGTCCAAAACAATTAGGAGAAGTTCTCTTTGAAAAATTAGGTGCTTTATTAAATGGGAAACCAGCTAAGAAGACAGCCTCAGGAAACTATTCAACGAGTGAAGAAATCCTTTCAGAGTTGGCTTTAGATTATCCATTAGCAAAAATAGCCCTTGAATATCGTGCGTTAACTAAATTGATTTCTACCTACACGGAGAAACTGCCGACTCAAATTTCTCCCCGAGACGGCAGAGTTCATACAACTTTTGAACAGGCAGTTGCTGTGACTGGAAGACTATCTTCAACTAACCCAAACCTGCAGAATATTCCTGTGAGGACTTCGGAGGGCAGAAGGGTTAGAGAGGCCTTCATAGCCGCCCCCGGAAACAAAATTATCAGTGCCGACTATTCACAGATTGAGTTGAGAATAATGGCTCACCTTTCAGGAGATAAAGGATTTACCGAGGCCTTCAAAAAGAATCAAGACATTCATAGAGCTACGGCCGCTGAAGTCTTTTCTGTACCTTTGGAGTCGGTCACTCCCGATCAAAGAAGAATCGCGAAAGTAATTAATTTTGGCTTGATCTATGGAATGAGTGCTTTTGGTTTGGCGAAAAATTTAAACATAGACCGCCACGATGCAAAAAATTACATCACCCGATATTTCGAGAGATATCCGGACGTTGCGCAATACATGGAAGATACCAGACAGCACGCTTTGGAAAAGGGGTATGTTCAAACCGTATTCGGAAGAAGATTAGAAATCCCTGAATTACAAGCTTCTGGGCCAAGGAAAGCTGCGGCAGAAAGAGCGGCAATTAATGCTCCGATGCAAGGTACGGCTGCTGATCTTATTAAGATGGCGATGATAGCAGTTCAACATTGGATTGAAGAAAAAGAGCTTAAGAGCAAACTTATCCTTCAGGTTCACGATGAATTGATTCTTGAAGTCCCCGAGGGAGAGGTTGAATTGGTAAAGAAGAGATTGCCGGAAATTATGGCCTCAGTCGCTCAGTTACACGTTCCGCTTATTGCGGAGGTAGGCGTTGGGGACAACTGGGAAGCTGCTCATTAAAGAACAAAGCGAAGCAAGACGCTTCGCTTTTCGGAAAATTTAACTGCAAGAGCCCGAACGTTCTGGCTCCAAGCGCCCGATTTCTTTCTTGTCAATATCAAAAAGGATTAAATACTTTCCTTCTTTCTTCGCATACTTAGTTTTATTCAAAAGCGTGGTGAAATGTTGTTCCAGATCCATGTACTGTTTTGCACATAATTTTCTGGTCATCCCCATATTGACGAATTCGAGTCTATCGTCATCTCCAAGAACAAATTCCCCTGAAAGGCTGTTGCAGCCAGGTTCTGAAAAGAATTTACCATTCTTTTTGAAGGTAATAGTCGCCGGTACATCGCAAGAGGGAACTGACTCTGTGGCCGGCATCCAAGAAGAGGTAGAAGTTACGTCTTCAATGGTTGCAGCGGAGGCGAAACAGGCAGCCGATAAAAGGATGGCTCCAAGTAAGAATTTACGCATCAATTTCTCCAAAAATGTATGTAAAGCTTACTGACTTCAGCTGAGAACGAAAACTGCCGATAAATGAAAATAGTTTCATTTTGTATTTGAGATAATTTGACAGTCTTCTGCGCCAAAAATACTTCTCCAAATCGGCCATAAAGTGCAGTACGACCAGCAAGTAATAAAAAGTCCCCAAATGATGACTAAAACAGAATTTATTCCAAGAATCGCCCCAAGAGCACTTAAACAAGTGGTACCGACACTAGCGATTAACACTAGTAATAATCCGAGAACAATGAAGGCGCCTGCATTTTTTAAACATACGAACAAGCTGAAGAAGAAGGCTTTCCCTAAAGGCATGCCTTTCCAAGCTACAAGCATCGGAGAAAAGCAGGTGACGCAGAGTAGGGCTGTGTAGAAAATGAGACCGAAAAAAATAGCTGCCCAAGGAATATTGGAAGCTATTTCTTGAGGCTGCAGCTGGCCATCTTTATTAAACCATTTAGCAATATCGTCAGCAGATAGCCACGAAAAAACAAGACTAATCAAGATGACACAAACACCATAAATGAAGCCGAGAAGCAAGAGTCTATTTCTCACTGTGGAGTTTTTAAAGCCTTCTCCATAGCATTCAAATATTGTGGGGAGGCGCCCTTGGGAAACCTCTCTTCCACAACTGGCAATTGCTACAGCTCCAAAAGGCGTCACTAACCCGCTTAGAAGGATATCGATAAAGGGAATATTAAGAAGGGTTCCAGGCATCCCCGCAATCAACATGAGCAGGAGATAAAACGCAACAATACCGCTTGTTGCAACCGGTGCTGTCTTCATGATTTTAAAACCGGCCTTCAGCCAGACAAGTCCAGTAGAGGCAGGTAGATTAAAGTTTTTATTCATTAGTGCTCCTAAATTCACTAGGCCTTATCTTAATGTTTTATAAAAAATCTTAGTTGTGAAGCAAGTAAATTCGGTAACAAAAAAGGCAGTTTTTATCTGCCTTGTCTTATGGAGGAGGAGTCCTAGATCCAGGGGAGATCTGAAGGTTTAGCTTCTCTTCTCAGTTTTAAAATTCTCTCGAAATGGCTAGGATCATGCGGTTTTAACATACTTGCTTCACGAGGGACGTAGTAATCATAAAGCCGGGACACCCAAAACCTTAAAGCACCGGCAGAAAGCATATCTTGCCAAAGTCTATGTTCCTTATCCGTCAATTTTCTAATGGAATCGTATCCTTCCAAGAAGGCTTGGGTTTCATCAGGAAGGAATTCTCCAGTCTCCTGGTTAATCGTCCAATCATTTAGTGTGACTGCTAAATCATACAAGAAAGGAGCATTGCATGCGAAGTAGAAATCAATTACACCGCCGAGTTGTTGTCTGCTTCCATAGACCTCTATAAGAGCATTATTTCTAAAGAGATCGGCATGAACAGCTCCATGCTCTAATTCTTTGTATGCCGAAGAATCCATCAAGCTTTTCTGACGTTTGATTTCTTTTTCCAGATAATTAAAAGTATCCGCCGGCATATGAGGCTTCAACGCTGGAAGTGAAGATTCCCAAAAAGCTAGTCCTTTAGTGTTTTCTTGCGTAAGTTCAAAATCTTTTACGGCAAGATGCATTTGAGCAAGCATTTCGCCCATTTGACGACATGCTTCCACATTTGGTTTGGCTACATATTCTCCTTTGATGCATGGGGCTATACTTACTGGTTTGTCCTTTAAAAGAGAGAATAAGTTTCCATTTTTATCTGTGAGCGGACCACTAACTGAGAGGCCCTTTTCGAGTAAATGTTTTTGCAGTTTCAGATAATACGGAATTTGTTTTACGTTAAGTCTTTCAAATATCGTCAGGACAAAGCGTCCGTTAGTGGTTGTGACATAAAAGTTGGAATTCTCTATTCCGGAGAGAATTCCTTGAAAATCTATCAATTCCCCAATATTGTAGTTTGAGAGGAAGGTGTTTAAGTCTTCTGTGGAAATAGGAGTAAATACAGCCATTATTAAAAACCGAAGTTGATAAACTTAGGCACGCTCATAGTGTTATCCCCGCTAGTGCCGTTTTTAGATTGATTAGAAGGTTGCTCACGAGTCATGGTGTAAGGAATTTGCGTGCTCATAGGAGTAACTTTGACCTCGGTAACGACGTTATTGTTATTCACAGTCTCTTCAATTTTTGTCTTTGGCCAAAAACTTGGGTCTTTGGAGCGAACCTTAGCGGCTTCAATATCTTTTTTTGCCTGTTCAAGTTCTTCTTTAGTTACTGCATCTGTTTTCTTAGCGTTGATGCGAGCTACTTTCTTCTCAGAAGTGCCACCGGTGATATTGTCCTTACTATCAATAGAAGGGGGCGTTTCTACTCTCGGAGCAGCCATAACAACTGAAGTAAACCCAAGAGCCATTATTATGGAAAGTGCAGTTTTAGTCATCTGTGAGCTCTTTATAAATCTGATTAAAGTGGTATCAGTGTAACTAATATTTTCAGTTTTTTGGCAAAGATTAGGCCTAATATGTGGTGATCTGATAACCGAAATAATACTGCCTGAGCAAGCTGATGGTCAGACATTCTTAAAAATTCGGTCTGAGTTCTGAGAAGGAGTGGAGTCATTGATTTGAGAGATTTTTCTTCCTCAATTCCATATCTCACAGCAAGTAAACTTTATAATTCGCTCGATTATTCCTTATAACTCAAACTCTTATTCTCCGGAGAAACCCATGGCGACTTTGACTTCCGCCCAAATCTTAGAAGCAACCGTGAATATGGGAGTGTCCAAGGCCTCTCAAAATCTTGTTTCTAGAATAGCTAATACCGTACTTGCCGGTATGTATATTGCAATCGGAGGTTTCTTAGCTGTTCGGGTCGGCCTTGTGTTGCCGTGGGAGTCATGGGGAGCATTGGGGAAATTAATTTTTGGAGCGGTTTTCCCTCTGGGGTTGATGCTTGTAGTTTTATGCGGCGCAGATCTCTTCACAGGAAGCTGTATGACTTTGACTACTGCAAAGCTTCGAGGCCGTATTAGTTTTGGGGAGTCCCTTCTTGCGGGTACGGCTGCTTGGGCTGGCAATTTTATTGGTGCTCTTTTTGTCGCTTACGTAATCGCCTTTTCTTCAGGATTGATTTTTGAGAGCGCTGGAGGAACTCTCCCTTGGGCAAAGAGCATTGTGAACCTTACCAATGCTAAGTGTTCTCTCGATTGGACGACAGCATTTATTCGTGGGGTTGGCTGCAATTGGTTGGTATGCTTAGCTGTTTTTGCAGCGGCGGCCAGCACAGAGGTCATCGGTAAAATAGTAGCTCTTTGGTTTCCGACAATGGCATTTGTCGCGTTAGGAATGGAACATTGCATCGCAAATATGTTTTTTGTTCCGCTGGGCATATTTACCGGGACTGATCCACGTTACTTAGCTTTAACAAATGCAGGAGAGGCTCAAGAGTTAATTGTCGGATGGAGCGAGTTCTTTATTGACAACTTGGTTCCGGTGACGTTAGGAAACATCGTTGGAGGAGCCGCTTTGGTTGGAATGCTTTATATCCTTGCAAATTACCAAAGCAAAAGTTAAAGTTCAATCCCGGAGGCTTGTTTTGGCCAATGGAAGGCTTCTGATCAATCCGAACTTAGAGCAATACACTATTTTCCTGCCTCTTCGCTTAGAACTAAATCCAAGGCATCTCTGATTTGAGGGAAGGCAAGTTGACAGCAGCGTCTTCCTTCTGCAATTGCTTCTTCTGCCCGGTACGTTTCAAGAAGTCCAATTCTGGCCAATTTCGGCTGCAGAGTCACTTCAGGTGGGTCTCCCGCCAAACGCGTTTTGGTGATTCGATCCTGAGCAATATTGATAGAGGATGCGATGGTTTCGAAGAAATCCGGAGGTTCCGGCATATCATTTTTTGAATCTTCTTTTTTATATTTAGCAGGAATAAATTTTTTTGCCTTTTGTACAAGCTTATAAATTTCACTAGGTTTTTTCTTTTCTTCAGAGTGTGAGTTCTTATTCTTAACTAGCAAGTCGCTGTTTAGATTAACAGCAATAACTACGTCGGCTCCCAACGCTCTGCATAAAGAAACTGGGACAGGATTTACTATTCCTCCGTCTATACACCAACGCTTCTCTTTGTTAAGGACAGGCTGAAATACGCCAGGCATTGCCATAGAAGGCCAAACTGCTTCAAATACCGGCCCTTCAGTTATCCATAACTCTTTGCCAGTATTTAAGTCACAGGTAACGGTTCCAAATGGAATTTTTAGATTTTCAATATTGTACTTTCGTGGGATTCCTGATTTGATCAAAAACATTTGCATATGCTTGGTATTGATCCATCCATCGAAAGAAAAACTTGGATTGAAGAACGCCGTCCAATTAAGGCGGTTAATGTTTAACGCCTGCGCTTTAAGACGATCTAGATTTCCGCAGGCGTAAGAAGCTCCGACAATTGCTCCAATTGAGGTCCCGGCGACAACATCTATATGCACACCTTGTTCTTCAAGGTACTCAAGGATTCCTATATGCGCAAAACCTCGTGCAGATCCGCTCCCTAATGCAACGCCGATTTTCATGAAATTCTCCTATTTCTAATAATTGTATGGCCTCAAAAACATGTTGAAAAATGCCGTGGGTAAATTCGGTCACTATTTCCAATATTTAATGAAAAAACTTTTATTTTGGAAAACGCGCGTTATTTTGGGTCATAAGTCAGAAATATCCCTTAATTTTTTCATATCATGAAATTAAATTTCAAGAAGTAGGAGGTATGAGAAAGGGGAGCCGTAAAGAATAGTAATATTTAGAAATAATTTCAGGACAAATCCACATTGGCTTAGCTATGCAGACAGGTTATGGTTATTGGGACGGTCAGCCCTTTGATACACGAAATAATAAGAGTGAAGAACTGCCCGTTTCGTTAAATTTGGAAGAGCTGAAATATTTTGACGGCTCCAATCCGGTAGATGCGTTTGTTTCCCACAGGGGATTCATCATTTTTAATCCTCAAGTTTCTCTCTTGCACGTTCTTAATGATTACTGGAGAGCTGCTTTAAAGAATTCTTGTGGAAAATGTACTCCCTGCAGAAATGGTACTGCAATCATCTCCTCCTTTTTGAATAAAGCTTCCGAGACTAAGCAGGATCTTTCGGATAATGAGTGGAAAGAGATTCTGCAGATTTGCGAATTGATGTCAGAAAGCAGTTTCTGTGGAATTGGCCAAACGGTGCCTGTTTCTCTTATGGGTGCCATTAAGTTTTTTGGAGAGGACCTGAAGAAAAATAACCAGTATGTTTCTGCAGATCGCTATTCTGTTTCTACCGCCCCTTGTATCGAAGCTTGTCCGGCAAAAGTCAATGTTCCAAGATATATTGATTACATCAAAGAATCGCGCGCAGACCTCTCAACCGGAGTTCTCCTGAAAAAATATCCTCTAGTCGGATCATGCGGACGCGTTTGCGTTCATTTCTGTGAAAGTGCGTGCCGCAGAAGAAAACTGGAAGGTCCCGTAGATATCAAAAATCTGAAGAGATATGCTGCGGACGCTATAGGAGAAAGTGTTCATCGTTTGTTCAAACCTCAATTTTTCTCAGGAGAGAAGCCGAAAGTTGCGGTTATTGGCGCCGGGGGAGCAGGAATTACGTGCGCCTACCATCTTCTTCTAGCAGGATATCCGGTAGACATTTTTGAAAGAAAAGATCGGGCCGGCGGTATGGCTTTGACAGGTATCCCTCAGTATCGTTTGCCTAAAGATCTTCTCTCCAGTGAAACCAGTAAAGTCATTGAAAATCTAGGGGGAAGGGTTCTTTTCGAAAGAGAGTTTGGAAAAGACTTTACTTTAGATGATTTATTCCATGATGGATATAAGGCTGTCTTTATTGGAGTCGGATGTGCCTCGGGTACTAAATTAGGTTTTCCGGAAGATGAAAAAGACGTTGTTGGCTACACCGATGGGATCGATTTCTTACGCCAAGTTGAGAAGTCAGTTTCTGAAGAGAAACCGCTTCACTACGACGGGGATACAGTGATTGTCGGGTGTGGTAATGTAGCTATGGATTGCTGCCGAACTGCCGTCAGAATAAGCGAAGGAAAAGTCTCTATTGTTTACAGAAGGACGGAGAATCTTTCTCCGGCTGATCCTGTTGAGCTCCATGAAGCACATAATGAAGGAGTGTCTTTTAATTGGCTGACGGCGCAAAAGAGACTGATCGTTGAAGATGGAAAGGTTGTAGGACTGGAATGCTGTAAGCTTAGGGTTGAAGGAGACCCAAATTCTAGAAAAGCAAAACTTGTTGAAATAGAAGGATCTGAATTTGTGATTCCGTGCTCAAAAGTTATTGCGGCAATTGGTCAGAAGCTAGAGAAAGATTTATTTTCAGAGTCAGATCACGTTTGTCTTGACAAGAGAGGTTCAGTTATTGCTGTTAATGAAAACCTTGAGACATCCAGGCCGGGGGTTTTTGCTGGCGGGGACTGTGCACTTGGACCACGCTCGTTGATTGAGGCCATGGCACAAGGAGAAAAAGCCGCTCTGAGAATTGAAGAGTACTTGTCTGGGGAAGATTATTCTTTTGACAAGAGACAAAGAATAAGCGACATGATAGCTGCCTCTTCATTATTCTCAGATTCGTCAGAATGCAAACCGACTAAAACGACTCCACGATCAACCATTCCCGAGTTAGATCCCTCCTGCAGAACAGACAATTTCAATGAAGTAGAACTGGGTCTAACAGACGAGCAAGCTAAGAGGGAAGCGGAGCGCTGTATGCGCTGTTATCGGGTAATTTTAGTTGAAACAGCTAATCTAATAGGACAAACTAAAGAGTGAAAGTAAGGAAAATATGATGAAAGCTTTGATCAATAAGGTTCCTTTTTCCTTTACAGAAGAAATTACCGTTTTGGAAGCCGTTCGAAAACTTGGATTCTTTGTCCCAACTCTTTGTGCATATCCGACTTTAGAGAGTACTCCTGGTTCGTGCGGACTGTGTATCGTAAAGATTAAATATCCTGACGGAAGAGAAGGTCTTTGCACAAGCTGTAAAACCGGACTTCAAGACGGAATGGAAATTATTACGGATGCTCCCGATGTGCGCGAGGCTCAGAGAAAACAGTTGGAACTTCTATTTGCCGACCATGACATGAACTGTATGACCTGCGGCAGGCACGGTAGATGTGAGCTTCTCGACTTGGCAGAAAAGTTGAAACCGAACGGAGTTCTTCAACCAGGTTCTTTTAAAGTTAAAAAAAGAGAAGATCACACTGATGGAGCGATTTGGCTTGACCCAAATAAGTGCATCCGGTGTGAGAGATGCGTCGAGGTCTGCGGAAAGATTCAAGGCTTGTATGTTTTAACAATGAAAGGGGCCGGCACAGAACGTGCGGTGGCGTTGAGAGAAAATGTCCCTTGGGCATTGTCCTCGAGCTGTGTTCGTTGCGGACAATGCACGGTAGTTTGTCCAACCGGCGCTTTACAAGCTCGAGATCAGGTTGAGATTGCAAACGCTTATTTGTCTGATCCAGATGTCTATACAGTATTTCAGTTCGCCCCGGCAGTCAGAGCTACCCTAGGAGAAGAGTTTGGGTTGGGACCCGGAGCAAACGTAGATAGAAAGATTGTTGAGGCTTTGAAGACTGCCGGTGCTGACTGCGTTTTAGATACTAATTTTTCGGCAGATGTGGTTATTATGGAAGAGGGCACCGAGCTCCTCGCACGTCTTCAGGATAAAGATGCTGCTCTCCCTATGTTTACCTCTTGTTGTCCAGCATGGATTAATTTCGTTGAGCTGCATAAACCCGAGCTAATCCCCCATATTTCGACTACCCGCTCTCCGCAAGCTGTCATGGGCTCATTGATTAAGAGTTGGCTGCCTAAGAAAGCAGGGGTTGAAAAAGAAAGAATTCGTTCAATTTCTATTATGCCTTGTACGGCTAAAAAGGATGAGGCCGCTCGCGCAGCACTTTCAAAAGGGTCTGTCGCTGATGTCGATCTGGTTTTAACAGTACGAGAATTTGCGAGACTTCTCAAAGGAAAAGGAATTGATCTTAGAAAGTTAGAGGGCCGAGACTTTGATACACCGTTTATGAGTGAAGGAAGCGGGGCAGCGGTTATTTTTGGAAAGACAGCCGGTGTCGCTGAAGCTGCCGCAAGAACCGTGAATTTCATCTTGACCGGCAAGAACGTTAACTCTCTTCAATTCAAACCCAGTGAACATCCTCATGTTTCTACAGAATTGACGATCGAGTTAGGGGAGGGACGAAGACCCTTAAGAATCGGAGTTGTTCACGGGTTAGCAAATGCAGGCTACATAGCTGATGAAGTTCTTAACGGTAAAAGTCCATATGATTTTATCGAAGTGATGACTTGTCCGGGAGGATGCATTAATGGAGGCGGTACGCCAAGAGAAGCCGGCGACTACCATCCCTTTAAGGATGATCGAACTAGAGTTCTAACTTTAATCGACGAGCAAGTAGCATTAAGACAGTCTCATAACAATCCTCAAGTGAAGGAACTTTACAAAGAATACTTAGGTGAACCAAATTCTCATTTGGCTCATGAACTTCTCCATACTCAATATCAAAACCGGAAGCGTGAAAAGAAGCTAAGAGCAGCTGAAATTTGGAAAGGCATTTCCTTAAGCTAACAAGGATTAGGCCCGTAAACCGTATGTTTTCGGGCCTGATTCGAACAGATATTGCTTTCCGATAGGACTTCTACTTTTGCTGGAGCTGTCGTGTAACTGCTGTAAATTGCTCTCCAAAGCCAACGTCATAAAGGACTGCAGGACTGGGCATTTCAAACTCGAAAATTCTTCTTAAGTCTTGTTCGGAGTTTTTCATAAGAAGTGACAGATCAGCACCGGCTTTCATCGTGAAGAAAGTATTAACAGAAATATCGTAATTCAGCTCGGCCTTATCTTTAAGTTCCAAGAGATCTTTTGCTCGACTATTCAAATGCTTGGTGTAGAACTTGGCAACATCAATAATCTGCTCATTAATTAGACAGTTCTTCTTAAGGATATCAGTTTGCACTTTAGTTATCTGAGAATGGCTCAGCTTTGATTCAGCGCTTCGAATCTGTTTAAGTGCGTTTTTCTCGATACCACTAACTCTAGGCAAGTAAAACTTTTCAATTTTAAGCAGGGCCCTGTCAATGGCCTCAATGTAGAGTCTGCAGCACATCATATAAAAGCCCGCATAACTCTTGGAAAGTTCAGGAGTTGCGCCCTCAGATCTAACCTGAGCTTCCATTTTTTGGAAAATCAAACGAATCGAATCAGCGGTTGCCATAATAGCGGCCACATCTTCGCCGTCAGCAGTGTTTACCAATCCTTCAAGTTGGGCTCGAGAAAGTTTTACACCGCGGGCTTTTAATTTTTCCAATGAAGAATCGATTAAGGCCTGGTTGTGTTTTTCGTCAGCGGCATTTTTTGCTTTGTTGCGTTCGATTTTTTCCTTGAGCTGTGAAACGGATGTATTCAAAGGATTCCAGGATTTTTTGGGGCTGCCGATAAGATCTTTTTCCCATTCAATGATTTCTTCTTTTCGAGCAGAGATTTTTTTGCGATTGCTCTGAACTTCAGAAACCATGCACATAATGTCAGTAGACAAGATTTCTCGCAAGCAATCATTAACTACTCTTCTAACAGCCGGTTCCTGATACACGTATTTGCGTAAAAGAGAACGGCCTTCCGGATGTGCCTCTTGGGCAATCAACTCAATGCCTTTTTCTAAATGAGGCCTTATATTGGACCAAGTTTTCTCAAAAGTTTGAGATCGTATTACAGTCCTCTCAAATGCATAGCAGAGTGGATAGGAAATTAACATACGAAACGGAATCATCGGGTATTCAATCAAACTAATAGAAAACAAGCGGACACACACTAAATTGCCAGTGGTGTGGTTATGCAAATGATAACTTAATCCTTAGGGGAAGGTAAAAAAAGCCAAGTCAATTTTTTTATAATTGAGCATGATAATTATTCTCAACAAAATCATGATAGAAACTATTTTAAAAATTGAAGGCATGGCGTGCTCTATGTGTGAATCTCACATGAAAGATGTTATTCGCCGTCTTTATCCTGATGCAAAGATTTCAGCTTCCCACAAAAAAGCGGAAGTGCGGGTAATATCAGATTCACCATTAGACATTTCCAGAATAAAAGAGGAAGTTCTGAAGACCGGATATACATTTGCAGGCGCTCAGTCGGGCCCTTATGAGAAGAAAGGTTTCTTCTCTTCCTGGTTTGGAAAGTAGGACATTCGGTTCATAAGATCTAGAATTCTCCAATTCATAGAATTCTGGAGTAGAGATGAAAGCGTTAGTTCTTTCCAGCGGAGGCGCTGACAGCACAGTTTGTGTAGCACTTGCCGTTGAAAAACTTGGACGAGAGAATGTTGCGACCGTTTCTTTTCAATACGGACAAAAGCATGATAAAGAACTTACTTGTGCTCAGCAGATTGCAGACTTTTATTCTTTGAGACATTACGTTCTTAACATTGAAGATATTCTTAAGTTCAGCGACTGTTCTCTTTTAAAGAACAGCGGTCAGTCAATTGAGCATAAAAGTTATGCAGACCAGATTTTTGAAAGAGGAGAGGGTAAGGTTTCGACTTATGTTCCTTTCAGGAACGGCCTGATGCTTTCATCTGCTGCTGCCCTAGCACAATCCCTTTTTCCGGAGGAGAAATGCGGAATATGGATAGGTGCTCATGCTGACGATGCTGCGGGCCAAGCTTATGCTGATTGTTCCTATGCCTTTACCGAGGCAATGGGAAGTGCTATTTCGATCGGAACATACGGTCTCGTAAGCATAGAGGCTCCTTTAGTGAGCTTAAATAAGGCTGCGGTTATAAAAGAAGGCATCAGATTGAATGTCCCCTTTGAAATGACATGGTCATGCTACGAAGGCCATGAAAAGGCTTGTGGAAAGTGCGGGACATGTATAGATCGGCTGAAAGCTTTTGAAGCAAATGGCTTGAAGGATCCGATTACCTACGAATAAAGTCAGCAAGACTAGTAGTAAACCTAATCGAACTCGGACCGCATGCGGGGACGGTGAGAGCGTTGCAGCCCCTTATAATAGATAGAAAACGGAGAAATCATATGGGTAATCTTTATCTGGGTTTTGATGCCGGTACACAGAGCGTCAAAGTATCTGTCTATGATGAGAAACTAGAGTGTTTAACTTCTCAAAGTCTTCCTACCAGTTTTCGGTATCCCAATCCTGGCTGGGTTGAAATGGATCTCGATGATTTTTTAGGCGTAACGATTAAATGTATTAAGCGCTGTGCAGAAGATTTAAAGGAGATAGGGCGAGATCCACATGATATTGTTTCCATCATGGGGGACGGCGTCATCTGCGGTATTGCAGGCATAAACGCAGAAGGCAAGGCCATAACTCCATATATAAATTATCTGGATAGCCGTACTCAAGACGATGTTGAGTACATCAATAAAAAAGATCTTTCTATTTGGGGAAGGGAAACGGGCAATCCGGTGGCTTCCTGTATGTTCCCTGCTATGTTTGCACGCTGGCTTCTTAAGAACAATACAAAGTTTCAAGAACAAGGGGTTAAGTTTGTACACAATTGCCCATACATTCTTATGAATCTTGCGGGCCTCAAAGGTAAAGATGCCTTTATTGACTGGGGTGCCATGTCAGGTTGGGGGCTTGGATACAAAGTAATGGAAAAAGAATGGTCTGACGAACAATTGGCAATTTTAGGCATCGATAAGCGTTATATGCCGAGGATTGTAAAGCCATGGGATATTGTTGGAGGCCTGACTAAGGAAATTGCAGACTACACTGGGTTAAGAGAAGGTACAAAAATTTGTGCAGGTGCCGGCGATACTATGCAGTCGATGATTGGCTGCGGAAACTTTGAGCCAGGAAAAGGAGTCGACGTCGCGGGGACCTGTGCAATGTTTTGTGTTTCTACAACCGGTATTGTTCCTGAGCTAAGCAAAAAAGGAAACAATCTGATTTTTAATAGCGGTTCCCTTCCAAATACATATTTCTATTGGGGGTTTATTAGGACTGGCGGTCTAGCATTGAGATGGTTTAAAGACTCAGTTTGTCATAAATCAAATGATGCACTTTATTACTCAGATCTGAGTGCAAGAGCATCAAAGGTTCCGGCTGGAAGTAACGGAGTTCTGTTTCTACCCTATTTGACTGGGGGGCAAGATGAATCACAAAAGAAGAGCAGCTGTTTCTTAGGTTTAACACTAGATGATGACCAAGCAGTTATGTGGCGCTCAGTGCTGGAATCTATCGGATATGACTACATGGAGATTACAGATATATATAGAAAGGCCGGTGTCGACTTGAACCGTATTACCGTAACGGAAGGTGGGAGCCGAGATTGTCTATGGAATCAGATTAAATCCGACATGCTCGACAGCGAAGTTGTCCGATACAAAAACAAGGGCGGGGCAGTCGTGACCAATTGTCTATTTGCTGCCTATGCTGTTGGAGATCTCAAAGAAATTATTCCTGATCTTCGCAAAGTCTTGGTCGTTGACAAGGAATACCAGCCGCATAAAGAAATGACGAGCCTTTATAGAAAACTGCATAGTTTCCAAAAAGACCTCATCAGAACTGACATGCCCGAAGCCTTTAAACGTTTATGGGAAATTAAGAAGATAGTTAAAGAAGGTTAATTCTAACCTTCCGTTTATTAGACCGAGTTGAGTAGTTTCCTCGGTCTTTTGTATTGCTAGAATTCTCCCTAGGCTAAATTGTGTGGAATCATCATGAAATTACTAGAAGGCAAAAGAATACTTATCACCGGGATCTCTTCTCAGCGATCTATTTCTTATGGGATTGCTAAAGCTTGTTTTGAAGAGGGGGCGGATTTGGCGCTCACTTACAATAATGAAAGATTCAAGGATCGAGTCCAAGGTTTCGCCAACGATTTTAATGCCGGCAGTGTTATCAAACTCGATGCCACTTCCGATGAATGCATTACGAATGCTGCTTTAGTTCTAAGAGAGAGGTGGTCAGAAGGTTTTGACGGTTTTGTGCATTCGATAGCTTGGGCCCCAAGAGAAAGTATTGAGGGAAGTTTTTTGGAGGGTATTTCAAGAGAAGGCTTTCTCCAGGCAATGAATGTTTCAGTCTATTCTTATGCTGCCTTAGCAAAGGCATTCGCTCCGATTCTAAGAGAAAGAGCTTCTATCATTACGATGAGCTATCTTGGGGCCGAAAAGATTGTTCCAAACTACAATACTATGGCCATTTGCAAGTCCGCCCTTGAGTCTGTTACTCGCTATATCGCCTCTGATTTGGGAGAAAGAGGGATAAGAGCCAACAGCATTTCCTGCGGTCCTATTAAAACATTAGCGGCCAGTGGAATCAAAGATTTCGGAGTATTACTTAAACTATCCAAGGAATTAAATCTATTGAGAAGTTTGGTTAGCTCTGAAGAAGTGGGGAACTTGGCGGCATTTCTTCTTTCTGAAAAGTCTTTTGGAATTACAGCAGAAACTATTTATATTGACGGTGGATTCAACAAAGTGGCCGCACGTCTTCTTAAGGACGAATAAGCTTCCTCATTTACTATGCCTCGGTTCTCTTATATCCAAAGAGAACCAGCACAAAATACCAATGAAACCGCAAGGATGGCGTTGACAGCCTTGGTGTATTGAGAAAAAATATGCGCAAAGGCTGACCCAAAGGCTGACCACACTAAGTTACATGCCGATCCCATTGCTGCGAGGAAGAACGCGAAACCTGTAAGAATAAGGGGATCGGAAAAATGCGGCAGGATAAAAGTTTGCATTGATACTATTCCGTAAACCATGATTTTTACATTCACAAACTGCAAACAGAAACCAGACACAAAAGCTCTTCTGTTGTCGATTTCAAACGGCTTTAGGCTGTAGACGGCCTTAAGAATTTTTGCCGCCAACCAGATAAGATAAAGAGTCCCTAGTATCTTCATTGGAAGCATGATTTCTGGGATTAATTTATTGAGAGTTGCGCAACCAACACAGCACAAAAGCATTACAGTGAAAAATCCGGTAATTATCCCAAGATTAAACGGTAACGCGCGAAAAAATCCCACCCTCATCCCCCATGACATTGACATTAAATTATTGGGGCCTGGAGTTATGGTGGAAGTAAAGCAATAAAAGATGAAGGTTGGAAGAGAAAACATGGGAATAAAAGGTTAAGGAGAACTAGAGTCTGTGTAGATCATGAGATTAGCAAGAAATGGCTTAACTGCACAGATCAAGATTAATTTGACAGGAAAATTGACATCCTCCTCTTTGTGAATGAAGAGAAAGATGTCAAAGAGTTTTTGCACTAATTACTCTGAAGAGTCTTTATCTTTTTTTAATAAAATTGACAATAATGATTTACCTTTAATCATTGATTTTATGAAGTTTCGAGCTTTTTCAGAATAAGGAGGATTGAAGGTATCCACAAAATTTAATTTGCTTTGATAGAAAACCGACTTGACGTTGGAGAAGCTTTCAAAGCCTGCCTTTCCCATATATCGTCCCATCCCCGACTGTCCAACTCCTCCAAAGGGTAAATTATGGCTAACGGCATGCAAAATGGTATCGTTAACCGTTATCCCTCCGCAAGGAACAGAATTGACTATGTTCTTTATTCTTTTTTTATTTTGATCGAACCAATACATTGCCAAAGGATGAGGTCGGGAGTTAACGAAATTAACTGCCTCCTCGATATCATCATCCGGATAGGCGATCACGGGCAAAATCGGGCCGAAAATCTCTTCAGTCATCACTTCAATGTCGGGAGGAGGATTGAGAACTATCTGAGGTCCTAGTTTTCTCGTTCTTAGATCAAACTGATCTCCCAAAAATAAAGATTCAACTTTAGAAGTTTGTGAGGCTTCTTGCAGCTGATTAAGAAGGGATTCGAATCGACTTTGCGAAACTATCGAGGTGTAGGAGGGGTCGGCTAGGCCAGCAGGGTATAGTTTCCTCGCTTCTTTTTTGCAAATATCAACGAAATTCTTTACCCGGCGCCGCTCGATCAAAACATAGTCTGGTGCGATACATGTCTGACCCGAATTTAGAAGCTTCCCGACCATAATTCTTTCGGCAGCTTCCTCAAGAGGATAATTTGGTGCAATTACCGCAGGTGACTTTCCGCCAAGTTCCAAAGTAACAGGCGTCAAGTTTTTAGCAGCAGCCTGTGCTACTTTTCTTCCAACTTGAGTGGATCCGATGAAAAGAAGGTGATCAAAAGGAAGTTCTGAAAAACGAGAAGAGATATCGCTATCACCTAGGACAACATACAGTTCATTCGGCATGAAATATTTCTTAGCCAACTCTTCGATCAAGGCCGAAAATACTGGTGTTGTCTCTGACATTTTCAACATACACAAATTTCCAGCGGCGAATGCTTGTGCTACCGAACCGATCGAAAGAAGCAAAGGATAATTCCAAGGAGCAATGATGCCAACCACACCTTTAGGCTGGTAAATTATTTCCTCTCTCCCAGGCAACAAATAAGAATCTGGTACAAAAATATGCGCCTTCATCCATTTTTCAGCGTTTTTCTTTTGATATCTGATCTGAGAGAGGGTTGGGTAAATGTCTACCATCTCCGTGACAAATGAGTCTCTGCATCCGAAGTCGGTAGAGATTGCTTGCTCTATCTTCTCTTTGTTTTCCAAAATCATGTTTTCTAGTCTATCCAACCGAACGAACCTATCTTTCCAGGCCGGATTCGGTTTTAATAAGACCATATGCTTCATTGACATGAAGGCTTCATTCATTGTTGCGGCGGCTTCCTCGATATCCACGATCAGAGGAATTTGGACGGAAGTGTCTGTCTGAGGCTGCATTTTCGGGAAAATCTCTATTTATTTCTTGACTAAATTCTAATCTTATTGTCAGCTTTTCGATTTGACGGTGCTTGGATTGATAATATTTCTTCGATAATTTTCATTAAGCAAAAAAATGTTAGATCCAACCTCAATAACTTTCATAGGCTACTTGATTGTTATGGTAGCTGTAGGCCTTATTGCCTGGCGTTATACCAAAAACTTTAACGACTATATTTTAGGAGGACGAAGTTTAGGAAGCATTGTTACGGGACTCTCTGTCGGCGCTTCAGATATGAGCGGTTGGCTCCTTATGGGTTTGCCTGGTGCGGTATTCCTTTCGGGGATTTGTGAATCATGGATTGCTATTGGTCTCGCCATTGGCACCTATTTAAATTGGAAAATTGTTGCTTCGCCCCTACGCGTATACACAGAAGTCGCTCATAACGCCTTAACCTTGCCGGATTACTTCACACATAGATTTGAAGACAAGAGCAAGATGCTAAGAATCATCTCAGCCTGTGTAATTCTTCTTTTCTTTGCTATCTATTCTGCGTCAGGAATGGTTGCTAGTGCAAGGCTTTTTGAAATGGTTTTTGGGCTGCCATATCCTACGGCATTATTTCTCGGCACAATCGCTACTTTGGCTTATGTGTTTTTAGGCGGTTTCTTGGCAGTCAGTTGGACCGATACTATCCAAGCGTCTATGATGTGTCTGGCGCTTATTGTTACTCCCTTGGCAGTGATGTGGGATCTAGGAGGTTGGACTGCAACTATCAATCAAGTTTCTCAGGTCAGTGCCAATCACTTGAACATGCTTCAAGGTCAAACTTTTATTGGTATTGTTTCCCTCCTTGCTTGGGGCCTGGGTTATTTCGGGCAGCCCCACATTTTAGTGCGTTTTATGGCAGCGAAGAATGTCAAAGTTATGCCGCAGGCGTGTCGCATCAGTATGATTTGGCTTATTTTCTGCCTAGGGGGTGCGGTTGCAGCTGGTTTCTTCGGAGCTGCCTATTTCGCTGCCCATACGGATGTTGCCGGCCCAGTCATTGCCAATCATGAAAGAGTATTTATGGTTCTTTCCACAACTTTGTTCAGCCCATGGATTGGAGGTATTCTTCTTTCAGCGATTCTTGCGGCAGTGATGAGCACTCTTTCTTGCCAGTTACTGGTGTGCTCATCGGTTCTAACGGAAGATTTCTACAGAGCATTCATTCGAAAGAATGCTCCTCAGAAGGAATTGGTTTGGGTGGGTCGAGCCACGGTTATCGGAGTAAGTCTCGCAGCCATCATTATCGCCCTAGATCCAAACAATCTTGTTCTCTCTCTTGTAAGTTACGCTTGGGGCGGATTCGGAGCTGCTTTTGGCCCAGCAATAATTCTTTCTCTCATGTGGAAAAAATGTACCAAGAATGGCGTTCTTTGTGGAATTATAACCGGAGCTCTTACAGTCCTGGTTTGGCACCAAGGGGGTTGGTGGGATCTCTACGAGATTGTTCCAGGATTTATTTTCTCCACACTTGTCATAATAGTTGTGAGCCTTCTTGATCCTAACAAACCCTCAAGATCCGTTGAAGATACCTTTGATTTTGTACACAGGAAACTAGAAGAGTCAAAGAAATTGAACTAATCAATCTGTTAGCTTCTTTTAGCCTCTGGTAAAAGTTCCAGAGGTATTTTTTTGCTCTTTAAAGATTTTTGGGAAACTCTGATCCTCGAAAGGATCCAAATTCTAGTAACCTTATCAACCTCAAGAAGGACGTTATTAAACTCCTTCCTGATAAAAGTCGATAAAAAATCACTTTCTGAAAGATCTGAAAGACCCTTGGCTTCGGCAAAATTTCTTAGCTAAGACTGGTGCATCTTCTCTGAATTTAGTGGCGTAACTTCTTTGGACTTAGCACTTCATTTCTTTTATGTGGTCAAAGTCTTTTAATTTGGTTCCTTTTCTCATTTCTGGATTATGCATATTTCCTCAAATTGTGTTTCTTGCACCCCCAATCCTTTTCAAGATGCCTATATTGAATGTGTTTTTAAGGAGTTAAGTATGGACGACAAGTTGAATACAATCGAAAGAAAAGAATTGCCAGATTCTGTCTTTGGTTTACCTGAACGGAGAGAATATCCAATGCCAGATGCTGCCCACGTTAGAGCTGCAGAAGCTTATTTTAGATACTGTCCAGAAGAGCTAAAGCCAAAACTTGCTAGAGCTATATTAGCCCGGGCAAAAGAATACGGAGTTGACGTTGAGAGCCCAACCGTCTTGTCTTATGCCAGAGAATAGAAAGAGAAATTATTTTAAGTTTGATTATCTAAGTTGAAAGAAGTTGCGGGAGGCAGAATATTATGTATAATTCAGTCTCCTCTAGGAAAGGTGGCAGAGTGGTTGAATGCACTGGTCTTGAAAACCAGCGATGGGTAACCCCCATCCGTGGGTTCGAATCCCACCCTTTCCGCCATAATGCCTTTTCTGAAAAATCTCCCACTACTTCATATGACCCCTTAAGTACTTGACTTTCACGGCCTGTATCTAGATTTTAAAGTCCTTTGTTTCCTGAATTCCCGCTCCTAGATTACAAAACAAGAGGAGCGGGTGTTTCGACTCCCAGCCCTTCTAGCAGTTCTCTATATCGTTTCGGCCATTCTTGCCAATAGTGGCGCACTTTCCCCTCTACATCGT
>SKEB01000717.1_pt1 | contig 21716 bp, 20 predicted proteins | sample 4826561 | NCBI WGS metagenome assembly SKEB01 (sample SAMN11008820, study PRJNA524170) | human gut metagenome | biome: Human fecal sample; material: Feces; isolation source: fecal sample from pouch patient p17 | host: Homo sapiens | place: Israel: Tel-Aviv | collected 2016-03-29
GGGAAAAAGGGGAGCCCAAAAGTGTTTATTATTGATCAAGTACACACTTTTTGAACCGAAAACAAGAAAAACGCTTCTGGAGTGCTGACCAAAAGCGTTTTGTCTACAGTCTGAAAGGAAGCCCCCAAAAAGGGGGCTTCCTTTCTTTAATATCGGCAAATGTGTTTATTTTTGATTACTCTTGGAGAACCAGTCTCTTATCCTGTCAATCAGGTTGAAGGCTTTGAATTGACCATTGAAAAGCCCACATGGTCTCCGTTTAAGGGATATACCATTCGCTGGGCTGTTACTGCGAATTCTAAAGAAATCTATTCCTTCGGTGAGGATGGTAGTCCTGGCTTTGAGTATCTCGAACGCCACATTGACGGGCAATGGTATCGTTTGACATATTCGCAGGATATATTTCCTTTTAATAATTTAGAATTCTCATTGGGTGGAGACAGTACGGGCTTGCAGGGAAGTATTGTTCAAAAATATGATTATTATGGAACTCGCTTGGAGGCGGGAACCTATCGTGTAGTATTAGAAATGAAGGCAAAGGACGGAACACCGCATTATTTGGCGGCTGAATTTGATGTTGAGTAAATAAGCAGAAAGACAACTTCAAGTTTGTAAAACTGATGGAATAAAAAAATGTAAAGCTGGGAGCATTAGCTTACGGCTTTTATAGTTAAAGCAAATAGAAGTAAATAATGGTCAAAAAACAATCGACATCCGACCTCGTACACGTTATAATATAAGTAATCTAATAAGAAAACAGTGTTATCATTACTGCATTGCTAAATGAGAATGGTAGCCATAAATATGAATTCGTAGGAACGGAATGGTTGAACCCTCAGGGTGACAATGTCACTCATTTGTCAGCGAGAGGTGCTTAACTTAGATGATTTTCAGTTTTCTTATTTTGACATGGATTTACAGGAAGGGTAGAAAAATCAATGATTTCATTGACTTATCTTAACTCAAAATAATATAAGTTTCCAACGGGGACTTGAACTCCTAAGACTCTATTGTAGGTTCGATTCCTATAGGAGACGTTCATTTTTAGCGGTAATGAAGACAAAATCATTGCCGCTTTTTTCATGCTTTTTTTTGATTTTGATGGCAAATTTGTCAGCGAAAAGTGATTGAAAAATGGATTTTGTCAGCGAAAATGAAATCTTGTCATCAGGATTTATTTTTCAGATCGTCACCCGGAGAGATAAGGCACAATGTAGGATAAGAATTGGGGTGTAAATCAGAGTAAAAGTAACACTATTTTCTTGCCTGGTATAAGGCCTGTCGGAAGAGTCCGTTCAGATTAGATAATAACAATCTATTCTGGACGGGCTTTTTTACGTTCAGGGAAAGAAAGTTGCCTATGGCAGAAAAAACAGAATTATTGGAAGAAGATGAAAAAGTAGTTGAGATTGAGCTGGAAAGATTGAGAGGATTTGAAAATCATCCATTCAAGGTCAGGGCAGACAGCCAGATGATTGAATTACAGGAGAGTATCAAAAAGTATGGTATCTTAAATCCTTTAATAGTAAGACCGAAGAAAGATGGATGTTATGAGATTATATCCGGGCACCGAAGAAAATTTGCTGCTGAGAAAATAGGATATAGAAGGGTTCCTGTGATAATACGAGTCCTTAAAGATGATGAAGTTGTTGTATTAATGGTTGATTCAAACCTACAAAGAGAAATGATCAGCCCAAGTGAAAAAGCATTTGCTTATAAGATGAAGTACGAAGCAATCAAACGAAAAGCCGGAAGAAGAAAATGTGGTCAGGTGGACCATAATTTAGGAAAGAAGAGTATTGAGCTGATCGGAGAGGAATGTGGGGACAGTCCAAAACAGGTTCAGCTCCACAGATTTTTCCCAGTCACTTATACAGCAGAGCAAATGAGCGGGAAATATTGGAAATGTTGAAATTAAATATGAAAAAATATTGGGATGCGTAAAGGAGAAAAGGATTATGTGTAAAGTAATAGCAGTCTCGTCCTCTGGGTTCTCGCCAATTATATCTTTGCCGTGATCTCACACCTGCGCGCTTCATTTCCGGCAGTTCTTCTGCTCTCCGTGCGCCTGATGGCAGGTCACATCAAAGAAACTTTCATCTTATTATTTACAATGGCCGGCGCCTGCCTCATCGTCTTCCTGGTTCCCGGACTTTTCGTCCTTTTTCCCGGAATCCTCTGCGGCATCGCCAGCCATCTGATTGAGCCTGGTTTAAAAAAGGCTCTTGCTATTGATTAATCCAGTTCTTTATAGTCAAAACTGCGGAATTCTGCTGTCTGATCGTATCCGGAGTAGTCCACGCATGCCATGCCGACAAATGCTCCGGTGAAGAATCCACCGTATGACTGGAGTACGTAATCATCGGACAATACAGCGGCATCTAGTGTGCCCGGAATCTCTGTATAGTTCTTTCCGTCAAAGGAATACTCGTAGCTGTAAGACTGCTTTCTTACTTTTGTGCGAAGCCATACAAATTCAACATCATCCGGTACCGGAATCGCATCGTCGCGAAGGAACGAACGATATCCGCCACGATTGCACTCTGCCACTTCGATCACGCGGCCATTTTTCTCATTCCACGTAACGAAAGCGAATGACCAGTGCTTATCATTGTAAAAATTTGTCAATCCAGCCATCTGCTGATAGTTGAACGGATCAAATTTCACTTTCACTTCGGCATCAAAGTTAAATGCCTGCCAGCGTTTAGCCACCAACGAAAGCTCATGCTTATTGCTGAGGGATCCTTTTCCGACCAATGTCAGCCTGCCATCCCCTGTCGTACCCATTTCCTCGGTAAATGGTACGCGGAGGGTATTCCACTCATCATGAAGTTTTGGTGTGTCAAATTCATCATGCATCGAATGATCTGCCGGTGCTTCTGTCAAGATTGCATCTTTCGGTGCATCCACAAGCACTTTTCCGCCATGTCCGCCCTCGATACGAGGCCAGCCTTCTTCATCCCAGTATACTTTCTGAATTGCCGTCTCACGGCCAAGCGGACACCAGCCGCGTGGGTCGATCGAACTTTCATTTTCGTGGTTCCACGGTCTTCCACACAAACTTGCATAATACCACTCACCGCCGGGAGTCTCTACGAGAGCACCATGTCCCTGCTTCTGGATCTCAAGTTCCGGCGTATCAAAGTTTGTAATAAACGGATCGCCAGGCTCTGTCTCAAAACTCAACGCATCTAACGTCTTTGAACGAGCTACTACTTCCTGATGTGTCCAAACGGTTCCACCCTGTGCAGCAAACAGATAATAATATCCGTTGATCTTATACAAATGTGGTCCCTCAACCAGTTTAACGTCCGTTCCGGCGTAGATCGTACGTGCTGTCTCCGGTTTTAATTTCATTGTATCTGTGTCAAATTCTGTCACTGTAATACCGTCAAAAGCATGGTGGTATTCGCGATGATCCCATGTCTGCTGAACAAGGTATTTGCGTCCGTCATCATCATGGAACAACGATGCGTCAAATCCCACACCATTGACACGGATCGGATCCGACCATGGTCCGCGGATATCTTCTGCCGTCGTCAGATAATTGATCATATCTTTGAACGGTCCTTCGGTTACTTTTACATCCGTATAAATCAGCCAGAATTTTCCATCTGCATAGGAAAGATCCGGCGCCCAGATACCTCCCGATGACGGATTTCCTTTCATATCAAGCAATGTCGTCGTGGACAATGCGGATGGAAGAAGATTCCAATGTACTAAATCTTTTGACTCGTGCAGACGAACTCCCGGAAACCACTCAAACGTAGAGTTCGCAATGTAATATGTATCATCCACACGGATAATGGATGGATCTGCATTAAATCCCGGCAAAACCGGATTTTTAATCTGCAACATAACTGTATGCCTCCTTACTGTTAATCTATCTCTATCATACAGGAAAATGGGGGGGTTGCAAAGGGAAAAAGAAGAAAAAGAAGAATTTATTCATCCTCTGCCTGAGCAAGCATGGAAGTAGCTGCCTGCTGCAAGATGCTCTCTTTCGAGAATCTTGTCATCTCATCTGCCATATCAGTATCACGGATACGGGATTCAGCGGACTGCAGGTTCTCAGATGTGTTGTCATCAACTTTGACAGTGTACTCAAGACGGTTCTGAATCAATGTCACTTACAGGTCATTTTTATACATGTTCTGATAAAATTTTATGCGGTCTTGGAAGAATGTATGCTGGTGGAGGAGAACTTACGGAAAATATTGATGATGTTGGAATGGTAGCCATATATATGAATCCGCTGGAACGGAATGGCTGAACCCTCAGGGTGACAATGTCAGCGGTTTGACAGCGAAAACCATTTTTCTCAGACGATTTTAAGTTTTCTTATTTTGACATGGAATTACAGAATAGTTAGAAAAATCAAGGCTTTCATTGACTTGGATTAACTTAGAATTATATATGTTTCCAAGGTGGATTCGAGCTCCTAAGCGCTAGTTGTGGGTTCGATTCCCGCAGGGAACATCGATTTTTTGCAGCAATGATCGTAAAAATTCATTGTTGCATTTTTTATTTTATGGGGCTTGCGAGCACCGAAAATGGAAAACGGGCACCGAGAACTAAATTTATCCAAGCACACAATGGAGATAACTAAAGTGTAGGATGAGATTTAGGATGTCAATGAATGTAAAATTACACATATTGAAAGAAATAAAAGATATAGAAAAAAGCTCAAGTTCCTTTGTATAAATTTTTTGAAATAAGTATTGACTCCGACGTTACGTAATAGTTTATGCTAAAGTCACCAAGTCAAGGGAGGAAATAAAAATGATGACAGTGCATGAAGTGAGTAAACTTGCCGGAGTGAGTATACGCACTCTACAATATTATGACAAGATTGGTCTTTTACATCCGACGGGATACACCGATGCAGGCTACAGACTGTATGACGATGCAGATTTGGAGCGCCTTCAACACATACTACTGTTTCGTGAATTAGAGTTTCCACTTAAAGACATCAAGGCAATTATAAATAGTCCGGATTTTGATAGAAGCAAAGCTTTGGAACAACAGATAGAACTTCTTAGGCTTAAAAAGGAACATATTGATAACTTGATGAACTTTGCACTTGGAATAAAATTATTGGGAGTGAAACATATGGACTTTAAGGCTTTTGACAGAAGTAAGTTGGATGAATATTCCAGACAGGCAAAGGAATTATACGGTAGCACACCGGAATACAAAGAAATGGAAGAAAAGCAGAAGAATCGTACTGAGGAAGATGAGAAAATCTTAGCAGATAGATTTATGCTTCTATTTAAGGAGGCCGGAAAAATAAAGAATAGTGATCCAGCATCCATTGACGCGCAGAATCTAGTAAAAAGAATACAGGATTATATTACAGAAAACTTATATACTTGCACAAATAAGATCCTGCGTGGACTAGGAAAAATGTATTCAGGTGGCGGAGAAATTACAACGAATATTGATGTTTATGGTGGTGAAGGTACCGCTGTCTTTGTAGCAAATGCGATAGAGATTTATTGTGATAAAGCAGAGTAAATTTTATTTATGTAAATATCATGACAAGTTTAGGTTTATCTGACACGCACAATTTAAAAACAAATTTACATAGCACTTTAGCCAAATGGTTAAGGTGCTATTTTTTTACCACAAAAGGAAAAACGAAATGTCATATAAATTAGTAATTGATGAGAAACCTTCGGTGGCGCAGTCCATCGCAAAGGTAATCGGTGCAGATAAGAGAGAGGACGGCTACCTGTAGGGCAATGGTTATATTGTCAGCTGGTGCGTAGGGCACCTAGTGGAGCTTGCATCACCGGAATCCTATAAGGAAGCGAAAAAAATCATACAGTGTTGTCTACCGTGTAAATGATGCAGATGGAACGGAGCACCAGAAGTCGGAAGGCTATACCATGCTGAAAGAAGCCTAAAAGCGAAAAAAGGAGATTGAGTATAAGCAGTCCCTTGGAACATTTGTTGTACCAAAATGCACCAAGGTAAAAGAACTTATAAAGGAATATGTCAGAATCTACGGACATGGTAACGGAAGTGTATGGTCATATTATTGATGAGGACTGGCGAAAAAATGCAGAGAGAATGGAGAATGCCTTTTATAATAAGGAAAATCTTAATCCGGATATACATGAGCAGAAAGAGGAAGAAAATAAGATTACCATACCGGAGGGAGTAGATCCTGAACTGCTGATGAAAGTACTTAGCAATCCGGAGATGGCTGCTTTGCTTACATCTCTGGCAAAAACAATGAAAGTATAACTATAGAAGAACGATATTGTGTGGAGTAAGAAATCTATGCAGTATTTTTTTTTTCGTTTCTTGTGAAAAAATTTGTAGTTATTTGTAAGAATTTGTCGAGAAGCACCATGTATATAATGGAGGGAGGTTTTAACATGACCAAAGACGAAGAAATCAGAATGATAAATGAAAAACTGGATTTTTATGTAATGGAGGCAAGTGATGAGGAGTTCGATACCGAAGAGGTACGCAAACTTGTGAAGCGATTAGATGAATTGGATCCCATACCATTGCCGTGGAAATCGGATGAGGAAGCATTGAAAGACTTCTGGGATTATTGTGAAGAGAGACAGAGGGAAGAACGTATAATATCAGAGATGAAAATTAAGGGTTGAGAAGTCTGTGCCTTTGGAAAAAGTATGTGGTAAAATATATATACGAGAAGTCTATAAATCGGGATTGACCGAGCTGAAAGAGAAGGATGCTTGTTGCCCGAAAGACAAGAAGATGGAAGTAGAAGAAAACAAAAAATAATTTTTTATATGAAAGGCTGGTTGCAGAATGTCAAAACAAAATATTTATGATAATGATTTATTTTACGAAAACTTCGAGAAAATACGTAGCAAAGAAATCAATTTTAATGATATTATTGAGACACCAATAATATTAGGAATGATACCTGAACTATATAAAAAGAAAGTATTAGATATTGGATGTGGTATGGGGCAACATGCACTTCAATATTCAAAGAAAGGGGCGTTATCCGTTCTTGGAATTGATATATCGGAAAAAATGTTAGCATATGCAAGAAAAAATAATGTTGCCTCTAATATTGAATACAGAAGACTGGCTTTTGAAGAATTGGATGATTTAGAGGAAAAGTTTGATGTTATTACAAGTTCATTGGCTTTTGATTATGTAAAAAATTTTGAAAGGCTTATGAAACAGATTTATAGTCACTTGAATGAAAATGGCAAATGTGTTTTTTCGATGTCACACCCAATAAGTACAGCATATGATGGGACTTTTGACAGATATACCAGAACAGAAACTGGAGAAAGATTATATGCTAATCTACGAAATTACGGAATAGAGGGTAAGCGTGTTATTCATTGGGTAGTAGATGAATATGAACTTTATCATAGAACGATTTCAACATTAATAAATGATATTGTTTCTGCTGGATTTATTATTGAGGAATGTCAGGAATCAAAAGTACCAGAATCAATTAGAGAAAAGCGAGCAGATATGTTTGGAGGAGTTATTCATCAGCCAGACTTTATTTTTTTTAGGTGTGGAAAGAAAAATTAATATTTTATCTATGTAAAGAACCCGACAAATTCAAGTTTGGAGAATTGAGAAAATCGCAATTTGGAGGTACACGATGATAATAAAAATTGTTACAATTTCACTGATGGCAGTATTCTACATCTGCTATTTTGCAAAGCTGATTAGTCAGAAAAAGCAAGGCATAAAGACAGATCAATTAGGAAAAGGAAAAGAGGGATTTGTCAAATTTATAGAAGTGGCTCTTAAAATAATCACATATTTGCTTCCTGTAATACAGATTATCAGTATTGTGTTTTATTCGGGAACAGTACATATTGTGTTGCAATTTACAGGAGTTGTAATAACAATGTTCGGTGTACTTGCTTTTATTGTTTCTGTTACACAAATGAAGGAGAATTGGAGAGCAGGTGTGCAAAAAGAAGAAAAGACCAGTTTGGTAACAACGGGCATCTATTCTATTAGCAGAAATCCTGCATTTTTGGGTTTTGATTTAATGTATATAGGAATATTGTTTTCGTTCTTTAATTGGTTCCTTTGCTTTGCTACAGGTTTTGCAGTGGTATTTTTTCATTTGCAGATAGTCAATGTAGAGGAAGATTTTTTGATAGAAGCATTCGGAAATGAGTACCTGCAATACAAATTAAAAGTATGCCGATATTTAGGAAGAAAAAGATAACTTGAAGTTCTTGGGGCTAAAGCCAATATAAATAATACTAGACAGATTTGTCCAATAGCGTAAATACGGCATTTTCTCGCTTTGTGTCGTGTTATGTTTAGTAGAATAATATTACTCTGTCAATGAAAGGGGGAAACAGGTTCTAATATGCCTGATATTATTTTGTTGGCTGAATTGGCTGATTTTTATGATGTTAGTATACCTGAAATCATTGATGGAGAAAGGAAAAGCGAGAATATGAATGAAGAAGTAAAAGAAACAGTATTGAAATTATCTGATTATACAGAGACAATTAATCAAAAAATTAAAGGAAGGTTATTTGTACTTACGGTTATTGCAATAATAGGAATGATTGCGTTTGTGATTATTGAATTTACAGGACTAGATACACCTGGAAGTGTCTATGAAAGAGTAGCAAGTGCAGGTCTTGGGTTAGATTGTGGTATGTTAATAGTCCTTGCATTGTATCTTTCTGGGCTTTTAGGAAAGATTAAGGCAAGACGAGAAATGAAACGAAAATACAACTGTAAATAAAAAGTCTGATAGAACAGATGGAAGAGAGGACCCATGAACAGAATGTAACAATGGCGCAAAGCAACTGGAACCCCAATATGCAGACGCAGAATTCGTACCGGAATCAGGGAAGTCAGAGCCGGGAAGCTCCGGTACAAAATGTAAGCTGGAATCGGGGCACACAGGAGATGAAATCGGTATCGGAAAGCTGAAATTTATTTACAGGTAGAAGCGAACGCTTAAGGAAATGCTGAACAAAGCAGCTACCGAAACACTATTTCCGGATATTTCGATTAATCTTCTCAAACTCCCTTCCTCCCAGGGTATTGTGGGTGAGAAGTATTTTGTTGCTTCCCGCTGATGCATTTTTCCGGTATTGTCCAGGGGTACAGCCGTTATGCTGACGGAACTGTCTGCAGAAATGCTCTACATTATTATAACCACATTGCTCGGAAATGTCGCGGATGGAGTATTCGCTGTACTCTAATAAATCCTGTGCACGGCGCAGACGTCCTTCGATGACATTGTCCATGCAGGAGGAGCCAAATTGGCGGTGATAGAGAGTCTGAAGATGACTGGGACTTAAGTGAAGCTTCGCAGCCATCATGTTTATATTCCATGGAAGCTGAGGATTATTGTAGATCATTTTATGCAATGCAACCAGCTCATGATCGTGAATACCCGGGGACTCATTCTGGATTCCTTCTCTTAATTTGGAGAACAGAACCCGCAGCAGGTGAGTAATGTTTGCTTCGCTTTCAGAGGAGAAAAAGGCGGACTCCCAGGTTAGTAATTTAAAAAGCTGATGACAGTATTCCGGATCTGTTACGGGAAATGGGGTGTTTGTTAACGGAAACAGCTTCACGAAGGAGTGATCGGAACGAAAACGAATCCAGTCATTCCGGTATTCTTCACCGGCAGCACGGTAATAAATCCTGCTTCCTGGTGTATACAGAATAGCAGAATTGGCGGCTGTCCGCATTAGTCTTCCGTCTATGAGCAGCTCCGAGGGAGAGTCGAAAAGAAGCAGAAGATAGCCTGTAAAGCCATTCGGAACATCATATATAAAATCTGAGGGGTGAACGGCACTGTAGCCGACAAATTCAATTTCAGTCATCTGGAATCTCCGTTCTGATACATCAGAGGATATATCAATTTTCTTATAGTATAAATCATTGGAAACTTTAGATCAATGCGATAGTATCAGATTAATATGGCAATCGTCATCAGAGAGCTGCGGATCGTGCAGCGGTCAGACATCTGATGCGTGACTGCATAGGAACATGATTTAGAAGAAGGAGATACATGCATGATAAATTTGGGTGGAGCAACAGAGAATGACAGAAAAAAAATCGTGATTACAAAGGATTCAAAGGCCTTTTTTCACAATAATGTAGATTATTGTGTGGGAACCGGAAGAATGGGGCTTGCATTGACAGAAGAATATCAGGAGGAGCTGCGCTTGGTTCAAAAGGAAATCGGATTTAAGCATATCCGGGGACATGGATTATTCTGTGATGATATGGCGATCTTTCAGACCTATGAGGAGGATGGTAAGGTAAGGGTCGAGTACAACTATACTTATCTGGATAGAGTAATGGATGCCTATAAGAAGGTGGGGCTGAGACCTTTTCTTGAACTGGGTTTTATGCCTAAAAAGTTGGCAAGTGGAAGCCAGACTATCTTTTACTGGCAGGGAAATACCACTCCTCCAAAAGATTATGATATGTGGTGTGATATGGTGCATTCATTGCTGCGGCATCTGATGGGACGCTATGGAGAAGAGGAAGTTATTCAATGGCCCATTGAAGTATGGAACGAGCCCAATCTTTGCGGCTTCTGGGAAAATGCGGATATGCAGGAATATTTTAAGCTGTTCCATAGAACCTTTGATGCCATAAAGGAAGTGAATCCGGGATTCCGTGTAGGAGGCCCTGCTGTTTGTGGTGGAACGGATGAGAAATGGATTCAGGCATTTATGGAATATTGCCATGAGAATCACATACCTGTGGATTTCGTAACCAGACATCATTACACCATTGATCCGCCGGAATGTATTGGACATTATGCATATTCTGAACTGATGAAGGCAGAGGACGGCTTTGCCAATTTAAAAACAACCAGAGATATTATTGACAGTTTCCCGGAATATAAGGGTCTGCAGATTCATATCACGGAGTTCAACAGCTCCTATACTCCTCAGGGCGTCATTCATGATACAAACCTGAATGCGGCCTTTATAGCACAGCAGCTTTCCAGATTGGGAGATGTGAATGAATCCTATTCCTACTGGACATTTGGTGATGTGTTTGAAGAGCTGGGAGTTCCTTTTACACCATTCCACGGCGGCTTTGGACTGGTTGCCAATGGCTGTATTACCAAGCCGACCTTCTGGACATTTGCTTTTTACAAAAAGCTTGAGGAAAGTGAAGCCAATTGTGTATATAAGGATGACAATATTGTCGTTTTGAAACGTGCAAACGGTGATTATCTAGGTGTAGCCTGGAATATTGCCCGTAAAAGTACAGAACAGGGTAAAGAAAAAATGCTGTTGGAGTTTACATTTCCGGCTGAACAGGAGGAGTACTGCTTCCTGACTAAGACGGTAGATGAGGAAACATGTAATCCCTTGAAGGTATGGCATGATATGGGAGAACCTGCCAATCTGAGTGAGGAACAGACGAAGCTGATTCGGGAATCATCCAGACCTTTTGTAAAAACAGAGCGTAAAAAGCAGGAGGACGGAAATATCTGCGTAGAGCTTCCTGTAAACGAAAACGGTGTGGTTTATTTCGAACTGAATGCCGGAAAGGTGAATCCGGATCGAGGATATGACTATGATCGTGTGGTCAGCTTGAAGGCTTAAACTAGCACCTAGTAATTTGCTTTATGAAACAATGTACATGGATTAGGCTTGCAAAGGAGGATATCAAAGTGAAAAAACAGGCGTTTAACCCATATTTACCGTCCTGGGAGTATATTCCGGACGGAGAACCTTATGTTTTTGGCGATCGCGTATATGTTTACGGATCCCATGATTACTTTAACGGATATGTTTTCTGCATGGGAGACTATGTGTGCTGGTCAGCTCCGGTCGATGACCTGGGCAACTGGAGATATGAGGGTGTGATTTATCCGAAGACAGCCGATCCGCTGAACCCGGAAGGCAAAATGTGTCTGTATGCCCCGGATGTTACGGTGGGACCGGACGGAAGGTACTATCTTTATTACGTGTTGGACAAGGTTTCGGTAGTTTCAGTTGCTGTATGTGATACTCCGGCAGGAAAGTATGAATTTTATGGCTATGTTCATTATGAAGATGGCACACGTCTGGGCGAAAAGGAAGGTGATGAGCCCCAGTTTGATCCGGGGGTTCTGACGGAAGGAGATGTGACATATCTTTATACCGGATTTTGCGGAAAAGGTGATAAATCCCGTACCGGAGCTATGGCTACGGTGTTGGGAGCAGATATGCTGACGATCAGGGAAGCTCCGGTGTTTGTGGCCCCCGGCTGTGAATATGGTGCCGGTACCGGATTTGAGGGACATGAGTTTTTTGAGGCCCCTTCCATCCGTAAAGTAGGTGACACCTATTATTTTGTCTATTCATCCATATTAATGCACGAATTATGTTATGCCACCAGCAAGAATCCTACCAGGGACTTTGTCTATGGCGGAGTTATTGTCAGCAATTGTGATCTGCACATCGATACCTACAAGCCGGCAGATATGCCAACAGCTTACGGTGCCAATAATCACGGAAGTATTGTGCAGATCGGAGAGGACTGGTACATTTTTTATCACAGGCATACCAATAATACCTGGTACAGCAGACAGGGATGTGCTGAAAAGCTGCAGATTATGCCGGACGGCAGTATTCCACAGGTAAATATTACCTCCTGCGGTTTAAATGGAGGTCCGCTTGAGGGTAAAGGCGAATACCCCGCTTATCTTGCATGTAATCTGTTTACCGATACCCCATCAGTTTATGTGGGCGAAGGGAATTTTCCACGAGTAATGCAGGACGGCAGGGATGGAGACGAAGAAGTTGGATATATTGCCAATATTACAGATTCAACTACCATCGGCTTCAAATATTTTGACTGCCATGATATTCGTGAAATCAGTATTTGGACCCGGGGCTATGCAGATGGCACTTTTGAAGTAAAGACAGCATGGGATGGAGAGGTACTGGCGACATTAGAGGTTCAATATACCAATGTCTGGGAAAAGTATACCGCACCGGTTACGATTCCGGATGGAATACAGGCGCTTTACCTGACCTATCGCGGTAACGGAAATGCTGCATTAAGATCATTTGAGTTATCATAATCTATGTTATTGCATGTGCTGTAGTAACTTGTAATAAAATTAGCGGAGGTAGGAATTATGCTGAGATCAGTACGGACAGAAAATGGATGGGTGAAAGGTATTGAAGCCGCAGACCCTAGGATAACTGCATTTAAGGGAATCCCTTTTGCGGCTCCTCCGGTAGGAGAGAACAGATGGAGAGCACCCCAGCCCTGTGAAGACTGGGATGGAGTTCGTGAATGCTATCGCTTTGCTCCGATTTCCATGCAGAGCGTCCCGGGAATCGGTGATAACGTGTATATCCGTGAGTGGCATGTGGATCCGGAAATTGCCATGGATGAGGACTGTCTGTATTTGAACGTATGGACAGGTGCTAAAGAAGTAACAGAAAAACAGCCGGTTTTGGTATGGTTTTTCGGAGGAGGACTCCAGTGTGGATATCCTGCCGAAATGGAATTTGACGGAGAGAGAATTGCACGTCGCGGTGTGGTTGTTGTAACGGTAAACTACCGGGTTAATGTTTTTGGATTTTTGGCACATCCTCAGCTGACAGAGGAGCAGCCTGACGCACCGACTAATTTTGGAAGTCTGGATCAGCAGGCAGCACTTCGATGGGTACAGAGAAATATTGCTTTCTTTGGTGGAGATCCGGGTAATGTGACCATTGCAGGACAGTCAGCCGGAGGCGGAAGTGTTATGAGCCAGATGGCATGTATGGATAATGAAGGCTTATTTCATCGTGCAGTAGTGATGAGTGCAATGATTCGCTCTCCTTATCAGGTTGGAGGAATCGGAGTGCCGGAGGAATTGTGGCATGCTGAGGAAAATGGACAGCATTTTCTTTCTTTCCTGGGCTGCTCAACTATTGAGCAGGCTCGTAAGCTGGATGCGGCTGCGATTCGTGACAAGTATGAGGAATATACCAAAATATTTCCGGCTATGTTTACCGTATTGGATCACAAGTTCTGTGTAGGTGACCCAATGGTTCTTTTCATGGAAGGCAAGCATGTAAATGTTCCCGTTATGTCTGGAAATACTTCAGATGAATTTCCCAGTTATATAGAAGCTTCCTCAAAAGAAGATTTGAAAAAGAAAGCAGAAGAGATTTTCGGAAAGAATGCTGAGACCTTTTTGCGCTTTCCCGAGGCAATGCGGGAGGATTCTGATGGAAAGTATGCGAAGGTAAACGGAATTGAATGTACGATCAAGTGTCTTTTTTCAGATAAAAAAAGTGCAGGTGAAAAAAAGCCCTACTATTATTACAGGTTTGATTCAGATATTCCAGGATGGGATAATGCCGGAACCTTCCATTCTGTAGATTTATGGTTTTTCTTTGAAACACTGGCGAAATGCTGGAGACCCTTTGTGGGGCAGCATTACGATCTTTCCAGAATGATGTGCAATTACTGGGTGAATTTCATAAAAACAGGTGATCCAAACGGCAATGATGCGGACGGAAAGCCAATGCCCTACTGGTATCCATATGAAAAAGAAAAGCCCTGTGAGATGATCTTCATGTCAGATAGACCGGTAGTGAACTGCGGATGGGTGACACCCTTTAAGGAATTTTTACAAGAACAGATCAAGAAAACCCTTTCGACAGGTAGTGATCAAAACTCTTGGAATGTAAAAAAAGGAGACTACAATGAGCAAGTTAAAGATTAAAACAAAGGAAAGACGATTTGAGACAGCCAGGGATTTATACGGAATCTTTTTTGAAGACATTAACCGTGCCGGAGACGGAGGACTTTATCCGGAAATGCTTCGAAACAGAAGCTTCGAAGATTCCGTTTTACCGGAGGGTTATATACAGCAGGAGGATGGCATCCATGTAAAAACCGTATCCGGATGGCTGGATGAGTTTTGCAACGGAGAAGGCTTATGCCGCTGGGTAAAGGGCAACAATATTCCGGAGACAGAAATACCGGCATGGTATACACACAATGCAAAGATGGAACTGGAACTGACGGATACCCTGAATGAACATCGGGACGCAGCTCTGCGTATGCAGTTTGAAAAGGACGGATCTCTGACTAATACCGGTTACTGCGGTATATCCGTAAAGGCTGGAGAAAGTTACTCTTTGTATTTATTTGCAAAAGCAAAGGAAGAAATAGGACTGGACGTAGCGATCGAATACCAGGGAAAAGTACTGACTGGAAACAGTCTGGTGGTTTCCGGTCAGGAGTATACAAGATATGACATGAAGCTGACAGCAGCTGAGGATTGTCACGAGGCACAGCTTACTATTTCCTGCAAAGAAGGCGGAGAGGTTCTGCTGGGATTTATTTCACTAATGCCTGACAATACCTACATGGGGCATGGACTCAGAACAGATCTTGTAGAAAAGCTTAAGGGAATGAGTCCAAAGTTTATGCGTTTTCCCGGAGGCTGTATTGTGGAAGGAACGACACCGTCCACAGCGATGAGATTTCGGGATACGGTAGGTCCGGCATGGGAAAGACCCAGTAAGCTGTTTGTATGGCATTACAGAAGTACATTAGGACTTGGCTTTCATGAATATCTGCAGCTTTGCGAGGATCTGGGGATGGAGCCCCTGTATGTATGTAACTGCGGAATGACCTGTCAGGGAAGAAAGAGTGTCCTTCTGGAAGGAGAGGCTCTTGATGAAATGGTACAGGATACACTGGATGCCATTGAATATGCTATCGGCTCTAAGGAAAGCAAATGGGGAAGGCTTCGTGCTTCTATGGGGCATCCGGAACCCTTTAAAATGACCTATCTGGAAATTGGTAATGAAAACTGGGGCCCGGATTATGAAAAGCGATACAACATGATTTATAAGAAGGTAAAGGAACTGTATCCCCAGATTAAAACCATAGCCAATGAGCATGTAGAGAAAAATGGTTGTCCTGCCGAGTGCGTGGATGAACATTTTTACAATACAACAGAGTTCTTTGCAGAACGTGTAAATTATTATGATGACTACGATCGTAAGGGACCAAAAATCTTTGTAGGAGAGGTGGCTGTAAACGAAGGCAACTATATGGGACAGTTGTATGCGGCTTTGGGAGAAGCGGCTTTCCTTATGGGTATTGAGAAAAATCAGGATATCGTAACATTGGCCTCTTATGCTCCATTATTTGAAAATGTAAATTACAGAGCGTGGTATCCTAATCTGATTCGTTTCAATAATCATCAGAGCCTTGGAATTCCTACTTATTATGTCTGGAAAATGTTCGGTCAAAATCGCGGAGAATATGTGGTGCGATCCGAAGATGAGGGAGGACGTGTTTATCGTCCGAGAACCGGAATGGCATCTTTAAAATCCAATAAGGAACTTCGCTTCAGAAATCCCATTTGGAATGGAGAAGAAGCAAAGATTACTCATGAATTAATGGGACATGTGCAGGATACAGAGGATGGTCACCTGCTTCAGCTTCCGGATGAGGAGCAGAAAAAGGAATTTCACAGTATTCTGGAATGGGCTGATGAGACCAAGAGCTTTGTGGTATTTGGAGAAGAAGACCAGACTTATGGAAGATTTGAGACCGATATTTTTGTTGAGGAAAATGCTTACTTCGAGTTGGGTATATTCAGTGCCAGGGTGGTTCGTTCCTATTATGAGGAGCAGCTCGTGATTACGGCCGGAGTGGAAAAAGAATGGGATGCAGCTATGGTGCGTCCGTTCCTTTGGAAGGTTAATGGAGGACAATGTTCACTGGAAGAGTTTGGCTATATGCATGACAACAAGCTGACTGAGGACTTTGCTATTTCAGTAAAACCAGGAGAATATCACCGCTTTGGATATGAAACGGACGGAAAACAGATTCGCCTGTATGTTGATGGTGAGCTTCAGAAGGAAATTTCGATTCCCTACGGACCTGCTTTTGTTTCGGTAGTAACTGACACCAAGGACGAAATCATTATTAAGGCGGTTAATTTTGCAGGAGATGTGGATCCGGTTTCCATTACACTGGACTGTCAGGTACAGGGCGACTATACCGTAACACTTCTTAGCGGTGAAAAGGGGGATGAAAACAGCTTTGAAGAGCCGGAGAAGGTGCAGAATATTACCGTGAATATGCATGGCGCTTCCTCAGAGTTCGTATACGAGGCACCGCCATATTCTGTCAGTGTTTTGCGATTGAAGAAGTGCGAAGCGTTTTAGAGGTTGACCCTGTTAACAAAAAGACATAAGAACGGCCTGAGAATACAGCCGCAGGAAATGGTGGAGGTGGAACCCGGGGATGAAATCCGTTTTGGGAAGAGGAATTTTTGTTTTCGGTGAGAGCTCCTGCTTTCTGTTTGCCCATGAGTTATCCTGTCATATGAAATTGCTGTTCTGTATGTATGCTGGCATTCACAGAAAGCAATTTTGTATGGCTCTGAATAGTTATAAATTTTATACCACAGGTATAATGACAACCGCAGAAAATTGTGTTATTCTTGGTTACAGAAAGAAGATAAGCGGAGGCAGAGAACTCCACAGAAAGGAAAAAGACATGACAACAATGTATCGTTTTGACCAGCTTCATAGTGAACGTAAATCGTTAGCACTGCTTAAAGATCATGAGTGGGGCTTTGATTACATGCGCTCATTTAAGGCTAGGCATAAACGAGAAAATTGTGTTTTTGATACTGCACCTGAACCGGAGGCATAGCCGGACAGGGGTATAATAGATAAACATGTTTTAGCGTACCGCTTACCTTAGATGATAAGGCAGGCGGTATTTTTTATGCTCCTTTAACTCAATCGGCAGAGTAACCGGCTTTTAACCGGTAGGTTGTGGGTTCAAATCCCATGAGGAGCACTTGTCCAATGTAGAATCAGAAAGGAAAATAAAAATGAATGCATTAGAGATTAAGGGAAAAGTAAATACGGCTCTCTGCTATGCAAAAGTAGTAGAGGATGAGGCTATAGAGCAGATCAGACGCATGTGTGATTATGCAATGACAGAAGGTTCCCAGATCCGTATCATGCCTGATGTGCATGCCGGTAAGGGGTGTACGATAGGAACAACAATGACCATAACAGACAAGGCAGTGCCTAATGTGGTCGGAGTGGATATCGGATGCGGGATGTATACGGTAAATCTTGGAAAAGATGAGATTGATTTTGAGAAAGTGGATGAGGCAGCACATTTTATTCCATCAGGACGTGAAGTGTGGGAAGGACGGCAGGAGAAATTTGATCTGACAGAGCTTCGATGCTACAGGGAGCTGAAAGATGCAAAGAGACTTGCAAGGTCTCTTGGAACACTTGGAGGCGGAAATCACTTTATTGAGATTGATGAAGCAGCAGATGGAACAAAGTATCTCGTAATTCATTCCGGCAGTAGAAATCTTGGAAAGCAGGTGGCAGAGCTTTATCAGAAACTTGCCATTAACTTAAACCGTGGTTATGGGGAGTATCTTGAAAAGAGGGATGAGATTATCCGTACTTATAAGGAACAGGGAAGAAAAAGGGAGATACAGGATGCCCTAAAGCAGCTTCACTGGCAGGTATATGAAAGTCCTACAAGCATGCCGGAGGATCTGTGTTATCTGGAAGGAATATATCTGGAGGATTATCTGCATGATGTGGAAATATGCCAGGCATTTGCCAGAAGAAGCAGAGAGAAGATGGCAGAGGTTATTCTTGAAAGAACAGTCATGACTGGGAGTGATGCTTTTCACACGATTCATAATTATATCGACACAGATGAAATGATATTGAGGAAAGGTGCAATCGCAGCCCATAAGGGAGAAAAAGTGCTGATACCGATTAACATGAAGGATGGAAGTATACTTGCCATTGGAAAAGGAAATCCGGAATGGAACTTTTCTGCCCCACATGGTGCAGGAAGGATTATGTCCAGAACAAAGGCGAAAAATGAACTCAATCTGGATGAGTATAAGAAAGCTATGGAGGGAGTATATACAACCTCAGTAAATGAAAATACATTGGACGAGGCACCAATGGCATACAAGTCTCTGGATGACATCATAGATGTAATCAGGGAGTCGGTGGATGTTATTGATGTAATGAAACCTATATACAATTTTAAGGCATCAGAGTAGCACCGCCTGTACAGCCCGGCTGTTGGGAAGGTGTTGACTGACAGCCGGAACAGGAGGAAAAATGATAACAATGCCTACAATAGATATGGCAGCAACAGGAATGAACATAACAAGACTGAGAATCAATGCAGGTCTTTCAGTAAAGGATCTGGCAGATATATTCGGATTTGCAACACCACAGGCAGTATACAAGTGGCAGCACGGCGTGGCAATGCCAACCCTGGATAATCTGGTGGTATTGGCGGCAGTCTTTGGTGTGTCAATGGACGAGATAATTGCGTAATGCCGAGATCATTTCTTGCGTCAGCCAGTCTGCTGGTAATTGAATCAGTAGCTGTATTTTTATCCATTTCTATATTCATATCCATATCTGCGTACCTCCGTAAAATAGTAAAAAATAACCGTATGGGCTGATAACCTATTCTGATCCTATCCAAAATCCACGAATATGCTCCCGGCGATTCTGACTCTGATTGTGCTTGCCTGTGGCGGCGGATTCTTCGTATTCAAGAAAGTTCAGGAAAAGAAGAAGGAACAGGAGGCGGCAAAGCCTGATCCGGATGCTGATTATGTGGATGATGACGAGGACTATGGGTACGATCCGGAGTTTGAGGACGATGATGTAGATGGCTCCGTCGATGAAGATGACAACGAACCTGTGTAAACAGGATAGGCTTGATGTCTGGGGCAACCTTCGGGTTGCCTTTACATAGTTTTCACTTTCAAAAAATAAAAAATTATATGTTTTTGAAAGCGACATCTTGCATATACTATTAGCAGACAGTATAATAAGTACAGCGAAGCGGTTTCGAGAAATGAAAAAACTTCAATTTTTGAAAGCGGGTGACTATATGAAAACAATCACGAGAGCAAAATATCTCGATAGAATCATTGAACTGAATGGTACTCCTGACATCAAGATCATCACGGGCATTCGTCGATCTGGTAAGTCCAAATTGATGCAGGCGTATATTGCGTATCTGAAAAGCAATTTTGAAAACATCAATATTATCTTCATCGACTTCATGGATTTGGCGTATGAAGAAATCAAGGAATACCATGCCTTACACGCCTATGTGGAAGAACATTATCAGGAAGGAAAAACGAACTACCTGTTTGTAGACGAGGTTCAGATGTGTCCCAAGTTTGAGCTGGCAATCAATAGCCTGTACTCTAAGGGAAAATACGACATCTATGTAACAGGCTCTAATGCTTTCCTGTTGAGTGCAGATCTGGCAACTCTGTTTACCGGACGCTATATTGAAATTCATGTGTTTCCTTTCAGCTTCCAGGAATATTGCCAGTATTATGATGATATTAGTGACAAAGATAAGCTCTTTGATGAGTACGCTATCAAGGGCGGTTTAGCAGGTTCCTATGCTTATAGAACCGAAAAAGACAGAACAAACTATATCAAGGAGGTCTACGAAACGATTGTTACAAGGGATTTGGTACAGAAATATACTCTCCCGGACACTTTGGTTTTACAACGTCTGAGCGAGTTCCTTATGGATAATATCAGCAACCTGACTTCTCCAAATAAGGTCAGTCAGCTACTGACAGCAAATGAGACTCCAACCAATCATGTAACCGTCGGCAAGTACATTAAGTATTTGTGCAATGCTTTTGTATTTTATGATATTAAGAGATATGACATCCGAGGTAAGAAATACCTTGAAAGCTCTGAAAAGTTCTATTTGTGTGACAGCGGTATTCGATATGCAATACTGGGAAGCAGAAATATAGACTATGGCAGAGTATATGAAAACGTTGTTTGTATCGAGCTTCTTCGCCGTGGATATGATGTCTATGTCGGCAAGCTCTATCAAAAGGAAATCGACTTTGTTGCTCAGAGAGGTAGCGAAAAGATTTATATTCAGGTCAGCGACAACATTTCCGGGCAGGAAACATTTGAGAGAGAATGCTCTCCTCTGCTTCAGATTCGAGACGCTTATCCGAAAATGATTATTGCCAGAACCAAACATCCCCAATATAGCTATGAAGGAATCGAAATTCACGATATAGCCGATTGGTTGCTACAAGAATAAGCAAGGTGAAATATCTCCGTCATTCTCTTTTGAAATGATGGAGATATTTTTATTATGACGGAGATTGTAGAACAGAAAATTGTATCAGGTTGCAAAAATCCTTTCCGAACTTTTTACATAGCAGTCATGCACTACGGTGTGTGGCTGCTTATTTTTTTGTGAAAGGAGCAGATGCAAATGAAATTAGTTTTGGCTGAAAAGCCTTCGGTTGCACAGAGTATTGCCAAAGTGTTAGGTGCTGCCAAGCGTGAGGATGGCTACTTAGAGGGAAACGGATATGTGGTCAGCTGGTGTGTAGGGCATTTGGTGGAGCTGGCACAGCCGGAAGTCTATGATGCGAAGTACAGCAAATGGGCTTATGCAGACCTTCCTATCTTCCCGATGGACTGGCAGTATGAGGTTTCTGCCGGTACGAAAAAACAGTTTGGGATTCTGAAAAAGCTCATGGCCAGAGAAGATGTTGCGAGTCTTGTGTGTGCAACAGATGCCGGTCGTGAGGGCGAGCTGATCTTTCGGTTGGTGTACCACAAAGCCGGGTGCAGAAAGCCGTTTGAGCGGCTTTGGATTTCCTCGATGGAAGATGTAGCAATCAAGGAGGGCTTTGAAAATCTCAGGTCTGGAAC
>SKEB01000718.1_pt1 | contig 21689 bp, 17 predicted proteins | sample 4826561 | NCBI WGS metagenome assembly SKEB01 (sample SAMN11008820, study PRJNA524170) | human gut metagenome | biome: Human fecal sample; material: Feces; isolation source: fecal sample from pouch patient p17 | host: Homo sapiens | place: Israel: Tel-Aviv | collected 2016-03-29
AACTGTCACGTTGGTATTGCCTACTAACATCGGGAAAGCCATAAAAATCCAGTTGTGTAAAATTTTCAAGGTACTATATGGTAGGTCAGAGAGTTTTTACAAACTCTTTTGACCCCAACATCTAGAAATTATGGATAAATAATAAAAATACGAGGGAAACAGGGAATGAAAACATATTTAGTAACCGGTGGAGCCGGATTTATCGGAAGCAATTATATTCATTATATGTTTAAAAAGTATAAGGATATTAAAATTGTCAATCTGGATAAACTTACTTATGCAGGAAATCCGGAAAATCTGAAAGAATTTGAAAATAATGAAAACTATGTCTTTATCAAAGAAGATATCTGTAATGCAGAAGCTGTGAATAAGATTTTCCAGGAGTACGATATTGACAGAGTTGTACATTTTGCGGCAGAGAGCCACGTAGACAGAAGTATCAAGAATCCGGAGATTTTTGTACAGACGAATGTAATTGGAACGACAGTTCTTTTGAATGCTGCAAGAAATGCATGGGAACAGGAAGACGGAACCTATAAAGAAGGGAAAAAGTTCCTCCATGTATCAACAGATGAGGTGTATGGATCTCTGGAGGAGGATGGAACATTCTTTTATGAGACAACACCGTATTCACCACACAGTCCGTATTCAGCAAGTAAAGCATCTTCAGACATGTTGGTAAAGGCTTATATTGATACTTATAAGTTTCCGGCCAATATTACAAATTGTAGTAATAACTATGGACCATATCAGTTTCCGGAGAAACTGATTCCATTGATCATCAATAATGCTTTGAACGGAAAGAAAATCCCGGTTTATGGAGATGGTCTCAATATCAGAGACTGGTTGTATGTAGAAGATCATGCTAAGGGAATCGATATGGTACAGGAAAAGGGCAGATTGGGTGAGACTTATAACATTGGCGGACACAATGAGCGCAGAAATATCGAAATCGTGAAGACTATCCTGAAACTGCTCTATGACGTGCTTCCGGAAACTGACCCACGCAGAGAACATATTAATGAAAATCTGATCAAGTATGTCGAAGACAGAAAAGGGCATGACAGAAGATATGCGATCGCACCGGACAAAATCCGCAAAGAAGTTGGCTGGGAGCCGGAGACAGACTTTGAGACAGGAATCCGTAAAACGATAAAATGGTATCTCAAGAATCTGGACTGGATGGAGAACATTACAAGCGGAGAATATCAGAACTATTATAAAGAGATGTATCATCTGTAAATAGTAGATGAATGGAGCAGATCATATGAAGAAGAGAAAAGGAATTATTCTTGCCGGAGGATCAGGAACAAGATTGTATCCGATTACACAGGCAGTTTCAAAACAGATTTTGCCGGTTTATGATAAGCCAATGATTTATTACCCACTTTCCGTGCTTATGCTTGCAGGAATCAGAGATGTCCTGATCATTACGACAGAAAGAGATATCAGTGTGTTTAAAGAACTGCTTGGTGATGGTTCACAGCTGGGAATGAGATTTGAATATAAAGTCCAGAAGAAACCGAGAGGACTTGCAGAGGCATTTATCATTGGAGAGGATTTTATCGGTGATGATGATGTGGCATTGGTTCTGGGAGATAACATTTTCTATGGCCAAAGCTTTTCCCCTGTCTTGCAGAGGGTGAATGAACGCGAGGGAGCTACAATCTTTGGATATTATGTAAAGAATCCGAAAGCCTATGGGGTAGTAGAATTTGACGAATACAATAATGTACTTTCTATAGAAGAAAAACCGAAAGTACCAAAGTCTAACTATGCAGTACCGGGATTATATTTCTATGATAATTCTGTTGTACAGTATGCAAAGGAAGTCGAGCCTTCCGAGCGTGGAGAGCTTGAAATTACAAGTATCAACAACAGATATCTTCAAGAGGGAAAACTGAAAGTGGAACTTCTGGGGCGTGGCTTTGCCTGGCTTGATACGGGAACTCCGGATGGGCTTATGGATGCAGCTAATTTCGTGGCGACATTCCAGAACCGCCAGGGATTGCAGGTGTCCTGTATAGAGGAGATTGCATATAAAAAAGGATTTATTGATAAAGAACAATTGAAGAAGTTAGGAAGCCGTTTACGTAAGACACCATATGGACAGTACATATTATCTTTGTGTAAAGAACCTGGTGAGATGCGCAAACAGAAATAAAGAAAAGCAGGTATTATGACACAAAGAAGTGAAAGCGGAATGAAAATGTGGCATAATATCTGCTTTTGGTATTTTGAAGAGAGTTATCTTACAGATTGTAAAATTTGTAAAATTATGGAAGGCTAATTGACGCTCCGAATTTTAGGTGGTATACTATTCTTAATATGGACTTACTATTTGTTTTTGTTGAATTATTTACTTATAATTATTGCAGGCACGTTTGAATCAAGGAAGGAGGGTAGGTCCAAAGAAGAAAAAGGGGTGATGACGAGCGAGAAATGGATAGGGCGCTCAGTGGAGAGTATGAAAATTGTTTAAGAAAGGAAATCAAGGAGAGCTATGAAAAAGAAAAAAACACAACTCTTAGGTATCGTTCTTTCAGCTGCTATGCTTGCAACATCTGTTCCGGCTCCTGTTTATGCAGAACCGACAGATAATGTGGCAGAAGAAGAGAACAATGGTGCCGTAGTTGCTCAGGAACCAACAGAAGATGCTGCTGTAGAGGGACAGACAGAAGAAACGACACCAGCAACTACTGAAAATTCTGATGCAGTAGATGAAGAAAATAAAGAAACATCAGATGAGACAGCAGATGAGACAGCAGATGAGACAGCAGATCAGACAGCAGATCAGACAGCACAAGTGCCGACATTTACATTTGATTTATCAGGAATTAAATTTGACGGTGCGAATGCTGCAGTAGTAGATAATCTCGTGAGAGATCAGGAAGTAAAGGTTGATGAGACTGATCCGACGATCGCTCAGTTACGTAAAGAGCTTGAAGAAGTCGAAATCGTTGGTGGAGAAGCCAATACAGAACCGGGAATCAGTACAGCTGATCTTTATGATGATGAAGCAGAGGCTACAGCAGAAAAACAAAAACTGACAAAGGAACAGATTGATAATGTACTTGATATGTATTCTCAGTATCAGACGTATTGGAAGGAGAATGCAGATGTTCTTGGAGTACAGATGCCGTTCTATCTTCAGTACAATGACAATGACAAAGATGGTCTTGGTGTACTTGGCGAGATGCTTATTCTTGCAGGAAAGACTGTAAAAGATGTTCGTGATGGAAATTATTCCTATGATGATCTGACAGGTATGATTATGAACTTCATATATGGAGATAAGTACGGTGTTGGATATTATGGACTTCAGGTTAAGGAAGCGAGAAATAAAGGATTAAAGGCAATAGAAGATTCTGGTGCAACAACAGAGGCACAGAAACTTCTTGCATTAAATGATTATCTTGCACAGATTGATACATTCGATATGGCATACATTATGAATTCCAGTGATACATCAAGTAAAACAATGCGTGCACCAAATGAAGATGGAGCTAAAAATGAACACTGGACAGCAATGCATGATGATATATATCCTACATATGAGGATAGCATTAAAAAGAGTTTTCATGACAAAATTTATGATGGAATTAAGGCACAGCTTCGTCAGCAATTTTACGAGAGCGCAATCAAAAAAGGTGTTCATGATCAGGTGTATAATGAACAGTTAAAAAGCGCAGCGGATCCAGAAAATCCAACAGAGGATGAAAAAGCAGCGGCTGAAGAAGCAGCAAATGCAGCAGCAGATCAGTATATGACAGATAATAAGGATGCTATTACTAAAGATGCCGCAGGATTTGTTACGGATAAATTTGGCGAAGAAACTGCAACTAAGATGGCCGCACAGGCTGATGCATTTATCGAGGATGCAGAAAAAAATGGAGTGGCTGGCGTTGATGAGAGTAATCCGGAAAAGAAATATACAGTTGAAGAGCTTACACAGGGATCTATGGCAACAGACAAAATTGTTGATCTTGATGAAGATGGAACAAACGATAAAACAGCTAATGAGGCAATTCCAATTTATGCCGAAGCTGCTGCAAGCCAGCTGACAGATGGTATTGTTAATTACTGGGAAGGTACACAGTTTGGAGCAATGGCTCTTGGAAAATCAGTATGTTTAGGATATTCTAAGGCGTATGCTTATATGATCCAGTGTATGCATCCAGAGATTTATCTTAAAGAAGGTACATCAGATATTGAAAACTGGAAAAATTGGAAGACAACAAAAGATCTTTATTATGTAGAAGATGCAGATGGAAATTTGACGTTTGATATTAATAAAAAACAGGGCAATAATGATTATGTAGTTGACTTGGTTCGTATTACATTTGACACAGATGTAACAATGTATGGTACAGTAAATTCAGGATTCAACTCAGACCATTTCTGGAATGCAGTTAAAGTAGGTGGAAAATGGTATTACATTGATCCATGTTACACAGATGTATATACAGAAGTTATGTCTCGTAACCGTGGTGAAATCAATGGTGCAATGAATCATATGTATTTCATGTTCAGTCATACAAGTGCTGTAAAGCTTTATGATTCATATTATAGCGAGTTAAAGACATTATATGCAGATAAAGCAACAGACAAGAGCTATGAAAAGTCATGGATGAACTTTATCAGAAGCAATACTTCTTTCGATAAAAAGGGACAAAAAGCATATTATACGTACGATTCACAAGATATGATCGGAATGCAGACAAGTGATAATCCAGATTATACATCTATGATGAATACACAGTATAAAATCGTAGAGCACGATATGTCTCACGAAGATACATCAAATGATGGTACAAGTACAGACTTTACAACATTAATTTATGTTAATAAAACAGACAAAAAGAATGACAAGGATTCACAGGCTGCTATCGATGATTACTATGCAGAGGTTTATAATCCTGAAACAAAAGAGCTGGAAAAGAACGATGAATTAACTAAGATCGTAAGACAGTACCTGCAGGAGTCATCTACTTACCCATCTATCTTTACAAGTTCTGCATACTACAATGGTAAAGTTTACTTTAATATCAGTAATGATATTTTTACATATGATCTTGAGACAGGAAAAGTTACTCTTGTAAAAGAATATAATGACGTAACAGGTCACAGAAATCTGACAGAAGCATTTGGAGCTGTAGCATTTAGCACTTCAGGTACAGCAGATGAAAAGTATGATATTACGGTAAATAATGCGCCAATCGCCGGATTTGTAATTAAAGATGACAAGATGTATGTGTCTATTGCAACAAACTATGCATGGGTATCAGGAAGAACTGAGCATGAAGTATATTCATCAGAAAAAGATAAAAATGGTCAGTATCCAATGCTTGAGGCTGTAAAAGAAACTTACGGATATAAATTCCAGGAAAGCAATTATAATAAGAGCTACAGCAACTATAAGTCAAGCATGAACTATAATAGTGATGATAATAATGACAATGATGAGTTTATGTGGACAGCATGTATTACAGATGTAGTTAACATGAAAGAGTTAGATTCATCTGATGAGAGTGTACATAGTTATCCAGAAGAACCAGTAACTGTAGCACCTTTCTGTGGAAGAGATGGATATACAGAAGAACGTTGTGAGAAATGCGGAAAGATCAAAGAAGGATCCCGTAAAGTAAATGAAGGAACAGCAGTTGATCACCACTATGTTCATTATAATGAGACTTACTATACAAAAGCAAAGAACAGCAGTACATGGAATGCTGGTGAAAGCTATGTATGTGTAGATTGTGGATATGCGGTAGAAAGCGATGATACAGGAGATACACTGAATTCTGATAAGAAGGTTGTTGGAGCAAATGATACATGGGCTCTTGCAAAGGAAAAAGCAGGCCATACTTATACACCAGATAATGCAGCTGATGTTACATGGAATAGCGATAACACAGCAACAATTGCAAAAGGTGTAGCTTTAACATGTACAGATTGTGCATCTAAGAGTCTTGATTGCCTTCAGAGTTATGAAGAAGAAGGAAAAAATATTCAGACTACAGCGGCAGACGATACTACTCTTAAAGTAACCACTTCTCATAAGGGAACTTGTGATAAGGGTGTAACAAACATTTACACAGCTACAGGTAAGCAGGATAATAATACAATCCAGGCAACTAAGAGTGAGCCACAGCCAGCAGGACAGCATACATATGAAAATGTAAAGTTCAACTGGGATGCAGCAGCAATCAAAGATGATGATGGAAATATCACAGGTTATAAGACAGATCAGAAAGAAGGCACTTCAGTAACAGTTGATGAGGTGAAGTGTTCAGTATGTGGAGCAGTTGAGAAAGATACAACAGTTTCCGTAACGAAAGATACTGAAGCAAGCAAAGCACCTACATGCGAAGAAGCAGGAAAAGACGTTTATGTAGCTACAGTAACTAAAAAAGATGCTGATGGCAAAGACGTTGAGCTTGCAAAAGAAACAAAAGAAGTAGCAATTGCAAAACTTGATCACAAATATGGCGATCCGGTATGGTCAGACTGGGAAGAAAAGGATGGTAAGTGGACAACAACAGCAACATTTACATGTGCAAATGATGCAACACATGTTCAGAAACCGGAAGTTTCAATTAAACTTAAAACAACAGTTGAACCGACATATACAACAAAAGGCTCAGGATATTACATCGCAAAAGTGGTATCACCAGATGGAACTTCTTATACTAATCCAGCTAAAAAAGAGATTGAAATCGCAGTGAAAAAGCTTGATGTTGTTCAAAATATAAAAGTGTCTTCAGCGGTTGGTAAAGTAACACTTTCATGGGACAAGATGAAAGATGCTGATGGGTATTTAATTTATGGAAAACGTGGTTCTGATGGAAAGTATGGTTACATTGGAATGACAGAGAATAAGACATCCTATGTAGATAAGAATGCATCAGCAGATGTGTATAATTTCTATTGGATTTACGCATATTGTAAGGATTCTACCGGGAAGAGATTTGTTGGTAAAACACCGAATTATGTATATGGGAAAGCTAAAAAATGTGAACCTGTTACAAATTTGAAAGCAAAAAAGGTTGCCGGTGGAGTGAATCTTAGTTGGACGAAGTCAACAGGAGCTGAAGGTTATTTAATTTATGGCAAATATAGTAAAGATGGAAAATATGGTTATATTGCTATAACAAATGCAACAACATATACTGATCAGAAGGCTATTACATCAGATTATAATTTTTACTGGATATATCCATACTACAAAGATTCAGAAGGTAAAAGGGTTGTTGGAAAAGCTGCACCATATGTATATGCAAAAGCAGGTGTATTTGAACCTGTAACGAATCTAAAAGCAACAGGTATTTCGGGTGGAGTTAAATTAAGTTGGACAAAAACTAAGAATAGTGAAGTACAAGGCTATTTGATTTATGGAAAACATGGTAAAGACGATAGTAGCACTTATATAGGTATGACTTCATCTACTACATTTACAGATACAAAAGCTATTACATCAGATTATAATTTTTATTGGGTATATCCATATTATAAAGATGCAAGTGGAAAAAGAATTATTGGAAAAGCTGCACCGTATGTATATGGAAAAGCGAAATAATTGAATGAGATCTGAATCATAAGTTATAAACAGATTCAACTTGTGAAGATTATACGCAAAAAGCACAGTGATTTATTCACTGTGCTTTTTGCATAATATGCTCCTCTTTGATTGTGTAAGACACTGGGGGATGATATAATTAATTCAGTTAATATTCGTTATATTCCAAATGTAAGGGAGGAAAAGTGTATGAAGAAGAAACGAGGCGGGCAGAAAAAAAGAAGGGGGATGGGCCTGTTACTGATTTTATCTATGATAGTTCTGGCTCTTTCAGGCTGTTCTAAGAAAAAAGAGACAAAAACAGAAAAACCACCGACTAAGAAAATAGAAGTGGAAAGGCCAGAACCAGTAGAAGAAGTGCCGGAAGAACCGGAAGAAGAAAAGATTCCGGAAAATCAAAACCTGCTGACAGGTATTGCGGATCTGACAGATGCTGCTATCGGTAAACGTCCGGTGGCGGTTATGGTGAATAATATTCCGGCAGCAATGCCACAGTACGGAGTAGAAAAAGCAGATATTATCTTTGAAATCCCGGTAGAGGGTGATCAGACGCGTTTTATGGCTCTTTATGCGGATTATACAACTGTTCCGCAGATCTGTGCGATACGAAGCTGCAGATATTATTTCCCGGCACTGTCTCAGGGATTTGATGCGTTTTATGTAAATTGGGGAATTGATGATAGTATCGCAGATTATCTGGAAGCTTTGAACCTGGATCAGTATGATGGAATTTACAATGCAGGAGGTCTGTTTGGCCGAGATATGGAACGTCGGAATCAGGGGTATGCATTGGAACACACAGGATACTTTGATGGAACAAAGTTTGCAGAAGTAGTGCAAAATACCGGAAAGAGAACAGACCTTGCGGATGATAAGAAAGGAACAGCATTTCGGTTTAATGGATTAAATGAACAAGTGAAACCATCAGAAGATGTGTGTAAGAAAGTGAGTATTGATTTTGGCGCACAGTCCGCTACACTTGTCTATGATGAAGCAAGCAATACTTATAAAAAAGAACTTGATGGAAATGCCCAGATAGACGGAAAGACAGGAAACCAGCTTGCTTTTACCAATGTGTTTGTGTTAGAGACCACTATCTCTGTCAAAGATGATTTGGGACATAAAGCAGTTGACTGGGATGGCTGGGAAGACTCCATGGGATATTACATTTCGAACGGTGCAAAACAGAAGATTCATTGGAGTAAAGAGGAAAATAATGAATTATCAAGATTAACATTTTATGATGAATCAGGAAATGAAATATCAATTAACCGCGGAAAGAGCTATATTGCATTTAACTATCCGAATCAGACAACATATGAATAAATAAATAATCCCCTGCCAGTTGCAGATTAATTTGAAATAGCAACAGGTAGGGGATTGTTTATTGATACTCATTTTTAGTTGACTTCAAGCATGATTTCTATTGCATGAATTGCATGCTGAATCATGGCTACTACAGTATTATGGCTGTTTTTATCAATATTAGAATCCCAGACATCATCGAAAAACTCTTCGAAGATATGATCCAATATAATCTTATTTGGAATGCAGATATTGTATTCCGGAGTCAACTTCTTTAAACGCAGATAACACAAAGAATCTGATACAAAAAGTGTCGGGTGTGCTATGTGCTGATGGTCGGAAAGAATTCCTTCCGGAAGAACGCATACATGCATAAGATCAAGTTTGTTTAACAGCTGTTCCAGATTCTTAAGGCAACGCAGTCTTTGAGATATAGTTAATGATATTCTTACACCGAAGAAATCAAGTTCTCCTGTAACTGTGAAATCTTTTAACACGGAAGCATAAATGATTAGATGGATTGGTGTGGTCTCCAAAATGCGCTGTGTCAGGTGATTTAGTTTTTTTACGTCCTCCTTCTGAAGATCGTTGTTATTCAGGCAATACTCATCCAGGAGCTCCGTATATAGATCTTCCGGAAGAAAATGTTCTGTCAGGTGTCCGATGAGACAGTATTGCTTCTGTGAAATTAACGTTTGTTCATATTCAAAGCGATGAATCATTTCCGGAATGGTTGTTTTCCGGATTAATAGTGTTTCTTTATTACAAAGAAGTCTGATCTTGTGATAAAGTTCATTCGTTAGATCACTGTCTTCAATTGTGGTAATTCCAAGACAGTGACTGCTATCTACTAACATTCCAGAGATAGCATAAGTGTCTCTGATTGCAAAAATGAGCTTACGTTGAGCCTGCGAACCAGAATAAAGATTAAAATCAATATTAGAGAGATTGGTCATCACATTCATTAAGAAACCAGCGGTATAGGCAGGAGTGGAAGCAGCCGATTCCAGGTCCATAAGAAGTGAAAAATGTACACCAGGTAGAATAAGATTCCGGCCGCCGTGTGCACTGTTGAGTTCTGCAATCAAAAGTTGGTAATTAGGATCGACATTCAAAATATCAACAATCGCGTATACGTTTAGAGAATTAACTTTTCGAAGTGAAGGGTGTTTCATTTTAAAAATGAACTGGTCTAATGTAAGCTCCGGATAATAAGAAATTTTTGGAGCTACTTCTGTACCGGTTGAGTTTTGTAATTCTTTTACATACATATATTCAGATTCGAGATTGTCATAAATAGCAGTTTCAAGATCATTGATGTCCTGTAACTGATATTCCTGTAACAGTTGTGCAGTGCTTTCTTCTGAAAGTGCTTCAACAATGCAGTGACTGATAGCCTGAAGTGTATTTTCATGATTTTTTTCAGTTGGCAATAGTTTTCCGCTAATCCATTTACTGATATAGGAGTCATCATACTGAACAGCTTTTGCAAGAATACTATTTTTTAGCTCAGCAATAGCCATAAGGTGTTCTAGTAAAATGCTGAAACGGTTTTTATCTTTCATATTTTTGTTATATTACAGAGCATAGAATAACTTGTAATATGTCCCCCTTCCTTTAAAAAATACCTTAAAGAAGTTGATAGTATGATATTAGTTTAGAGCAGAGGGAATAAAAATGCAATAAAAGAACCATAATTTACCTACTGATTTTGTATTTATTTCAAAAATGAAGCTTGGAAAACAAGATGATTCATGTGAATCATGTTGATTCAAGTTTCCATAAATTGTCATTTGAAAGAACCTGTGATAAAATTTGAAAGTATTTTTGGGGAAAAATGACAAGAAAAACAAAAGAAAAGAAGGGAATAAAATCATGAATTTTACAGAGCAGAAATTGACAGGTAAAGCAAGTATTGACAAACCGTGGCTGAACTTTTATCCGGAACAGTTCAGAAATCTTGAGATACCAAGAATTACAATCGAAGCTTTCCTGAAAATGAAAAACCCGAATGAGGATAAGATCGCATTTGAGTATTATGGAAATAAGATTACATGGAAACAGTTATGGGAAGATGTAGATGTTGCGGCAAGAGCACTGAAAGCCCTCGGATTTAACGAAGGTGACAGAGTTCCGTCCTTTTTAGTATCTACGCCAGCTCATTTTATTCTGCTTCTTGCAGCAGAAAGAGTCGGTGTAGCAATTATCTGTCGTGATGACGAACCGGAAGAACTTTGTTTTGCAATCCGTAAATGTAAAACAGATACAGCATTTGTAATGGATTATCTTTCAAAAGAAGATGAAGAGTTATTCCGTACAACAACTCCGATGACACGTATGATTAAAGTGTCACCATTTGAATATGCAGACAAGAGCCAGATGAAGGATTATGTATTAGAAGAAATCACAGCCCGCTATCCGGCAGAGACAGAGACAACAGAAGGCGATATGAGCTGGCAGGAGTTTATGGAACTGGGAAGAAACTTCAAAGGTGAATATCTTGCACCGGTAGATCCTGACAGAGCTGTGTTTGGAGCATACACAAGTGGTTCAACAGGAATCTCTAAACTTGTAATCCATTCTTCAGCGAATATAGTAGCAACTGCATACCAGATGTCAATCTTTATTCCGCCGTCAGATGTGCAGGAAGTCTGGTGGACACCAATTCTTCCACCGGCATTGATCGCAGTAACAGTTTCAATGACGATCTTCCCACTTTCTACAGGATTAATGGTATCACTTGATCCATTCTGTCCGTTAGAGAACATTGACATTGAATTCATGGATCGTAAACCGAACTTCTGGGCATTGATCCCACTCTATTGCGAGATGTTAATGTCCAGTGAGAGAATTCCGGAAGATTACGATATGTCTCACCTGAGAACAATCGGTGCAGGTGCCGAAGCTATGAATGACCGTAAGTATGCAGAGGTAGAAGAATTCTTCCATAAACACAACGTTCAGGCAAAATTAAGTGCAGGTTATGGACAGAGCGAGGGATGCTCAAACCTCACACTGCCGAACCCAATGTTCCCATTGGAGGATGGATGTGTAGGTATGCCAATGACAGCAACTGTACTTGGTGTATTTGACAACGATCTGAATGAATTAAATTACGGAGAATCAGGAGAACTCTGTATGACAGGTCCGTCTATGATGCTTCATTACTCAGGCTGGAGAGGTGAAGAACTGACAGAGCAGACACTTGTTGAGCATCCGGATGGAAACACATGGTTACATACAGGAGACGAGGCTTATATCACAGAGCAGGGAATTGTGCATATTCTTGGTCGTGGTGAAATCAAAGCTTATGGAGACAAGCCACTTCATGTAATGAGAATGGAGACAAAAACAGTAAGAACTCCTGGAGTGAAAGATGGATTCTTCTGTCTCGTTCCGGATCAGGAGCATGAAGGATATTATCGTCCATATCTGTTTGTGATTCTTGATGGAACAAAGACACTTGAGGAAGTAGCAGAACTGCTGAAAGATACACTGGAAGAACATGAATATCCGGTAGAGATCAGAGAAATTACTGAAAGACCTTACTTCCACTTCAAAACAGATAGAAAAGGTCTTACAGCTCAGATTCTTAAAGAATTAGAGCAGACAAAAGAAGAAAAATAAGAAAATCAAAGGTTTTGATTGTTCCAGGGAACAATAACCGTTGAGTGGGGAATGTGAAAAAAGTGCTGAGTTATAGGAAAAATCCATATGACTCGGCACTTTTTAAGTGCGAAATAGAGATGATTTTGTAAAAGAATGAAAAAGTTTTGCTTTGCTGTTGAGAACTGAAAGAAAAAATGCGATTTTATGTAAAAAACACTTGACACGGAACACAAATCAACATATAATAGCAAGGTATGACATAAGGAGAAACAGTATGCACCAAAGCCCCGGAGTATGCTGATTTCAAATAAATAAGCAATAGTATATAATGATTATTTATAGGAGGAACACCCATGAAAACTTATATGGCTAACCCTGATAAGATTGAAAGAAAATGGTATGTGGTTGACGCTGAAGGCGCTACACTTGGACGTCTTGCATCTGAGATCGCAAAGGTACTCAGAGGAAAGAACAAACCGGAATATACTCCGCACATCGATACAGGAGATTATGTAATCGTTGTTAATGCAGAGAAAGTTAAAGTAACAGGAAAGAAATTACAGCAGAAGATCTACTACAATCACTCTGACTATGTTGGAGGAATGAGAGAGACTACACTTGCTGAGCTTCTTGCTAAGAAGCCAGAGAAGGTGATCGAGCTTGCTGTTAAGGGAATGCTTCCGAAAGGACCTATGGGAAGAGACATGATCAAGAAGCTTCATGTATACGCTGGACCAGAGCATGCAAATCAGGCTCAGAAGCCGGAAGTTCTTACATTTTAGGTAGAAGGAGGAAATAACAGTGGCTAACGCAAAATATTACGGAACAGGAAGAAGAAAAAAATCTATCGCAAGAGTATATCTTGTACCTGGAACAGGAAAGATCACAATCAATAAAAGAGATATCGACGAGTATCTTGGACTTGAAACTCTGAAGGTTGTTGTTCGCCAGCCGCTCGTGGCTACAGAGACAGCTGACAAGTTCGACGTAATCGTTAATGTATGTGGTGGTGGATACACAGGACAGGCTGGAGCTATTCGTCACGGAATCGCTAGAGCACTCCTTGAGGCAGACGCAGATTACAGACCGGTTCTCAAGTCAGCAGGTTACCTGACTCGTGACCCACGTATGAAAGAGCGTAAGAAATACGGCCTCAAGGCTGCCCGTCGCGCTCCGCAGTTCAGCAAGCGCTAAACTTTATCAAAAGTGGTCAAAAACCCCGGAACTACGCGGTTTCCGGGGTTTTTCCTTTTCAAATGGTTTGACGCAATTTGACAGAACGAAGCCTCTTTTAACCCGTTTTCTATGGGTTAAATGGTGGACAACCACCCCAAAAAGAGGGCTTATGGGTTAAAAAATAGGACAACCGAGACGCGATTTTGGGATGCCAAGGGGATGTTTATTTATACATCTCCAAGAGACCTTTTTCGTGAAAACGGTTTGTCTGAATTTGACCTAATTTGAACAAAAGAGAATAAATCTAATCGCCAAGCGCTCAGTATTTTCTACTGGGCGCTTTTTGCGTTTCCGGGGAATTTCATTCCGGGATAAGAAAAGGCCGTCACTTTCAATTTTTGAAGTGGCGGCTTTTTCTATTTCCAGAAGCCATAGAACAATTCAGAAATGAGGTGAAGTCATTGAACACGCAAATCATCGCCATCGCCAACCAGAAAGGCGGCGTTGGCAAGACAACCACCTGCGCGAACCTGGGGATTGGGCTGGCGCAGGCCGGAAAGAAAGTGCTGCTGATCGACGGGGACCCGCAAGGCAGCCTGACCATCAGCCTGGGCCACCCCCAGCCGGACAAGCTGCCCTTTACCCTGTCCGACGCGATGGGCCGTATCCTGATGGACGAGCCGCTGCGCCCCGGCGAGGGTATCCTGCACCACCCGGAGGGCGTTGACCTGATGCCCGCAGACATCCAGCTCTCCGGCATGGAGGTCTCCCTGGTGAACGCCATGAGCCGAGAGACCATCCTGCGGCAGTATCTGGACACGCTCAAGGGACAGTATTCCCATATCCTGATTGACTGCCAGCCATCCCTGGGTATGCTCACGGTCAACGCCCTGGCCGCCGCCAACAGGGTCATAATCCCCGTTCAGGCGGAGTACCTGCCCGCCAAGGGCCTGGAACAGCTGCTCCAGACCGTAAACAAGGTGAAGCGGCAGATCAACCCCAAGCTCCAGATCGACGGCATATTGCTGACGATGGTGGACAACCGCACCAACTTCGCCAAGGAGATTGCCGCCCTGCTGCGGGAGACCTATGGCAGCAAAATCAAGGTGTTCGGCACCGAGATTCCCCATTCTGTCCGGGCAAAGGAGATCAGCGCCGAGGGCAAAAGCATTTTTGCCCATGACCCTAATGGCAAGGTGGCCGAGGGCTATAAGAATCTGACCAAGGAGGTGATAAAACTTGAAAAGCAGCGCGAAAAAAGTAGAGCTGGCTCCATACGATGATTTGTTTTCCACCGAGGAAAGCCGCCAGGATGCCAAGCTGGAGAAGATACAGGAAATTCCGCTGTCTGAGCTGCACCCATTTAAGGGGCATCCCTTCAAAGTCAAGGATGACGAGGCCATGATGGAGACCGCCGACAGCGTTCGGCAGTATGGTGTTCTGGTTCCGGCGATCGCCCGCCCGGACCCGGAGGGCGGCTATGAGCTGGTTGCCGGTCACAGGCGGCACCGGGCCAGTGAGCTGGCCGAGAAAGAAACCATGCCTGTCATTGTCCGAGACCTGGACGATGATGCTGCCACTATCATCATGGTGGACAGCAACTTACAACGTGAAAGCCTGCTCCCCAGCGAAAGGGCCTTTGCTTACAAGATGAAGCTGGAGGCTATGAAACACCAAGGCGCACGGGGGGACTTAACTTCGTCCCAACTTGGGACGAAGTTGCGTGCAGATGAATTGTTGGCGCAGCAGGCTGGTTCGAGTAGGAACCAGGTGCAGCGCTATATCCGCCTGACGGAGCTGATTCCCGAACTGCTGGATATGGTCGATGAAAAGAAAATCGCCCTCAATCCGGCTTATGAGCTGTCCTTTCTCAAAAAAGAAGAACAGCGGGATTTGCTGGACGCGATGGACAGCGAACAGGCTACCCCCTCTCTCTCCCAGGCTCAGCGACTCAAGAAATACAGCCAGGAGGGACATCTGACCCTCGATATGATGCGCGTCATCATGGGTGAGGAAAAGAAAAGTGATCTCGACAAAGTGACTTTCACCTCCGACACCCTGCGGAAGTATTTCCCCAAAAGCTATACGCCCCAGCGGATGCAGGAAACCATTATCAAACTGCTGGAGGCGTGGCAGAAGAAGCGCCAGAGAGACCAGGAACGATGAAAGGAGCCGCCTATGAGGGATATTTCAGCCCGTGAGCTGAAAGGACACAATATCTTGGCCGTAGAGCGTTTTCAGGACAGCACCCGCTGGATGATCGAGTTTTCCGTTCAGCGCCCTTGTTCCTACGGCTGCCCCGGCGATGATATGCGGCTGTTTCTTACGGAGGACGGGTATCAGGCCGCCCTCGTAAGCCAGAAGCGTCGGGAAATCAAAATCAAGCGGTATGCCCGTGTGATCGAGGGCCATGTGCTCGACTTCAAACCGGACAAGCGCCGCCGCCACCCGTAAACTCATTATCACTACGAAAGGAAAGGAATGAATATGTGTACTGTCCAGAGCATCAAAGATGCCATCCGGGAAAGTTGCCAGTCCCAGTATGATATGGAATCCACCGACATTGACCGGGTTTTGCAGACCCTCCCGTTTTCGGAGCATGAGCCGATGTTCAGTCATCCGCCGAAGTACAAGCGTCCTTACCGGCCCTGGCAGAACAACAAAAACAGCTGAAAGCCACAGTCTTTTTCACGAAGGATTGTGGCTTTTTTCATGCCCTAAAATTAGAAAGACCTGCTAATAAAAGTCAAGTAGAAATTTCAGATTTTTAGTGAAGCAAAAAAGGCAACACAAAATCAAGCCGCTGAGCGTTTCAAAATTAAAACGGCGGCCAGCCAGATGGTATAACGCTGGGAAATCAGTTGTGTTCCAGAGAATCCAAGTAGGCTTTCACAGAAGCATAGTAAATGCGCAGGAACTTGTTGGCGGAGGCCATCATGTAGACACGGTAGGGCTTGCCCTCAGAACGTTTCTTGTTCATGAACTGGTAGATCGGCTCATCCATTGGAGCGCATTGCAGGAGAACGCCCATCACCAGAAAAAGCGTTCTGCGCAGCGAGGCAGATCCCCGCTTGGAAATGCTGCGGCTACGAATATCCATTTGGCCGGATTGGTAAGGAGGGGCGTCAATGCCTGCAAAGGCCACCAGCGATTTCTTGGAATGAAAACGGCGCACATCGCCAATTTCAGCCATGAGTTGGGGGCCGAGCGCGGGGCCAACACCAAACATCTCCATCACCACAGGATACTCCGGCAGAGAGGCCGCCAGAGACTGCATCTCCTGCTTAAGAGCAGCTAACGCGGCGGAAGTTGCCCGGAGTTGGGAAATGGCCTGTTCTACCAAAAGTTTTGCGGTATCCGTTTTGGGCATGACACCGAAGTGTCCACAGGCGGAAGCGTAAATGTCCAGCGCCTTATCTTCGCTGAAATTGTAGCCGTGCTTTTTGCACCATTTCTGGTACTTGGCGGTAAAGGCCTTCTCAGACAGGCCGCAGACGCACTCGCAGTGCCAAAAAGCAGCTACAAAGTCCACCCATTTCTCGCTGCCATCGGCGCGGGGCGGACTGGTAAACAGGCGGTTTGCGTCCGGGAAAGCGGTATCCAGGAGGGAAATCAGGTTGTTCTTCAGCATGGTCCGCACTTTGGAATACTGCTGGTACTGCCGGTAGCAAGACTTCAGCATGAGCCGGGTATCCTCCTCCGGGACATATCTCGGCAGCGTGAGCCAGTGGTCAAGGCCGTAGTTGGCCAGCTTCACGGCATCCTTCTTGTCAGTCTTGGCCCGTCTTAAACTGTTGTTCCCATAGTCATGCACCAGCATTGCATTGACTACGGAGACATAAAGCCCCGCGTCGTGGAGCAGCCAGGCCACCGGCGCGTGGTAATTGCCCGTGGACTCCATCACCACACGGGTCTCACCGTCCAGACTTTTGAGCAGCCTTGCCAGCTTACTCAGTTCGCTGTCGGTGTGAAGTACCTCAAAGGGTGAGACTACCACCTCTCCGAAGGGCCGCATGACGGCGATCATGCTTTTTCCTTTGGAAATATCGATGCCAACGCAGTTCATCCACATTCCTCCAATACAACGAATCTGCAACCGGAATCCATCTTTTCTCGCTGCCGATTCAATCTATTGGGTGACACGAACTCTCCGGCATCCGGTGGCTCAACCTGCTCAAATCGAACGCTGCAACAAGAGGATGGCTGACAGTCTTTCTAACGGACATAGAAGCCCAAGGAGTGAATGGTCAGCCAGTTGCTCCTCTCATTGTAGCTTAGGCACGAGATGGAAGGGAAACCGGACTGGCTGCCCGGCTTCCCTGTCCAAATTTATTGTAATAGGAGTGAAGTCAATGGCCGTTTTTCGCATTGAACGGACCAAAGATTATACCGTGATGAGCAATCATCACCTGCGGAACCACGAACTATCCCTCAAGGCAAAGGGGCTTCTTTCCATGATGTTATCCCTGCCTGATGACTGGAACTATACTACCCGTGGACTTGCGAAAATCTGCAAGGAGGGCGTTGATGCCATCGGCAGTGCGCTGCGGGAGTTGGAAACCGCCGGTTACATCGTGCGGAACCAGCTGCGGGACCAACAAGGCCGGATCAGCGACACCGAGTATGTGATTTATGAGAAACCCCAGCCCAGGCAGCCAGAAACGCCAAGGCCGGATACGGCTGTACCAGATACGGCTTCACCAGATACGGAAAACCCGTATCTGGATAAACCGGATACGGAAAAGCCCGCAGAATTAAATATAGAGAAACCAAATACTCAAAAACAAAATACTCATGGAGCAAGTACCGATTCCATTCCCTTCCGGGAAACAGCGGCAGCACAGCTGCCGGAACGGAAAGGAAGGGATGCGATGTCTGTCTCAGAGATAGAAAATTATCGGGAATTGATTCTGGAGAACATCGAGTATGACTATCTGTGCAGAGAGTTTTCGACCTACCGTGAGGACCTGGACGAGATTGTGGAGCTGATGGTGGAGACCGTTTGTGCCAAACGTAAAACCACTCGGATCGCTGGCAGCGACTTTCCCCATGAAGTCGTGCGCTCCCGGTTCTTGAAGCTGGATAGCGAGCATATCCGATTTGTCATGGACGGTATGCAGAAAAACACCACGGAGGTCCGCAATATGAAACAGTATTTGCTTGCAGTGCTGTTCAACGCGCCCACCACGATCAGCAATCACTACACCGTACAAGTCAATCACGATATGAACACAGGCGGCTGGTAAACAGCCGCTTTTCTGTTGCCCGGCAATACCGGGAGAAAGGATTTTGCCATGAAACGACCTCTTGCCTACATTACGGCTCCCTGGAGCAACAACCAGTATGAGAACGCCGAGAACGCTGCCACCTACTGCCGCCAGGTGTACGACGCCGGGTATTCGCCCATCTGCCCGGTTCTGTTCTTGTCCACCTTCCTCAAGGACGAGATTCCCCAGGAACACAAGGACGGGCTGGATATGGCGCGAGACTATCTGCGCCGGTCCCATGTGCTGGTGGTCTGCGGCCACGGCATCGACGAGACCGTGAAGAATGACATCGCCACCGCTGAGCGCCTGCGGATCACCGCTACCACCCTGGACGGTATCCTGACTGTGAAAGGCCAGGGACGCGGGAAAGGAGGTGCGCGCCATGCCTGAGCGTAAGACCGTGGGCCAGCTGATGGAGGAAATGCGGCTCAAGGCCGGGGCGCAGAACTACCACGGCCATGAGTACATGGATTTGGAGCGGTTTGCCGAGGACACCCGGCACATGATTATCTTCGATGTGCTGACCCACGATTCGCCGGTGGGCTGGAAAGGCGAACGGACCCGCCTGTTTCTGACGGAGGCCGGATACCAGAAAAGCCTGGAGAACCAGGAAAAGGGCCACATCAAGATTCTCAGCCATGCCAAGGTGCGCCAGGGACATCTGTACTATGACCGCTCCGATCAGCTGCGTTGAAAGGAGCCTGCCATGATGAAATACCTGCTGCGGCGGCTGGTGGTCCCGCCTTAGTATCAAGCGCCACCCCTGCAAAATCCGTGGAAAGGAGGCGATGACCTATGCAGGAGGAAGTGGAAAACAGGACTTTGACGCTGGTAGTCAGCGGAACAAAGTTTACCGGGCGGCTGTTTAAGGCTGCTATTACCAAGTACCTTGCTCACCGCAAGGAAAAGAAGCTGCAAAAGCAGAAAAGCCGGGATGCTCCCGTGATTCCCCACGGCAAGCAAACGGTGAAACAGCTGATTGGTCAGAACCAGGGCGTGTCCAACATCGAGATCACCGACCCCTCCATCAAGGAGTTTGAGAAGATTGCCCGGAAGTATGGTGTGGACTATGCAGTGAAGAAAGACCGCAGCAGCTCCCCGCCCAAGTACCTGATCTTTTTCAAGGGGCGGGATGCGGATGCCCTGACCTCAGCCTTTACTGAGTACACCAACAAAAAGATTAAGAAGGCGCAGAAAGCGCAGAACACCGAGCGCCCGTCTGTGCTGGAAAAACTCAATCAGTTCAAAGAACTGGTCAAAAATGCCGTGGTGGATCGCATCAAGCGAAAGGAGCTGGAACGATGAAGAAGCAGCTTGACATCAAAAAGCTCCTTGTTTTGAACCTGCCGTATATTCTGATGGGCTTGTTTGCCACCAACTTCGGTGAAGCGTGGCGGATGGCCGTGGGCGCGGACGCTTCGGCAAAAATGCTCTCGTTCTTCTCCACACTGCCGGAGGCGCTTGCCAGCTGGTGGCCCAGCCTGCACCCGCTGGACCTGCTGGTGGGCCTGTGCTGCGGCGGTGGCCTGCGGCTGGCGGTCTATCTCAAGAGCAAGAACGCCAAGAAGTACCGGCATGGCATGGAGTACGGCTCTGCCCGCTGGGGAACCCATGAGGACATTGCGCCCTACATCGACCCGGTGTTCCAAAACAATGTGATCCTGACGAAAACGGAAAGCCTTACCATGAACAGTCGCCCCAAGGACCCCAAGACCGCCAGAAACAAAAATGTGCTGGTGATCGGCGGCTCCGGTTCCGGTAAAACCCGGTTCTGGCTGAAGCCGAACCTGATGCAGATGCACAGCTCCTATGTGGTCACAGACCCCAAAGGCACCATCCTGGTGGAGTGCGGAAAAATGCTCCAGCGCGGTACACCCAAGCTGGGCAAGGACGGCAAGCCCATGAAAGATAAGCATGGCAAGGTCATCTATGAGCCTTACCGGATCAAAGTCCTCAACACCATCAACTTCAAGAAGTCCATGCACTATAACCCCTTTGCCTACATCCACTCCGAAAAGGACATCTTGAAACTGGTCACGACGCTGATTGCCAACACCAAGGGCGAGGGCAAGGCCGGGGACGATTTCTGGGTCAAGGCAGAAACGCTGCTGTACTGCGCCCTCATCGGGTATATCCACTACGAGGCCCCGGTGGAGGAACAGAATTTCTCCACCCTCATCGAGTTCATCAACGCGATGGAGGTCCGGGAGGATGACGAGGAGTTCAAGAACCCCGTAGACCTGATGTTTGACGCGCTGGAGGCGGAGAAGCCCAACCATTTCGCAGTCCGCCAGTACAAAAAGTACAAGCTGGCAGCTGGTGTAGTAAGTTTGAAGAGACTTCTTAATCAATCAAATTTAAAGAGTTGGAGCTCCAAAATGATTAAAAAGTCTCTTGAGGCTTATTTTTATACCTTAAAGAACAAAATTGTATTTTGTAAAAAACAATTTCAAAACATGTCCGTATTTTGTTTCGTCAGTACAGAGATTGTGTAAGGAACTTTAAAAAGATGACACGAAATCAAAAAAGATGCAGTAAGGGGGCTGTAAAAAGACCTCTGAGCATTTCGTTTAGTGTAAGAATCTTTTTTACTTCTTACACGAACCTTGAAAACGAAACAGTCTGCCCGTAGTGATACCAGAACTGAATAGGCATTCAGCGTGTCTTTTCTGGTTAATACGTCCCGGAAACATCAGAACCCGGTACAGGAACGGATATGGGATGAGAACAGGCAATTAATAAACAAAGGAAGG
>SKEB01000400.1_pt2 | contig 21136 bp, 21 predicted proteins | sample 4826561 | NCBI WGS metagenome assembly SKEB01 (sample SAMN11008820, study PRJNA524170) | human gut metagenome | biome: Human fecal sample; material: Feces; isolation source: fecal sample from pouch patient p17 | host: Homo sapiens | place: Israel: Tel-Aviv | collected 2016-03-29
TGATAATGAAAGTTAAAAATTATAGAAATCAGCTCAATAAAATCATTAATAAAGGGGTTATCCGCAGCAGATAAAATAATCGAATGAAATTGATGATCTAATTTGGCAAAATCAGTAAATTGTTCTGAAATATGTTCTCGAAGAACTCTATGTTCTTGTAGCAACATTCTCATTTGACTCCATCTCACATCTGATTGAGGCAAGTTCATAAAGCAATTTAAAGCGTGGCATTCCAACATTTCTCTTAATTCAAATAATTTATCGGCATAATGAGGCGTAAATGCGACCAATTGCCACTCTCCCCAACCTAAATTTTTAATAAGATTAAATCTGGAAAATTGTATGAGATATGCTCTAACTGAAAAAATATCAACATTTGCATTTTTAGCTAACCATAACTCTGAAATTTTATCTCCAGGTTTAATCACTTTTGTTCTCACAATTTCTTGAAAGTAGGATTCAATTTTTTTAAGAGATTTCGGATCATTTTGCTTTGTTTTTAATAAACTAAATTTATCCTCTTCTCTTGGCTCCCTCGACACAACATAATTTTCATTCTGTTTTACTAAAATACCTTTTTTCAATAATTCAGATAAAACAGAACGAATCGTTGTTCTACTAACGTTATATAAAGAGGCAAGAATCACTTGCGAAGGTAAAGGTGAATCCAACACTTTTACAGAAATAGCATCCATTACCTGATTAGCGACTTCATTTCTTAGTTCAAAATCTCTACTCATTTCTTACTTCCTTTTTATAAAAAACACATAAAAAACATTAAAACATTTTGTTATTCACATTACTACAACTAAGTTCTGAAATTCTTTTGCAAAGCACAAATAATAGCCCTGTTGTTAATTTTCAATAAGCAAAAGAAGGATTAAAAATGAAAGCGTTAGTTTGCAATAAACCTTTTGAATTTTCATATAAACAACTCTCAACTCCTACAATCGAAGAAGATCAAGTCTTGCTTAAAGTTGCTGCTGTTGGTATTTGCGGAACAGATATTCACGCATTTGGAGGAAATCAACCTTTCTTTAGTTACCCTCGTATTTTAGGACACGAAGCTAGTGGCATCATTGCTGACATTGGTTCAAAAGTATCTCAATGGAAAGTTGGTCAAAGAGTTGCACTGATTCCTTATGTTTCTTGTGGTGAGTGTGATGCTTGCCGAAGCGGACGCACAAACTGCTGTGAAAAAATTTCTGTTATTGGTGTTCACGAAGATGGTGCATTTAGCGAATATCTTGCTGCCCCTGCTAGAAATATCCTAGCTATAGATGATCAAGTTGATGATATCACTGCTGCATTAATAGAACCTTTTGCAATCAGTGCTCACGCAGTTCGCCGAGCAGAAATTAAAGCCGGAGATGATGTTTTAATCGTTGGTGCCGGTCCTATTGGTCTTGGTGCTGCTGCAATCGCAGCTGCTGATGGGGCAAATGTCGCTATTGCTGATACCAGTGCTGAAAGAAGAGAACATATTAAAACACAGCTTAAACTTCCAGCCTTTAATCCAATTGATGAAAAAGTGGAAAACTTCTTTAACGGGAAATTACCTCTTATTGTCATTGATGCCACTGGTAATCAAAAGGCAATGAATAATGATGTAAATCTCATCCGCCACGGTGGCAGAATTGTTTTTGTCGGTTTATTTAAAGGCGATTTCTCTATTCACGATCCTGATTTCCATAAAAAAGAAACCACTCTTTTAGGAAGTCGCAATGCCACTCCGGAAGATTTTGAAAAAGTACAATCACTTATGGCGCAAGGAAAATTAAGTGCCTCAATGATGCTAACTCATACGTTTAAGTTTGATCAGCTTGCAGAAGTTTTTGAAGAGCAAGTAGTAAACAATAAAGCGTTAATAAAAAGTATTGTCACTTATAAATAAAAAACAGATAAAAATCATAAATTAGCTATTTTTATCACATTATGTTGTTAGATTCAGTTTGGATCTACCAACACCCAAGTTCACAAACCACCCAAAACTAAGTGAGGAAAATTATGCGTTTATTCAAAAAACCATTAACAACCCTACTATCTTTAGGACTATTTACCCTTTCTGTTAATGCTTTCTCTGCTACAGAAATTATGATTGCTTATGGTAACCAACCGGGTGAACCGATTGATAAAGCAATGCATTTCTGGGCTGATAAAGTTAAAGAAAAATCTAATGGCGACATTATCTTTAAATTATTCCCTTCTAGCCAACTTGGGAGCGAAACAGAAGTGTTAGAACAAGCTCGTTTTGGAGCTAATATTATTACCATTAGTGACTATGGAGCATTAATGGATATCGCTCCTGACTTAGGTGTTATCAATGCTCCGTACTTATCTCAATCTTTTGAGAAAAAATCTAAACTTCTACACTCCGATTGGTTTAAAGGACTTAGTGAGCAATTAGATAAACAAAATATTCATATCGTTATCCCAGATGTCATCTATGGAACTCGTCATCTATTGACTAAAAAACCGGTTACTAAACCGGAAGATTTGAAAGGTATGAAAATAAGAGTTCAGCATTCTAGAGTACCTTTACAAACAATAAAAGCTATGGGTGGAGTACCTACTCCTATGTCACTATCAGATGTTTACCCTGGTTTGTCTGAAGGAATTATTGATGGATTAGAAAATCCACCAGCCGTACTTTATGGTGGCAAATTTTTTGAAGTTGCAAAAAATCTAAATCTCACCGCACATTCAACCCATATGTCTCCTTTTGTAGTGGGAACTGCGTTTTGGGATACACTAACCCCGGAACAACAAAAAATTATTATTGATTCAGGTAACGAGATGGTTGTTTTTGGAGCCAATCAAGTACAAACCGCAGAGAAAGAAGCAATCGAAAGCCTTCGCAAAGCAGGAGTGAAAATTAACCAAGTGGATATCAAAGCATTTTCCGATACTGTGAGAAGCAAAATACAAGAAGCATTCCCTGAGTGGACTCCTAACTTATATAAAAATATCCAAGCTCAATTAGAAACTTATTAATACCTTTAATACGCGGCGTGTCTATCCCGCCGTTCTTTAACTTTGGAGGGATTTATGAATCAACAACCCCAACAAAAGAAATTTTGGCTTAGTGATATTGATGAAATCCTCGCATCATTTTTCTTAGCATTAATCGTTCTACTTTCAGGTTACGGCGTTATTATGCGCTATTTTCTTAATTCACCTAGTGCCTGGGTAGAAGAAATGTGTGTTGTTTTCTTTATTTGGTTTACATTTTTAGCATCCAGTGCTTTATGTAAAAATAATGAACTTATTCGTATTGATTTCTTGCTAAGCAAACTTCCTCACAAAATAGCAAATTTTATCGATGGCGTTATACAGCCTTGCATTATGATTTTTGCTTTAGTCTTTATGATCTATTTAGGATTCAAATTATTACCAATGTCCAAAGTGCGTTTTACACCGACACTACACATTTCTTATCTCGCTATTTATGCCATTATCCCAATTAGTGCCTGCTTTATGCTCTATTACGAGATCAGAAAAATTGTTTATTACTTCAAAATTAATTATGGGAGTAAATTATGAGCGTGATCATCCCTATTGCAATTTTGTTAATTCTTTTTGTCATAGGAACTCCTGTTGCATTTTGTATTTTCATTTCCACACTCAGCTATTTTTTGATGAGTGACTTACCAATGATTATGCTTATCCAACGTTTAGCCGGAGGTTTGGAATCTGTCACGTTATTGGCAATACCATTCTTTATTATGGCGGGTGTTTTTATGAATCACACCGGTATTAGTGCAAGATTACTCAAATTTTGTGAAGTTTTAACCGGACATATGAACGGTGGGTTAGCTCAAGTTAATGTGGCGTTAAGTACATTAATGGGCGGTTTATCCGGTTCAAATATTGCCGATGCTGCAATGAATTCAAAACTGTTAGTGCCGCAAATGGTCGCTCGTGGTTATAGTGCTTCATTTTCTGCCGCCGTTACTGCAGCAGGCTCACTAATCACTCCGATTATTCCACCAGGTATTGCAATGATTATTTACGGCTATGTGAATAATGTATCTATCGGCAGATTATTCTTAGCCGGCATTATCCCCGGAACATTGCTCTGCATTATGATGATGATTTTGGTTTCAATCATCTCTAAAAAAAGAGGATATTTACCAATTAGGGAAAAAAGAGCCAGTTGCAAAGAAATTGCACTCTCCGCTAAAGATGCCGTTCTTGCGTTATTATTACCAATCATCATCATTGGTGGTATTAGAATGGGAATTTTTACTCCTACCGAAGCAGGTGCTGTTGCCGTCATTTATGCCATAATTTTAGGAACTTTAATCTATAGAAATATGGATATAAAACAACTTTGGTTGGCAACAAGAGAATCAGCTTTAGGCGCTGCCAATGTCTTATTAATTATTTGTATGGCTGTTGCTTTCTCTAAATTTTTAACTTGGGAACGTGTTCCTCAAGCATTAGCTCAATGGATGACAACTGTTGTTGATAGCCCAATCACATTCCTTATGTTAGTTAATATTTCATTGCTGATTTTAGGTATGTTTCTTGAAGGCAATGCCATTATGATCGTGCTTGCACCGTTACTTGCACCAATCGCCAATTCATATGGCATAGATCCTATTCATTTCGGTATCGTGTTTATTTTCAATGGTGCAATCGGAACCATCACTCCACCATTAGGCACAGTAATGTTTACTACTTGTTCTATCACAGAAGTACCAATTGAAAAATTTATTAAAGATGTCATTCCTTTTTGGGGACTACTTATCTTTGAATTAATACTACTAACTTATATTCCATCTATTAGCATCTGGTTACCAAACCTCGTTTATGGAATTGCAAATTAATGAAGGACAATAAACTATGAAACAACTCAACCGTACAAACTTTCCGGGAAATCAATATCCAACAAAAATCATTCAATTTGGTGAAGGCAATTTCTTACGTGCTTTTATTGATTGGCAAATTGATTTATTAAATGAAAAAACTGATTTTAATAGCGGTGTAACCATTGTGCGTCCGATTAATACCGATTTTCCGCCGTCATTAAACACCCAAGACGGACTTTATACCACTATTATTCGTGGTTTAAATGAAAAAGGTGAAGCGGTAAAACAGGCGCGGATTATTCGTTCAGTTAATAATGAAATTAACCCTTATCAACAATTTGATGATTACCTTAATTTAGCACATAACCTTGATATTAAAGTAATTTTTTCTAATACCACTGAAGCCGGCATTAGCTATCACGAAGGTGATAAATTAACCGATCGCCCGGCACTAAGTTATCCGGCAAAACTAACGCAACTTCTCTATGAACGCTTCAAGGTTGTCAATGGCGACAAGAGCCAAGGTTTTATTTTATTGCCGTGTGAATTAATCGATTATAACGGCGTAGAATTAAAACGTCTGGTACTTCGTTATGCCCAAGAATGGCAACTACCAGCTCAATTTATCGATTGGCTAGAACAGGCAAATACGTTCTGCTCTACTTTGGTTGATCGTATTGTTACCGGTTATCCTCGTAATGAAGTGGAACAACTTACTGACGAACTCGGTTATCAGGATCAATTCTTAGATACCGCCGAATATTTTTATCTGTTTGTCATTCAAGGTCCGAAATCTTTAGAAAAATTGTTCCGTCAGGATCAACTTAAATTAAATATCTTGGTTGTAGATGACATCAAACCTTATAAAGAACGCAAGGTCGCCATTTTAAACGGTGCGCATACATCATTAGTTCCGGTTGCATACCTTGCCAGCGTGGATTATGTCGGTGATGCAATGCAGGATCAACAACTACGCCAATTTGTGATCGATACTTTAGCGCAAGAAATTATACCGGTGCTCTCATTGCCACAAGACGAGTTGCAACATTTTGCCGATGCGGTCATCGGACGTTTCCAAAATCCGTTTATTCAGCACGCACTGTTATCAATTTCGCTTAACAGTATGACTAAATACCGCACGCGTATTTTGCCGCAATTATTGGCTTATCAGCAAAAATATCAAAAATTACCGGTGCGTTTAACCTTCGCTTTAGCGGCGTTGATTGCTTTTTATCGCGGTAAACGAGATCAACAAGCTATTCCATTGAAGGATGATCAAATTTGGTTGGATCATTTTGCAGATTGGTGGCAACAATGGCAGCAACAAACGCTCTCCACTAAACAGTTAGTACAAAATGTCTTGAGCCAAACCGAACATTGGCAACAGGATTTAACTCAACTTCCTGACTTAGTGGACGATGTTACCGAAAAATTGGATGCTATTCTCGCAAAAGGAATGCGTAACGCATTATCACAATATTGTTAGGAGCGATTATGAAGCAGTTTATTCAAATTCAAGCTCAAGATAATGTTGCCGTTGCGCTACAAAATTTAAGCGCAGACACTGTTATTCATCTTGCAGATAAGGAAATCATCCTAAAACAGGATATTCCGCGTGGGCATAAATTTGCAGTAAAAGATATTGCCGTGCAGGAAAACATTATCAAATATGGTTATCCCATTGGACACGCTACCTGTGACATTGCAAGCGGTGATTATGTGCATACGCATAATGTGAAAACCAATTTAAGCGATATTAATGACTATAGCTATCAACCGAATTTTCCGGCGATTAACATTAATGAAGCAGATCGTGAAGTGCAGATCTATCGCCGTGCCAATGGTGATGTTGCCATCCGTAACGAACTTTGGATTATCCCGACTGTCGGTTGTGTGGTCGGCATCGCTAATCAAATTCGCCAACGATTTTTGCAACAAAATCCGGCTGATGACATTGATGGCGTATTCACCTTTTCTCACAGTTATGGTTGTTCGCAACTTGGTGATGACCATCAAAACACCAAAGTGATGTTACAAAATATGGTTAAACATCCTAATGCCGGCGCTGTATTGGTGATCGGTCTTGGATGTGAAAATAACCAAATTGATACCTTTCGGGAAACTTTGGGTGATTACGATCCTCAACGGGTGAAATTTATGGTGTCGCAACATTTTGAAGATGAGGTAGAAGCCGGATTGGAATTATTGCAGCAACTTTATCAACAAATGCGCAATGATCGCCGCCAAGCAGGGAAATTAAGCGAAGTGAAATTCGGTTTAGAATGTGGCGGTTCTGATGGTTTGTCCGGTATTACTGCCAACCCTTTGTTAGGCAACTTTTCTGATTACTTAACCGCTCACGGTGGAACAACCGTATTGACCGAAGTGCCGGAAATGTTTGGTGCAGAACGCATTTTGATGAGCCACTGCCGCGATCAAGAAACTTTCGATAAAACGGTTGCAATGGTAAACGGCTTTAAACACTATTTTATCTCCCATCATCAACCAATTTATGAAAATCCTTCTCCGGGCAATAAATCAGGTGGCATTACCACATTGGAAGATAAATCGCTCGGCTGCACCCAAAAAGCCGGTCATAGCCAAGTGGTCGATGTATTGAAATATGGTGAACGCCTCTGCAAAGCCGGTTTAAATCTATTAACAGCGCCGGGGAACGATGCGGTTGCCACCAGTGCGCTGGCAGCCGCCGGCTGTCATATGGTGTTGTTCACCACCGGTCGCGGCACACCATACGGTGGCTTTGTACCAACAATGAAAATTGCCACTAACAGTGAATTAGCGCAACGCAAACGCAACTGGATCGACTTCAATGCCGGGCGTTTAGTTGAAGATGTTGATATGAGCCAGTTATTGGACGATTTTATCAACAATGTGGTTGAAATCGTGAACGGCAAACCGACTAAAAACGAAATCAATCAATTCAGAGAGTTAGCAATCTTTAAGAGTGGCGTAACCTTGTAAAAGATATTTCACAAACAACCCAATACAAAAACGGCATAACCTACATTTGTGTAAGTTATGCCGCATTTTTAATGGTTCACGATTAAATATCTAAATTCGCGTGCAATGCATTGGTTTCAATGAAATCACGGCGCGGTTCAACTTCATCTCCCATTAAAGTGGTGAAGATTTGATCTGCTGCCACTGCATCACGAATGGACACTTTTAACATACGACGCGCTTCCGGATCCATTGTGGTTTCCCATAACTGTTCCGGATTCATTTCACCCAATCCTTTATAACGCTGTACGGACAAGCCACGACGCGACTCTTTCACTAACCAGTCAATTGCTTGTTCAAATGAGCTAACATTCAAGCGGCGTTCGCCACGAGTAACATAAGCCCCCTCTTCAAGCAGGTTGCGTAACTGATGGCCAAGTTTCAACAATAGTGCATATTCACTGCCTTCGATAAAATGGAAATCCAAGGCGTGATCGGTATCAATGCCGTGAGTGCGCACAGTGATCACCGGTTCATATAAATGACGTTCTGCATTGTATTGTACTTTCGCAGAATAATAGGTACCGTGCAGTTCTTTGCGAGCCAAGGTTGCCACTAATGCATCCACCCAGCTTTTCACGGCTTCCTCTTGCTGCATTAATGCCGGTGTTAAATCATCCTGATAAATCAACTCACGCAAAATTGCCGCCGGATAACGACGAGATACTCGGTTAATCATTTTATTTACACGGTTATATTCTGCGACCAAATTCTCCAACGGCAAACCTTGCATTACCGGTGCGGTCGGATTGACATATAACGATGCTCCATCCAACGCAATCGCCAATTCATATTGGGTCATTGCATCGTCATCTTTAATATATTGTTCCTGTTTACCTTTCTTCACTTTGTAAAGTGGTGGTTGAGCAATATAAACGTGTCCACGTTCAATCAATTCCGGCATTTGACGATAGAAGAAAGTTAATAACAAGGTACGAATATGTGAACCGTCCACATCCGCATCGGTCATAATAATAATGCTGTGGTAACGCAATTTGTCCGGATTATACTCATCACGCCCAATGCCACAGCCCAATGCGGTAATCAATGCTGCCACTTCTTGAGAAGAGAGCATTCTGTCAAAACGAGCCTTTTCAACATTTAAGATTTTTCCTTTTAACGGCAAAATTGCCTGATTTTTACGATTACGTCCCTGTTTGGCAGAACCGCCGGCGGAATCCCCTTCCACAATGTAGAGTTCTGACAATGCCGGATCACGTTCCTGACAATCCGCCAATTTACCCGGCAAACCGCCTAAATCCAATGCGCCTTTACGGCGAGTCATCTCTCTGGCTTTACGTGCCGCTTCTCTTGCACGAGCCGCATCAATAATTTTGCCGACAATAATTTTGGCATCATTCGGATTTTCCAATAAATATTCCTGCAAACGCTCACCAACTGCAGATTCCACTACACTTTTCACTTCGGAAGAAACCAGTTTATCTTTGGTCTGTGATGAAAATTTAGGATCCGGCACTTTAACGGACACAATCGCCACCAAGCCTTCACGCGCATCATCACCTGCCATCGCCACTTTCGATTTTTTGTTATACCCCTCTTTTTCCATATAGTTATTAAGGGTACGGGTCATCGCTGCACGAAAACCGGCTAAGTGAGTTCCACCATCACGTTGTGGAATATTGTTAGTGAAACAGTATAAATTTTCTTGGAAACCGTCATTCCACTGCAACGCCACTTCCACACCGATGCCATCTTTCTCAGTGTTAAGATAGAATGGTTTGCTATGAATTGGATTTTTATTTTTGTTTAAATATTCCACAAATGCTTGAATTCCACCTTCATAATGAAAGTGATCAGAACGGTTAGTGCGTAAATCAATTAAACGAATGGATACACCTGAATTCAAAAATGAAAGCTCACGCAAGCGTTTAGATAAGACCTCATATTGGAATTCTGTGTCGCTGAAAATAGACGGACTTGGCCAGAAACGCACAGTAGTTCCGGTTTTATCACTCTCACCGATAACCGCCAACGGTGCCTGTGGTTCACCTAGACGGTAAAATTGTTCGTGAACGTGTCCTTCACGGCGAATGGTTAGCTGTAACTTGTCGGAAAGTGCATTTACCACCGACACCCCTACGCCGTGCAAACCGCCTGAAACTTTATAAGAGTTGTCGTCAAATTTACCGCCGGCGTGCAATACGGTCATAATCACTTCCGCTGCTGAAACGCCCTCTTCTTCGTGAATGCCGACCGGAATACCACGCCCGTCATCCTGCACGGATACAGAATTATCTTCGTGAATAGTCACGATAATGTCTTTACAATAACCGGCTAAAGCTTCATCAATCGCATTATCAACGACCTCGAACACCATATGGTGCAAACCTGTACCATCATCGGTATCACCGATATACATACCCGGACGTTTACGCACCGCATCAAGCCCTTTTAATACTTTAATACTTGATGAATCGTAAGAATTTGACGTTTGATTTGACATAATTATTATCTCTAGTTTTATTCAAAAAATTAGGCTGAATTATAGCAGAAAAGGGCTTTAAATCCTAGAACATACCGATTTTATCGCCCCTGTTTTCGGAAGAAACAATACCTTAACGACGGCATTGCTGTGCGAATTGTTCGCTGGCTTGATCCAACCAACTTTGATTATGGGAAGCAGTTTGATTTTTCATATCGCGCAACGCATCATAAATGGCTTGTTCCAGTGTCGGGATGTCCACCTGCTGCCAGCAATTTAAATGTTGGAAATTGCTTTGTAAATCGGCAGCAAAAATAATGCCGCTGTAATAATCGTAAATATAGCCATCAAAACCTTTTCCCTGATCATAAAGCTGATGTTTTAGCTCGGAAATTGGCTGTTTATATTTGCCGTTAAACCAATCAACAACACCGTGTGCAAAAGAATCAACATTAAAATGCTGATTGACTCGTCCTTGATAAGTCTGTTGTGTCGCCTGATAAACCGGTGCATAAGTGCTTTTCACCAGCTGTTCTTGTGGCAGATCAATCACCGGCTTCGCCTCGTGTTGCTGCGCACAGGCGGCTAACAACAAAATCGCTGTCATAAAAAATACTTTTTTCATTGTCTTATGTTTTCCTTGATATTCAATAAATCACTAATATACCTCAAGCAACGGATGATAAATTTTACAATTCAGTGTTATAATCGCAACTTAATTCATCCTTATAACAACTTTTAATTATGAGTCGTCAGAAAAAAACAAGAAAAATCAGTGATTTAATGCCTGCACGTAAACAGGATAAAACCGATATTTCCAGCACTAAAAAAGGCAAAAAACCAACAAGATATGAGTTGGATAACAAGGCTTGGGAAGAAAAACGTAAGAAAAAACATAAAGGTCGCCCTTCCGGCAGCCGTTATGCTAACGCTGAAAAAGCGGATATGATTGTGGAGAATGTCAAAAAAGATCCGCGTGTCGGCAGCCGTAAGAAAATCCCACTCATTGTGGAAGAAGTGAATCAGCAACAAAACAGATCCGTTGAACCCATTGAGATTGTCATTCGTCCGAAAAAAGAGCGTTCCGCCGAACAGGAATTATTTGAGTTGGAAAATAACGAAATTCTGAATCAATTGCTTGATCAACTCGAAGCGGGAGCAAAACTTTCGAAGAAAGATCAAGAATTCGTTGAGCAATGTTTAGATCGTATTGACGAATTAATGGCAGAATTAGGTATTGAGCCGGAAGATGACGATGAGCAGGATCTTTACCATCAATTTGAAAAAATCAATATCAACCAATTTAAATAAATTACAATGAATATTTCAGTATTACTATTAATTATCGGCTGTGTCATTATCATTGCAATGGCAAGCTATCTTGTTTGGTTACTGCTTGCCATTAAAAATCAGAAACGCTTGTTACAGCAGGCTTATCAACAACGAATGGATCGATTGTTAGAAAGTATCGAAATTATCGCCAAAGCAATGTTGAGTGATGAATGCAATCATTCCGAAGGTGTGTTACGCTTAAAACCATTGTTAGAAGCTTATGGCAAAATTCAGCTGAATGCCTTCCCAGCGATGCAAGAACTCTACCTCACCGTTAAAGATATGCCTGTTAAGGAAGAACGCCAGGCATTAGATAAAAAAGAGAGAAGAAAGCTCGATCTCACAAGGGAAAGTAAAGAAGCAAAATTAGAAAAGCAAATTAAGTTGGAGTTGCCTCAATTACTTGAGGGTCTTAAATAATCATAATTAGTGGGTATTTATTATGTCAGAAATTTTATGGGATCATAATCTGATTCGAAAATATAACCAATCAGGGCCGCGCTATACTTCATATCCTACTGCGTTAGAGTTTAATGAAGTTTATAACAATGATGATTTTATTATGGCGGCAGAACGTTATCCAACGCGTCCATTATCATTATATATTCATATTCCTTTCTGTCATAAGCTTTGCTATTTCTGTGCGTGTAATAAAGTAATTACACGCCACCAACATAAAGCGGATATCTATTTGGATTACTTGGAAAAAGAGATCCGAACTCGTTCCTCTTTATTTGCTCAACGAACCGTTACTCAAATCCACTGGGGCGGTGGCACACCAACTTATTTAACTGAAGAGCAATCTGAACGTTTAATGTCAATGTTACATCGCTACTTTACTATTAATGAAAAAGCAGAAATCAGCATTGAAATGGATCCTCGTGAAATTGAACTTTCTATGTTGGATCACCTACGTAAAATCGGTTTCAACCGCATCAGTATGGGCGTGCAGGATTTTAACAAAGAGGTTCAAAAAGCAATAAATCGTGAGCAAGATGAGCAATTTATTTTTGATTTAATGCATCACGCGCGTGAACTGGGATTTCAATCTACCAATCTTGATTTGATTTACGGTTTACCGTTGCAGACCTTAGACAGCTTTATGTTTACCTTACAGAAAGTAATTGAATTGAACCCTGATCGCTTAAGCGTATTCAATTATGCACATTTGCCAACTCGTTTTGCTGGGCAGCATAAAATTAAACAGGAAATGCTACCTTCACCAGAAACAAAATTATCTATTCTGCAAAACACTATCGAATTTTTGACCAATTCAGGTTATAAATTCATCGGAATGGATCACTTTGCAAAACCGAATGATGAGTTAGCTATTGCACAAGCGAATGGTGTTTTACATCGTAATTTCCAAGGTTATACCACTCAGGAAGAGTGCGATTTGTTGGGAATGGGCGTGTCTGCAATCAGTCTTTTAGGCGACACTTATGCACAAAACCAAAAAGAACTGAAAAGTTACTATGCCGACATTGAAACTCGCGGTATCGCATTAAATAAAGGCTTAGTGATGACACGTGAAGACTGTTTACGCCGTGATGTCATTAAAGCCTTAATCTGCAACTTCAAATTGAAATTTGCGGTTATCGAGCAACAATATCAAATCAACTTTAAGCAGCATTTCGCTGAAGATTTGGCATTGCTTGCCCCTTTAGTTGAAGACGGATTACTTAGCATTGATGATGAAAGTATTACTGTTTCATCAAAAGGTCGTCTATTAATTCGTAACATCTGTATGTGTTTTGATACTTACTCTCGTCAGCAAGCGAAACGTCAGCAATTTTCACGTATTATTTAATCAAAAGGAATCCGGATGAATACTTTACAATTTATCATTCAAACCGTTATCGGCGTCTATATTTTTATTTTAGTCGCAAAAGTCTGGTTGCAATATTGCAAAGTTGATTTCTACAATCCGTTGTCGCAAACATTAGTAAAATTGACACAACCGGTGTTGTTGCCGTTACGTAAAATCGTGCCAATGAAATATGGCATTGATTTTGCAGCTATTTTGCTTGCGTTTATTCTAGGTGCAATCAAATTGCCTTTGCTCTATTTTGTGGTTTCCGGCCATCTTTCATTAGAATTGCCTTATGTGCTGTTATTAGGCGTGCTTTCTGTCGTTAAAGCGTGGGGTGAAATCATCTTTTGGGCGATATTTTTACGCGCTATTTTGAGTTGGTTCAGTCGTGGCGGCAATCCGTTAGATTATGTGTTATATCAAATCAGTGAACCGTTGCTGGCACCGATCCGCCGTATTTTACCACGCACCGGAATGCTTGATTTTTCAGTAATGGTATTAGGGATTATCCTGATTCTACTCAATAACGTATTGCTTGATCTCTTTGGTCAACTTTGGATGATTGCGTAATGGCAGTCAATCGTACTGAAAATGGGCTGTTGTTAAACATTATCCTGCAGCCCAAAGCCGGCAAGGATCAAATTGTCGGCTTATATGGTGATGAATTAAAGATCACTATTACCGCACCGCCTATTGATGGTAAAGCTAACGCTCATCTGCTTAAATTTCTTAGCAAACAATTTAAAGTCGCCAAAACACAAATTGAATTACGCAAAGGCGAATTAAGCCGGCATAAGCAGGTTTTTATTCCTTCTCCCGAACAAATTCCCGAAACTGTTTTAGACTTGATTGATTAGCACTAAATGATTTGTGTGTCATATTACTTTTAAAAATTCACTTTATTTTTCCCATTTTTGTGGAAAACAACCATAAAAAAGTAAAATAAAAAACGCCCAATATGATCACATATCAGGCGTTAATCCAAGATTTAATCTTGCTGTCAATTAGTGATGATGATGCCCACCGCAGCCGCAACCGCCGTGACCGCCACCACAACAGCCATCTTCATCATCGTGATGATGGTGTCCGCCACAGCAACCTTCACCTTCTTGATGTAAATGACCGTGTGCGATCTCTTCCGCTGTTGCCTCACGCACTGAAACCACTTCAACAGTGAATAATAAAGGTTGACCGGCAAGCATATGGTTACCGTCAACTACCACATCTTCATCTGTTACTTCAGTAATCACAACCGGTAACGGTCCGATGTCGGTATCAGCAATAAAACGCATCCCCGCCTGTAATTCATCCACACCGTGGAACACATCTTTCGGCACACGTTGCACTAAATTATCGTTATATTCGCCATAACCTTCCTGTGGTGATACTTTCACATCGAATTTTTCACCGACTTCTTTGCCTTCCAACGCATTTTCTAAACCGATCACAAGATTATTATGACCTTGTAAATAAAGTAACGGTTGATTTGCCGGTGCTTCGTCTACCAACACACCATCTTCAGTACGAACTTGATAAGCAATGCCTACTACATGATTTTTTGCAACTTTCATTAATTTCTCCAAAATAATTGTAGGAATAAGAATAAAATTGTAACCGAATTTCTATTTTTCAGATAGCGAAATCACAACATCTGCGCTCATTGTTAAGTGGGTTTCGCCCGGCGTAAATCCTAAGCTATTTTCAACCTCCTGTACTTTTGCTAACCGCATAGGGGCTGCGCGAGCTGCCATATACCCTGAATTATTCAAATTAATATTGATAATATGATATTGCTCACGGTGTAATTCAGTTTTAATCACTTCTGCTTGTTGTCGTGCCAAAGCTAATAAGGTTTTTACCATTTCGGCTTCCTGATGTTTACGCATTTCTGTAGAAACAAAGAAGTTTGTATTTTTCACTCTAAAATCATTAGGTAATTCGGAAATAAACATAGCAACTTGTGAAAAATCATCACTTTCCAGTGTGATGTCGGCTGCCAGCGTCCAACCGTTCACTTTGCCCTCATTACTATAATTTGCATAACTATTGCGCTGATTTCCCACCACTCTCAACGCCGGATAATGCTGTGCTAACACCGGGATTAGATCCTCAATGCGCTGTTCGAGTGTTTGATTTACTTTCTTAGTCAATTTATTTGTCTGAATTTGCGTATTTAGCACAACCTGAACTTTGTCTTCTTTAACCACTGTTTCTGTTGTAACCTGATAACTTACCTTGGTTAAAGTATCCAACTGTGTTGATGCACTATTATCGGCTTGAACTTGCCCAATAAAAAACATCCCTGCCACTAAAAAAATTTGCCCTAATAACGCTCTTTTATTCATCTTCTTAACTACTCCTTTTTTATTCACTATCAAACCAGCCACGAATAAATTGAATCGATAAAAATAGTGTTACCAACAACAATGCATACAAAATATAACTTACGATTGGTTTTGAAGCGGTAGCATCTTCTGCGACCTCTTTAATCGACACCACATTACTGAATTCATCAAACATTGTGATACGCCAACCATAATATTTCACTTCTACCAATTTACGTTCATTGGCGAAAGCCTGTGCTTTAGCCTGTAAGTTAGCGGAATCAAATTTAAAATAGAACGGAAATCCCCAACGAGTATCTTCATTACGATAGACCATTACTTTATCGGTTTTTGGCTCTTGGGTATAAATATAATAAACATCGCGAGTCGGCCCGTCCGCCGGGTTGGATTTGGTAATCGGACCATCTTTATCAACACGTTTGACTTCGACACCAGTGACTTCTTTAATCGCATAACTTGGGAAGGTGTAGTTCACTCCTGCCGCCAAAATCAAATGCACACATAAAGTAACCAACAGGAAAAACCAAAAGAAAAAACGGCGTAATTTAGAATGTTGAGCCATAATTATTTCCTCATCTCTATGATAACGTTGCTTTATCCTAGCACATTATTGTGACAAATTAACGCCAAATAAGTTGCTAAAATTATTGGTGGTAATTCGTGCCAACTCTTCGGTGGAAATGCCTTTTAAAGTGGCAACATATTCGCACACCTCTCTGACATAAGCCGGCTGATTTTGTTTGCCACGATATGGCACCGGTGCAAGGTAAGGCGAATCGGTTTCCACTAATAGACGTTCAAGCGGCACTTGACGGATCACTTGGCGAATATCTTCCGCATTTTTAAAGGTGATAATACCGGAAACGGAAATATAAAACCCTAATGCCAATGCCTGCTCGGCAAACCATTGATTTTCTGTAAAACAGTGAATTACACCGCCGCAACGTTCAGCGTGGTGTTGCTGCAACAAGCGAATGGTATCCTCTCCGGCAGAACGGGTATGAATAATCACCGGCTTGTTAAATTCATTGGCAATCTCAATCTGCTGTGCAAAGCAATCTTGTTGTTCCTGCTTATTATCTGCACTGTAATAGTAATCCAGCCCAATCTCACCCACTGCCACCACTTCCGGCAAGGCAATAATCTCTCTCAATTTAGCGCTGTCGAATATCTCTTCGCCAATATCCAATGGATGCACACCACAAGAGTAGGAAATGTCATTACGATGCGATAACAGCTGTTGTAACTGATGAAAACGAGAAATGCCGACACCAATGGCTAAACAGTGCTTCACATCTCGCTGTTTCGCTTTTTCCAACACATCATCCACATTTTTGTGCAGCGTGTCATAATCCAATGCGTCCAAATGACAATGGGAATCTACAATAAACATTTTTTAACCTTCAAATACCTGTTCTATAATTTTAATAAGTCCATCTATAATAATCAGTTCTTGATTGACGCCGTTAATCGACATTAAATCCGCTCGCATTTGTCGCACAATCAGCAACGCACGATAAATTTTTAATGTCGGCACCGCCTGCGCAAATGCGCTGATACCGGATTGTAAATCTCGGCATAACCAATTTTGATCAATATGCAAACTGCATTTCAAAGCATCCAACAAAAAAGCTTCCAGCCAATTAAGCTGTGTAACCGATTGTTCTGCTTCAAAATAAGGCAACAACATAAGTACATTTTTATTGCGATAAAATTTCCAGAATTGCCGTAAAAAGGTGAGCCGTTGCGCAATTTCCCCCTTTTCTAAACTGATTTTTGCCGCAAATGGGCGTTGATAATTCATCAATAATGCTGTTTTCATTTGCTCAACATCAGAAAAGCCTTGCTGTTGTAACCAATCTATTCCTTGCTGTATTGTCGGTAACGGCAACGCCCATTGCTGACAACGGCTCTGAATCGTTGCCAACACACGATGTTCGACATTCGTCTGCAAAATAAAATAGCTATCTTCCGTCGGCTCTTCCAACGTTTTCAACAATGCATTAGCGGCAGCTTCCGTCAGCTGTTCCACGCCTTGTAGATAGACCACTTTTGCTGCCTGCTGCTGACTGCGGCGTGAGAGTTTATCCGTCACTTCACGAATCGTATCAACGCTGATTTTTTTACAGTCTTCACTATGAATCAGATAAAAATCGGGGTGAGAATGGTGCAAAAAAAGTTGGCATTGACGGCAATGTCCACAAGCCGCCTGCGCCGCCTGTTTATTTTCACACAACAACCATTGCGCTAATGCAAAACAGCATTGCTCGGCACCATTATCATTAGCACTGCGAATTAACAGTGCGTGATGACCGTAACCGGCGGAAAATGCCTGCGTAACTTGCTGATAAATCGGAAATACCCACGGTAAATCCGCTATTTCTGTCGTTGAAACCATTGCGTAATTGCTTGTCTAAGTTGTTTATTTACTTCAGAAAAGTCTAAATTGGCATCAATGGTAACACTTTTCTCATCCACCTCAACCAACTGCAAATAACGCTGCCGAGTGCGCTGAAAAAAATCTATCTGCTGCTGTTCAATACGATCCAATTCACCTCGACTACGCGCTCTTGCCAATCCTATTTCAGGATCAACATCTAAATAGAGCGTTAAATCAGGCACAAAATCGCCTAACACCGCCTGTTTTAAGGTCATCAGCAAATTAGCGTCCAAACCACGTCCGCCGCCTTGATAAGCCTGCGATGATAAATCGTGTCGATCACCGATAACCCATTTACCTTGCTTCAATGCCGGTTTAATCACATTTTCCACCAACTGAACTCGGGCAGCATAAAGCATCAATAATTCTGCTTTATCGGTAATAACCTCATCACCTTCGCCCTGTTTGATTAATTGGCGTAGTTTCTCCGCCAACGGCGTACCACCCGGTTCACGCGTAAAGACAAATTCATTTATACCCAATTCTTTCAATACAGCCACCACAGTATCTCTTGCACTGGTTTTGCCTGCGCCTTCCAAGCCCTCCAGTACGATAAATTTTGCTGTCATTCTTTATTTCCTTGTTGTGCTTTCCAATTTCGATACCAGCGCAAATATTGCTGCACCGCACGATTATGTTCATTTAATGAACGGCTGAATTTATGCCCACCGCTGCCATCAGCAACAAAATAGAGATAATCCGTATCCGCCGGATTTGCTGCGGCTTCCAACGATGATTTATCCGGCATTGCAATCGGTGTAGGCGGTAATCCTTCAATAATATAGGTATTATATGGCGTTGCCTCGTTCAAATCTTGCTTACGGATATTGCCTTGATAATGCTCGCCCATACCGTAAATTACAGTCGGATCGGTCTGCAACTTAATACCTCGTTTTAATCTATTGACAAAAACAGAGGCAATTTGTGGACGTTCCGCTGCTACGGCACTCTCTTTTTCAATAATTGAGGCTAAAATTAACAACTCATATTCCGATTTTAACGGCAATGATTTATCCCGTTGCGCCCACGCCTGCTGCAAGGTTTTCTGCATTTTATCCGCAGCACGTTTTAACAAGGCAAGATCGCTTGAGTTCGCTGTGTAATAATAGGTATCAGGATAAAGCCAACCTTCAAGTTTACCGACTTTCACCGCCTCTTTTGGCAAAGCTAAAAGCTGATAAATTTCGGCTTCACTTTTATCTTTTAAACTGTGTTGAAGATGCGGTGCTTCTGCCAATGCTGCTTTCCACTGTTGGAATGTCGTACCTTCCGGCAACGTTAAAGAAAACTGAGCCTCTTTGCCACTGTGTATCAACAACAATAATTGCTCAAGATTATTGATATTCTTAAGCGAAAATGTGCCGGCTTTCAAAGTATATTCCGGATGGAGTTTAAATAGATAAGGCAAACTCCAAATCTTTTTGTCGATTAAACCTTGCTGCAATAACAACTCGGCAAACTGTTTACTGCTCGTTCCTTTCTCAATCGTGAATAACTGCTCCGGCTGATGTGAAATCGGTAATGTCAATAACTGAGTGAGATGACGATAAACCAGTGTTGCCGCCACTGCTGCACTAACGATTAAAACCAATAAAAAGATGAGAAATTTTTTCATTCGACTAAATAATGCTTTTAAAAAGGAGCTAAGTTTAGCATAAAATCATTTTGAATAAGACCAAGAGAGCGTTTAAAAAAATAGCACACGCTACGGTGTGCTATCGAAAAGTTAGTTTTTCGCTGCTTGCAATGCTTGCTGAATATCCGCTTTAATATCTTCAATATTTTCCAGACCGACTGAAAAACGTAATAAGCGATTACACACACCGCGCGCTATTCTCTCCTCCTCCGGAATATCCATATGGGTTTGTGTTGCCGGATAAGTAATAAAACTTTCTGTGCCGCCTAAACTTTCAGCAAAAGTAATTAATTTTAATGCTTTCAAAAACGGCACGACCCATTTTTCTTCACGCAAGCGGAAAGAGAGCATTCCACCTTTATTCGGATAAAGCACATCGGTAACATCATCCAAATCATTTAAGAATGCTGCGATTTGTTTCGCATTTTGTTGATGACGTTCAATACGCAGTGAGAGTGTTTTTAATCCTCGAATGGTTAAATAACAATCAAACGGAGCCAATACAGCACCGGCACCATTCTGCATATAATATAGTCGATCACAAAGTTCTTGCCCTTTTGCCACGATCAATCCTGCCAACACATCATTATGCCCGGCGATATATTTAGTGGCGCTGTGAATAACAATGTCCGCGCCGTGCTCAATCGGTCTAAACAACACAGGCGTTAAAAAAGTGTTATCCACAATCAATAACAAATTATGTGCTTTTGCCACTTTAGCAATGGCGGCAACATCGCACTCTTCCATCAATGGATTGGATGGCGTTTCCACAAAAATTGCCTTTGTATTCGGTGTAATTGCCGCTTCAATCGCTGCCAAAGAGGCTGTATTGACGTAAACCGGTTTAACCCCGTGATTATTTTTGTAACAAAAATCCAATAAACGATATGTACCGCCATAAACATCACTAGAAATAATCCACTCATCCGGGCTGGTAAACAAACTCATAATCAGTTGAATAGCCGCCATACCTGATGAACAGGCAAAGCCACGATCGCCTTGTTCTAAACGGGCAATACCGTCTTCCAATACTTGGCGAGTCGGATTTTTAGTCCTGATATAGTCGAAATTATCTTTGGCAATGCCTTTAATATCGGTATGACCAAATGCAGTTGAAAGATGAATCGGGGTTGCAACAGCGCCAGTTGTTTCATCAGTACGATTACCAAGCTGTACTAATAAGGTGTCTATTGATTGTTGTGCCATAATGATTCCTAACAAAATTTAAAATATTTTTATATCAAGCTCATCATTCTTGCATAAACTACTATGACAGAAAAGGGATTCTATGC
>SKEB01000741.1_pt1 | contig 20819 bp, 27 predicted proteins | sample 4826561 | NCBI WGS metagenome assembly SKEB01 (sample SAMN11008820, study PRJNA524170) | human gut metagenome | biome: Human fecal sample; material: Feces; isolation source: fecal sample from pouch patient p17 | host: Homo sapiens | place: Israel: Tel-Aviv | collected 2016-03-29
TATTGCGAAGAAATTTAAGGCTAGTTTAAAGCAGAAAACGGACCTTTATGTAATTGAAAGTATTTTGATTGATGCTGGTTATAAAAAAGAGCCAGTGAATTTATAGAAGGGAGTGGAGGTTTGGTCGACCACAAAGAATTCTTTACTCCTTTGAAATTATGCAGAGAGAAACGAAAATACAATTATTTAACGATCATTTTCAAAATTATAAACGGTATGGCATACCGAAAGCGCAATTAGTTATTGCAGACATTCCTTATAACTTAGGTAAAAATGCATACGCATCAAGTTCTGCATGGTATGAAGGCGGAAAAATTGAAAATGGAGAATCGAATAAAGCGAATAAAAGCTTTTTTGACACCGATGAGAATTTTAGAATATCAGAATTTATGCATTTTTGCTCAAAAATGTTAAAGAAAGAACCGAAAGAAGTTGGAAAAGCGCCAGCTATGATAGTATTTTGCGCCTTTCAACAGCTTCAAATGGTGATTGACTATGGTAAAAAGTACGGCTTTAACAATCATATTCCACTAGTTTTTATTAAGAAATCCAGTCCTCAAGTATTAAAAGCGAATATGAAAGTTGTGGGAGCTACAGAATATGCGCTCGTTCTTTATAGAGAAAAACTTCCGAAATTCAATAACGACGGCCGTATGGTTCTAAATTGGTTTGAATGGGAAACGGATAACAGCTATCCAAAAATACATCCGACCCAGAAACCAATACCTGTTATTAAACGATTAATTGAAATTTTTACAGATTATGGAGATGTTGTAATTGATCCATGTGCTGGCAGTGGTTCTACGCTTAGAGCGGCTGCAGAACTTAATAGAAATGCTTATGGTTTTGAAATAAAGAAAGAGATGTATGAAGCTTCTCAGGAAAAAATGTTGTCAAATATCCCAATGGGGCTATTTATATGAACTGAAGAACAGCTGTCATTATTTTAGAAAGCGAGTGAAGAAGATGATTCCAAAGTTTAGAGCAAGAGATGAACGAGGAAACTGGCATGTTGGACTTCTAACTTTTATGTTTGGACAGTATGCCATCGTAAATGAAGCAGATGAAAATACAGTTTATCTGATTGATAAGGAAACAGTCGGACAATCAACTGGATTGAGAGACAAGAACGGCGTTGAAATTTTTGAGGGTGATATTTTAGTTTATGATGCACCAAAAAAATATGCCCACCGAAGAAGTATGCACGAAATTGCTTATGCAGATGGTCGGTTTTTCTGGGAATTTTTAGATCTTGTATTTTGTCAATCTAATATTTTGTATCGCGATGGCTATTTAGTCATCGGTAACATCCATGAAAACCCAGAATTATTGGAGGTCGCAGAATGAATAAATTAAGCAAAATAAACGATTTAGCATTTGATTTAACGCATGAATATATGGAACCAGGCAAACAATTTTCTTACGGAAAACAGATATACGATTTATCTGATGAACAAGAACTCAACAAGAATCAGCAGATTGTGTTGAAACATCTAAAGTCAATGTGTCCTCCTAAATTAGGTTTATCAGCGATGGTAACAGTATATCGTCTTGTTGACGACAATATCAACGACAATTGGCAAGAGTACAGTGAGGAAATCCCAGAACATATTGAGGCATTACAGAAATTAAGCGTTGCAGAAGAATTCCAAGTCCTAACAGCATTCGCTCAATGGGGATTGGAACAGGAGGAAGAGTGATGTTCAAATGTGTGGCTGTAGTAAATGATTCAACAGGTAAATTCGCATATATACTAAGAGACTATACTTCGAGATTCCCATCAGAAGTTCCTGTATATGCAACAAATATTGAACAGTTAAAACAATATGGAGAATTTGGCGAGAACGAATTATATAAAGTAGAAACGTGCGATGGTTTTTACCATATCGTAAGCTCAGAAAAATATTCGTTTATTTTCGAGGAACAGGAGAAAGCGGAATGAATTTTTTTAAACGAAAAAAAGAAATCACACATGTGATTGAGCGTTCTAACGTTATTCAATTTGACGAAATGGGTTATCCATTGCGACTTTGCATAATGAGCGATGGGAAGCAGCGCTGGATATACACCTATGAGCGAGAAGGAGATGTCGTATTAAAATGGGAGAAACAGCGATGAATAAACAAGAATTGATTGAAGAATTAGAATGCATAGAAGTTTCTACAGACAGCCTTGATTATTTGAAAGGTGCTGACTATGCCAACGAAAGAGCAATTAGCTTAGCAAAACAACTAGATGAACCGAAAAAAGCTATATTACCTAAAACTGCTGATGATTTTATTGAAGAAAGTTTAGGAATGGGTTCTGATAAAGTTGATATTATCGGTTCGGCAGTTTCTTTCTCAAGTGCAATGCCAACTACTGAATTTTCTATGTGGTTTAAGACAAACGGAGATTTATTGATTGATGCATTAGCTAACGGTTACGAAATCGAGAAGGGACCATTATATCATGTTTTATTACCAGACAAAGGGGCGACTAACACAGGATATACTTTTTTAAATTTAGCGGGAGCAATTGATTTTACGACATGTAAAGAAAAGGTGGATATGTTAACAGAACAAGAAATCAAAGCAATTGACGAGCGCTATTGGGCGTTTGCTGTGAAGGTGGGGGAAGAATAGATGGATCAAATTATATTAACAAAAACTGGTGAAACCGAAATCAATATAAATGCTACAGGAATGGATGATAATGAAATTGTCTTCACGTTAGCTGCTGCTTTAATTGGATACAGCAAGGAATTGGGACTAACAGAAGCAATACTAAACGAAAGTATGTCCGTGCTGTGGAAAGATGGTGAATAAATGAAACGCAATTGGAAAAGAGTAATAAATAAAGTTAGTGGCATTGCAATAATGATTCTTGTAGCAAAAGCAGCCGTGAGCTATTTCGTGTATAGCAATGACATAACAAGCAGTGACCTCGTTTATTTCCTTTCATGCTCGTTTATTTTGGGGTTAGGGCTATATTTAGGAGGTTCAAGTGTATGAGTTATCCAGAAGTTTATATCTTAGGAAGGCAAGTCGATGGCGTTTATGTTGAGTATTCAGAACCATATCTTTCAAAAAAAGAAGCTGAATTTGATAAGCATCACTATGAAATGGGCCAATCAATGTCACATGATGCTGGCTCTTGGAAAATTTTGAAATATGGTAGACCGATAACAGTATTAGGAGATGATGATTAGTTGCGAACGTCAACATTTAACTATATCAAAGATATTTTAGGAGACTATTATAAAACCGATGACTATATTCGGCAACGCGAAGAAGAATTACGCTATCCATATAGAGAAAGTGATTTGAACAGTGGCATTAAAGGATCACACGGAAATAATGAAGCTGCTGCCAATTTACTTATTACGATTGAACAAGACAGACGGCTAGCAAGCTTAGAACGGAATAAACGCATTATTGACAAAGTGCTTAGTGAATCGTGTGAAGATACCATCACTATCATTCAAGAGCTTCATTTTAAAAAACGGCCTAGATTCACTATGCAAGGATTAATTGATCAAGGGAAAATATTTTGTAGTAGAAGAAAGGCCTTCGAATTACAAAGAATATTTTTTGAAGAAATCGCAAAAGAATTAAATTTAGATATATAATTTGCACTATTTGTGCACTATCGAGGTTATTTCACATGGTAAATTAGTAGTGTGAGAAGTGTAAGGAAATCAAAAATAAATATTATCTCGTTGCTAACACTGATCACATTATCACTCGCAAACTGAAACGTTCTCTTAGAGGGGAGGTGAAGAGCCTTCTCTTTTTTTCTATAGGTTTGCGAGTGCTATTTTAATCAATTTATAGAGACGAATTATACATATCTTTTTTGACTATGGTATTTAAATTTTCGACACTCGACCAACGCCCTATAAACTAAAATAATATTGTATACTTATTTTAGAGGGAGGTGATATAAATGGATAGAGTGGTTATTCCTTTTGACAAAGAAGATGTATCTGTGGATGAATTAAAAGAACATATTGATTATTATGTTGGATTAGCAAATGAAGGCCAAGAACTTGTAAGTTCAGGGAGTAAAAAAGAAGCTAGGGATATTTTAAGACAAATTAATCAATATTTAGACCAAGAATACAGGTATTACGACAAAGTAAAGGTTTCTGATGCCATTTTTGAAAACGAATTATACAGGATTTATCAGCATGGCATATCAGAAGCTTATGTTAAGCAAAATAATAAGAATTCCTATAATTATTTGTATTCGAACTTTTATGACATTAAAGACTATTTAACTAGTTACGGGATGGAAAAGATATTAAAATAATACAAAATTGTATAACACTTCATCAGAACATACGATGAAGTGTTATTTTTTGCATAGGAGGTGAATAACATGATAAAGAATCCAAAACATCAAGTTTTTGCTGATGAATGGCTAATTGATATGAATGGCACTAGAGCGTATAAGGTTGCATATCCAAACATAAAAAAAGACACCACAGCAAGAGTGAATGCAAGCAGACTGCTAACAGATGCTAACGTGAAGCGATATATTGATGAACAGCTAGAAAAAATGCAGAGCGAAAGAGTTGCAGATGCACAAGAAGTCCTAGAGTATCTCACTAGCACCATGCGTGGTGAAAAAGTGAAAGGCGTTTATAATACCGAAACAACTAATGATGAAGGGGAAATATTTACGCATCAGAAAAGCTATGAATATACTCCTAGCACTGAAGAGAGGACTAAAGCAGCCGAATTACTTGGTAAACGTCATGCGCTGTTCACTGACAAGCAACAAATAGAAGTTACTGAAATGCCAGTATTTGTTGATGATATCGGTGATGATGATGGTTAAGAAAAAACTATCAGAATTATTACCGAAAAAATTTCATTCGGTATGGAGAGCCACTCTTAATTCGGACATACTCAATATTGTTTGTAAGGGTGGACGTGGTTCTGGTAAATCATCAGATATCGCACATATTATTACTCAATTACTTATGAGGTATGCTGTCAATGCGGTTGGCATTCGATATGTTGATAATACATTAGAACAATCAATCTACGAGCAAATGAAGTGGGCGATTGAACAGCAAGGGGTAACGCATCTATTTAAATTTAATAAATCGCCGTTGAGAATCACATACATACCTCGTGGTAATTATATGATTTTCAGAGGTGCCCAAAATCCTGAAAGAATCAAGTCTTTAAAAGATAGTCGGTTCCCGTTTGCGATTGGCTGGATTGAGGAGTTAGGCGAGTTTAAAACTGAAGATGAAGTAACGACCATTACCAATTCACTTTTACGTGGTGAATTAGGAAATGGTCTTTTTTATAAATTCTTTTTCAGCTACAACCCGCCAAAACGTCGACAATCTTGGGTGAACAAAAAATATGAATCTAGTTTCCAACCTGAGAATACATTTGTTCATCACTCTACTTATAAAGATAATCCTTTTATTTCGAGAGAATTCTTGAAAGAAGTGGAGGCAGCAAGAGATAGAAATCCTTTGCGTGCTAGATGGGAATATGATGGTGAAGCAATCGGTTCTGGAGTCGTTCCATTCAGTAACCTAAAAGTGGAGAAAGGTTGTATAACTGATGAGATGGTAGCTGACTTTGATAATATCAGAAACGGTCTTGACTTCGGTTATGCTACTGATCCATTAGCATTCGTACGATGGCACTACGATAAGAAAAAGAATGGCATCTATGCTGTTGATGAAATCTATGGAGTGAAAATCAGTAATCGTGAGTTTGCCCAAAAGGCGAAAGCAAAAGGTTATCAGTCTGATCGTATTGCATCGGATTCAGCAGAACCTAAATCCATAGCAGAATTGAACAATGAACATGGAATGGGCCACGTATTTGGTGTTAAAAAAGGACCTGATTCCGTTGAATATGGTGAGCAATGGCTAGATGACTTAGATTTTATTTGTATAGATCCACTAAGAACTCCAAATATAGCCAAAGAGTTTGAAAACATTGATTATCAGACGGATAAAGATGGCAATCCTAAGCCAAGGCTTGAGGATAAAGATAACCACACAATCGATGCAACAAGATACGCTTTTAGCGAAGACATGGAGAAAAATAATGTAAGTTTCATTAAATTTTAGGAGGTGGAATGATTGTTTCAAAGTGATTTAACATTGAGTCGATATAAAAGATTACGAACGAAATATTCTACGCAAATAAACGAAGAGCTGTTTGATCCAAATGACTTTATAACAGAGATGAAGCCATTTTTTGATGACAGAGAGCGTAAATACAAAGCTTATACAAGTGAAGAAAATGAGATTGATAGCAGACCTAAACCAAACACAAAAATTATAAAAGTGAATAATAAACTTCACGCTGGCTTATACAACACCATTGTTGATCAAGCAGCTGATCATTTCACAGGTATCCCAGTTAAATGGGATTATGATATTACTGAACAACGGAAGTCCTTAATTCAAAAAACAAAGGATTTATTTTTAGGTAACGTCAGCGCGAAGATAAAAACACCTAAAGAATTCGATAGACTAGCAGAATTAGTTAAAGAAATGCGATTCGCAATGTTGGATTCAGACACGGCACGATATCAAGGCGCTTGTGGGGTTGCTTTTCGTTTGTTAGAACCCGTTGAAACTGTGGGAGAGTGGCAATTGTGGGCATGTAATGTTGAGCCATGGAGAGCTGAAAAATATGAGAATGCAGATATTTTCATTCGAGAGAAATATGACACACACCAAAAGAAATTTTTCGAAGAAATGAAAGTTGTTACTAAGAAAAAAATCTTAACGTATAACAGATACGTGGAAACAAATTTAATGAATGCGGCTGAAACATTTAAATTGACAGCAGAAACTGATAACCCTTTAGAAACCTTCTACCTATCAGAATTTAAAAACAACACGAATCGTTATTGCGATTTTGAAGTAGCAGAGGAACTTTCTGATGCATTTGATAGAAGCCTGTCAGACCAGCAAAACGAGGTAGAGCAATTTAAATTAGCGTATATGATGATTAGCGGTTCTCGTTTAGGCGAAGAAGAAGCACAGAGGATGATGGAGCAATTAGGTATTATTAACTTGCCAGATCCACAAGCTAAGGTTGGCTATGTAACGAAAGATATTAACAAAGATTTCAACGAGTATCATCTTAATCAGCTGAAAAAGCTTTACTACACAGTCACTAAGTCAATCGACTTCAACGATGAAGTATTTAAATCCAATAGCTCTGGTGAAGCTCGCAAGTGGCAAATAATAGCACTAGAAGCCAAAACAAACACGAAAGAACAGTACTTTAAAGAAGGATTAAAAGAAGTTGCAGAGACCATGGCAGCTTTTATAAAATTTAACGATAAATTAGAAGTAGATGTTTCTAAAATTGTGTTTACATTTAGTCGTAGTTTACCAACCGATATTGGATATCTTGCTGAGGCGTTACCTAAATTAGCACCTTATGTATCAAAACGTACTATCATTAATCAAATTCCATTCGTTAAAGATCCAGATTACGAGGCGGACATGATGAATTTAGAACAAGGGCAAAACTATCCAAGTGGGGAATACGGCAAGCTAGGCGGTGCGGATAATGACGAAGAAGAAAATAACGGCTAGTGAACGTTATTGGGAAAAACGCCGAGAATTAGAAGACAAAGCACGTTTGAAACTAGAGAAGAAAACTCTTAGTGAGCTAGAATCTGTTTTTGAACGTGCTTTAGTTAAAATTCAACGACAGCTATTGTCGCAAGCGGATTTACACGACATCACACAAAGCGAAATGTTAGAAGACTTTAGCAAACGAGACCAAGAAAAGTACCGCAAGTACATTGAGAAAAACTATGAAAAGTTGATGGAGTCTGACGAAGCTTATAAGCAATTCATAGATGAGTATTTTCCATCTTACGATTATGCAAAAGTCAATCGTCTATTACAATTACGAGCAGACATTTTTTCTACTCTTGCAAGTGAAGCGATATCCAGTGATGTCAACGGTAAATTTAATAACGACTTAGAAAACATTACAAAACGAATCTACAATTCTAATTCTAATGCGTTGATGCAATTAGTTGGTGGTTCTGCTCATGGATTGTCAAAAAAAGAGTTAGAAAACATAATGAACTATCCGTGGAGCGGAAAAACTTTTTCATCTCGCTTGTGGGGCAATATTTCAAGTTTAGAGCAACGTCTAAGTAATTCTATTATTAATTCTTTAGCAAGTGGCGAAGGTGTTTTAGAAGCTCTTAGAACGATGAAAAACGATGGTGTTATTAGCGGTATGTTTAAATTGGAACAAGGAAAGTTTAATCGATCGATTGAAAATCTTGTTAGAACGGAATATTCCCATTTTGCTGTAGAGGGTGTAAGAAAATCGCTAAAGGATATAGGTGTTAAGCAAACACAAAGCTGGTCAGCAGAAGATGAGCGTGTTTGCTCTATTTGTGGTGGACGTCACGGAAAAGAGATTAAAGATGATTGGCACCCACCATATCATGGACGATGCCGTTGTACTGAAATACCAATTGTTCCTGAAATTAGCGATGACATAGATAAATTGTATGAAGAAATGTTCGGTGATTTATTGAATGAATTCGCTAATAATAATTGGGGAATAAAATTAAATAGGAGAGGAGGATAGCAATGAAAGGATTATTCGAAGCAGTATTAAATCTGGAAGTTACCAGTGGTACCGAAAAAGCCTATAAAAAAGCTTTTGAACAAGAAAACGAACGATACTTAACCAAACACACTTTGAGAGACGGCAACGGTAGTATCGTCAAAGATGAGCTTAAATCAGTTTGGAGTGGCAATTATTGTCACGTCGATATTTTGTATTCATTGCCAGGTAAAAAAAGTAAATTAACTATTTCGATTGTGTCTAGGACTCTGCAAAATGTAAAAGATGCTGTCACTGATTATCAAATGTTAGGTGCTGAACTGGTCTATAAGAATTGGGAGTGATTAGATGGATCCCTACGATTACTTAGATGCAGATTATGAAGAGCATTTACTAAGAGAAGAAGAGCAATTAAAGTCTGACGAAAGTTAGGCTTTTTATTTTGTCCGAAATGACGTTAAACTAGCGCAATGCTGGGCTTAATTGAATGGTGGGGCGCAATAAATAAATCTAAAGCAATGCGGGGCGTGCAAACGAATCGTGGGGCGAAAGGAGAAACAAAATGAAAACAAAAAAATTATTACCAATGAATTTGCAGATGTTTGCTGATGGTGGGGGAAATGAACCAGAGTTTACTATTGATGATTTTAAAGCATTTGTCGAATCGAATGAAGATGCACAGAAATTCATTCAATCTCAATCACAAAGTGCTGCAGATAAGCAGTTGGAAGCGTGGAAACAGAACAATCTAGACAAGTTAAAACAGGAAGCTGTGAAGCAATATGAAGAAGCTAAAAAGAATAAAACGCCAGAACAGCTAGAACTTGAGAAATTAAAAGCTGAGTTTGAAGCAGAGAAAGCTAAGAGCCGTTCGAATGAAAATAAAGCTTTTGTAGCTGAACAAATTGCAGGATTAGAGCTTGATAAAGAGTTGAAAGATTCAGTTTCCCAGTTCATGTTGAACACTTTAGTTAGTTCAGATACAGAATTCACACAGAAAGCTGTAGAAGCGTTCACAGGCGTTTTAGGAACAATCAACGAGAAGCATGCAGAAGCCATCAAAAACATGGAAATGGGTAAAGCTTTTGGTAATAAGCAGCAACAAACTAATGCGGCTAATGGTAATCAGTCAACGCAACCGATTGAAAATCCTAAAGAAGCATTAGGGCAAAAATTACAAGCATTCAATTAGGAGGAATTTATAAATGAAAAAAACTACACTTAATAACCTTGAATATTTAGACATTTCACAAGAAATCAATGCGTTACAACGTCCGTCAACACCTTTTTTAAGCTGGCTATTAGGAGCTGGTAAAACTAGTCCAGCAACTTCTACGGAGATCAAATGGCGTGAATCAGAACTTGATGGAGAAGATTCATCTGCACAATTAGAAGGCGGAGAATACAAAGATGCAGATTCAGGGCGTAAATGGTTCAATAATTACACTGAAATTTTCCGTAAATCTACTTCTGTTTCAGGTACATTAGATGCTATCAATGTAAATGGGGTAGGTAGTGAATTAGCTAATCAAGTATCTCAACGTGCGTTAGAAATGAAGAGAGATTTAAACAAAAAACTTTTGATTGGTGTAAAAGCTGACGAAAATGGTACTAAAGGACGACAAATGGCTGGTGTAATTAACTTAATCAACTCTGATAACTTAGTTAAAACGTCTGCAGCTGATGCAGTAACACGTAAAGATGTGGATAAAATGTTTAAAACTATGTTTGACAAAGGTTATGCAGGAGAAAAACTATGTCTGGTTTCGACTGATATGGTTGATTTAATGACCGATGAAGTTGATAAATCAGGTACTAAAGTGTTTAATTTTGGAGATCAAGTCGCTTTTGGATTGCAACTAGGGAAAATTGTTTCAAATTATGGATCAGGTACAGCTTTAATTGAGCCGTCATTACCAAGTGGAACAATGATTGCTTTAGATACAAACTATGTTGAGCTACGTCCGTTGCGCGAATGGCGCGCAGAGGAATTGGCTAAAACAACTGATTCAAAACGTATTGGTTTAGTTGGTGAGTACACGATTGAATACAACGCTTCGAATTCAGGGGCAATCTTAAACCTTGCAACTGCAGCACCAGGTGAATAATTAAAAAGTAAAGGAGAATAATTATGGTTAAAAAGTCAGAGGTCAAAGAAGAAGTAATCGAAGAGACAAAAGAAGTAACTGAAGAAGTGAAACCTGCAACAAAAACATTCAAAGTTTTAAAAAATAAAAATTTTGTTGGTTTTGTTCATCCTGAAACACGCAAATTTATTACAGCAGTTGACGGAAAAATCGAAGTGAGTGTTTCTGATAAAAAAGCTATTGCAATTTTAGAAGAAGCTGCAGATTTAACAGAAATTTAGGTGATTATATGACAGACGAACAAAAAAAAGTAATTATAGAAAAAGTTTCAAAAATGCTACCTAATGTTTCAAAAGAGCGTATTTCGTCTGTCTTAGACCTAGTTCTTTTGGAAATCGGATCTTACAATACATGTAAGATTGAAATTGATTGGGATTTACTTACCTCGCTTGTAATTGAAATTCTATATCAGTCACTTAAAAGTGAAACGGAACAAGCTGTAACTAGCATTAAGCGCGGTGATACATCTATTAGCTATGCAACTACGCAGCAGAGTATAACAGCGTTGCTTGGCAATTACAGCGACACTATTAAACGTTTAATTGGCTGTGATAGTGGGGTGTTTTTCTATTGAATGAAGCGGATATTTTGGCAATGACCTATCTTGATACTTGTGTTATTGAAAGAATGGGTGATATCGAAAATCCTGAAACAGGTATTACGGAACAAGATTATTCACCAATTCATGATGGGAAGTTAAAATGCTCACTGTCTCAAAGTGGTCTGGGTAGCGCTGGAAGCTTACCAGTTGTTGAAAACAAAGGGACCGTTAATATCACTTACGAAGATCAAAAATTATTCTTAATGCCTGATGTAGATGTGAAAAAGGCCGACAGAATCACGGTAATTCAAAGTACAGGTCAAAAGCATATTTTATTTGCAAAGAAACCCTTTAACTATCCAAGTCACATCGAAGTGACATTGACAGGAAGTGCAATCGATGAGTAAAAGTGATTTTAGAATGACCTCGAATGCTGACAAAGTTATTGCTAATTTAAAGAAAATGACACCAATTGCTGAAAAAGAAGGTATTGCGATGGTCAATGATTCCTTAGCGAAGATTTATCAGTTAATTGTACCTATTACGCCGATTAAAACAGGTGATTTAAGACGTGGATACAGAATCATTAAAGCTAGAAAAACATCAAGTGGTAGAATCGTTGGCGCCTTAATTAACAATGAAAAATATTTCAAATATGTAAATGACGGACACAGAACGAAGAATGGTGGATTTGTAAAAGGGCGATTCATGTTGCAAAAGTCTTATAAATTAGCTCATGCAACTTATATTCCAAAACGATTTAAACAAATGGCGATTGTCATCGCGAAGAAAGGATAGGGTATGTACGATAAAATTTTAAAAATGCTTACGAGCAAAATAAAACAGTTCTCGAATGCACCTATCTATCTTGATGATGTGATGCAATCGTCAGAACCGTTTTATTTTGTTTTAAGCGTAGAAGAAAGCATGACTGATAATGTTGGCCAAAACGTTCAGAATAAAGCATATAACGTTGATATTGCGTTAGTTGATAGCAAGAAAAATAAACAATTAGTAACAAGCCTAACAGAAAACTGTGGGGCTTTTTTTAATGTCTTGAAATTAGATGGAAATGAATTGTTTTCGGAAGATTATCAGACATTTAAAACAGATGGAATTCAACATGTTAATTTTAATGTTGCTTTTCCTCAATTAATCGAATGGAGTGAAGAATAGATGGCAGTTAAAAAAAATGTAAGTGTCATTTCTGTGGAGAAACCAACCTGGTTCCCACTAACAGATGACACAGGTACTTTCCCAATCTACGGAGAGCCAACAACAATCGGGACTGCAGTAAGTATTAAACCAGATGTTACAACAGAAACAACGCATGACTATGGCGATAGTGTAGTTCAAGATCAGTACGTTGCATTTGGTGGTGCAGAAGTTACTTTGGAAACAAATGGATATCAAAATGAAGTTTTAGCTGAAATTACGGGTGGTGAAAAATTGAAAGGCGGTGTTTTACGATCCGCAGATGATATTGCACCAGATGGAGCATTTGCTTATCGCCGTCGTAAATCAAATGGTAAATATCGCTACACAATTTTTTATAAAGGCAAATTTGCATTGACTTCTGATGAATCATCAACTATAGAAGGTAGTTCAGTATCTTACACTCATCCAGAGTGGACAGGTTCATTTGTTGATGTTCCTGGTGTCGGATACATGTATTCAGTCGATGAAGACGATGAAGGTGTTGACTTAGATATGATCAAAAATTGGTTTACTACGGTTACTAATCCACGTGAAGAGTCTACAAATCCTGTCAGTGGTGTAACTTTAGATAAAACGGAATTAGTTCTAACCGTTGGTGAAACTGCAACTCTAACGCCAACAATCGTACCTGAAAACGCAACAAACAAAAACTATTCATTCAAATCAAATGATACTTCAATTGCAACAGTAACACCTGTGCAAGGAAAAGTTACAGCAGTAACAGCAGGAACCACAACTGTTGTTGTCACTACTGAAGATGGCAACCATACAGCTGAATGCAGCATAACAGTTAATGCATAATAAAATTTAAGGACGGCCAAGTGTCGTCCTATTTATATGGAGGAATTAAAAAATGGCAAGCAAATTACAAACGACAATTAAACTGTACTTGAAAGATGAAGAAGGAAATTTCACCTCTAAACAATTCAAATCTGCTGAAATGTTACCAGGGTCTGTCATGGAAGATGCAACAGAATTACAAGTAGAACTAGAAGAAATCGTCAAAACAAACGACATGGAGGAAATTCGGCCTGTTTTGCGTAAATGTTATGACTTTATCGCAAAAGTTATTTTTGAAGGTCAATTTACGGGCCAAGAATTTCTTGACGGAATGGATGCACGCGAAATTTTAAAAATTACGGGTCAACTATTAGGGTCTGTTTCTAGCGGTTATGATGCAGTTTATTCTGATCAGAAAAAAAAGTAACAGATCTCCTTTATCATCCTCATTTTAAATTTAGTCCACAGTACCGAGAAGCAGAATTAAAAATTGCGTTGCTTGAAAATGGGTGGACACTAAACGAAATTGAGAATACAGACTTGAAAGAACTTATGAAGCTTTATGCGTTCAGAGATGCTGTTAAAGAATTTGAAGAACTTAAATTCCTTGATGAACACACAATGTTCTAAGAAGGGAGGGGGTACTTATTGAACAATGAAGACTTAGTTTTAAAAATGATACTAGATGAATCAGGATTCTCCCAAGGTCTAAATTCGGCAGTAAAAAAGTTGCAAGGTTTTGATGGAGAGGTTGACAGGACAGGACAAAAAGGCGGCCGCTCTCTTGGATCTATTTGGACGTCATTTGTTGGTAACTTTTTAGCCAGCGGAGCAACTAAAATTATTTCAAAAGGAATTGGGCTGATTACCAGCAACATCGATGGGGCCATTAATCGTGTGGATACGTTAAATAATGCAAACCGTGTATTTGAAAATATGGGCTTTTCAGCTGGCGAAACATCAAAGACAATGGATAGCTTAAAGAAGAGTATCCAAGGGTTACCTACACCTTTAGACAGCGCAATTAAAGGTGTTCAATTAATTGCTTCGTCTACAAATGACTTAGGAAAATCAGAACAGATTTTCGCGGCTTTAAATAATGGTATCCTCGGCTTTGGTGGGTCTGCAGAGATGGTAGACAATGCGATCATCCAGCTATCACAATCATTTTCAAATGGTAAAGTAGATGCGCAAACGTGGAACTCAATGATTAACAGTGGTTTGGGCCCAGCTTTAAACGCATTAGCGAAACAAATGGGGTTAACTGCTGGTCAGATGAAAGAAGGACTCTCCGATGGTTCAATTTCAGTTGAAGAATTTCAAGACTCTCTAATTAAATTGAATAAAGAAGGCGGAGGAGGTCTTAAATCATTAGAACAGATTGCTAAAGACTCTACTGCAGGTATTAAAACCGGATTGGCTAACATGAAAACTGCGATCGTTCGTGGCGTGGCCAATGTTGTAACTAAAATTGACGAAGGCTTAAAGGGTGCAGGTTTTGGAAGTATAAGTGAAATCATTGCTGACAAAGGGGCAAAAATGGAAGCAGCTTTATCTAAATTTGCCGAGATGATTCCGCCAATGATAAAAACAGCCAAAACATTGTATGATACGTTAAAACCTTATGCACCATTGCTTGCAGGTTTAGCTGGCAGTATTGGAACGTTGATGCTTGCTAAAAAAGTAAGTGCAGCATTCACGGCTTGGCAAAAAGCAACAGAAGGATTATCAATTGCGCAAGCGATACTTAATTCAACTATATTGGCGAATCCATTTGTCGCTATTTTAGCTGCAGTTGTAGGTTTAGTCACAGCGTTTATTTATCTTTGGAAAACCAATGAAGGTTTTAGAGATGCTGTTAAAAACATTTGGAAAAACATACAGGAGGTCATTTCAAGCGCTGCCGATGCAGTTGTAAAAGCATGGAATTCCACAATGGAATTTTTCAGTAATATGTGGGATGGCACAAAAGAAGCTTTTTCAAATGCTGGTACATGGATGAAAGAAGCACCTGGAAATGCAGCCGACTGGGTTAAAAATAAATGGAATGGTACTAAAGAATTCTTTAGTGGACTTTGGGATTCAACAAAAGAAGGCTCAAAAAACACATGGGAAAATATCAAGCAGGGTGCTGCTGATAGTGCTAAAAGCGTTGGCGAAAGTTTTAAAAATGGCTTTGATAATGCAAAAGACTGGTTTAAGGGTGTTGGAAAATCAATATCAGATGTTTTCACAACAGCATTTGATTTTGTTTGGAAATATATTGGTCCGTATGCAACAGGAATCAAAAATGCGTTTAAAATGGTTGTTAACGCTATGAAAGCGAACATTGAAAATGTCAAAATGATCGCTGAAAATGTCGTTACCATTCTAAAAAATGTTCTGTTAGCTCCGATACTTTTCATTACATCAATGATTACCGGCGGATGGGAAGAAGCAAAAGAGAACATGATTGCCGTTTGGGATAATATTGCTGAAGCTGCTCAGACTATTTGGTTCGGGATTAAAAATATCTTTTATAACACTGTTACAGCTATTTCCTATTCAGTTACTTCTATTTTTAATGGATTGATGTTGACAATTAAAAAGATTTGGATTGATGTGAAGTTATTTTTCACTTTGCTTTGGATTGATATTAAATATGGAGCAATCAACGTTTGGATTGAAATTAAATATTCTATCATCGAAACGTGGATAAATATTAAATTTGAAGCAATAAGAATATGGGAAAGTTTGAAAACTTGGTTCTTCGAAACAGTAGAAAACATTAAAAATGGTGTGATCGATGGCTGGAACAACCTAAAACAAGGAACCATTGATACATTTAATGCAACTGTTCAATGGTCAAAAGATACATGGTCCAATTTCAAACAGTGGATTATTGATGCGGCGGTTGGAATAAAAGATGGTGTTGTTCAAACCTGGTATAGAATTAGAAATGGCACAATAGATACCTTCAACAACATGGTGCAAGGTGCTAAAAACGCATGGAATAATCTCACAAGAAGTGTCAGTGATACAGTGTCAAATGTAAAACAAACTTTTGAAGATTTAAAACATGTTGATTTATTTGAAATTGGTCAGAATATTATTCAAGGGCTTATTAATGGCATAACAGACAAGTTTAATAAATTAAAAGAAACAATGTTTAATATGGCTGATAATATTAAAAAATGGACTCAAAAGCAATTAAGAATATTTTCTCCTTCGAGATGGATGCGGGATATGATTGGTAAAAATATCGTGTTGGGTGTCGTTGCTGGTATTGACCAAGAAAAAGGAACTTTGGATAAATCGGTTAAAAAAATGACTGATTTGCCAACGGAATTACCGGATTTTTCTGTCACAGGTAGATATATTAGTAAACAGGAATCTCAAGCATCTAAATCGGATAAGAACAACAGCAATGCAACGACTACCTTTGGTGGTGATACCTTTAACATTAATTTACAAGCAATGGGTGAATTAGATGATAAGCAATTAATGAGCATGGCTCAAAAATTAGTTAAATACATTCAAGTCGTCAAAAATAGAGATAGCGATGCAGTAGGAGGTGCTTTTGGTGGAATTTAAAAGAGGTCAGTTTTTTCTTAATGGAAAACATAGCTCTGAATTTAATGTGTTTATGAGAGAAAGACCTGAACGACTTTCTGCTGGACGTGTAGTAGAGCTTAGGGAGCGAATGGGTAATGATTCAATAGCTGTTGATTTTGAGTATTATAAAAATGTAGAACGCACTATTACATGCTATGCGAAAGCAAGAAATTTACAAGAAGTATCTTTCTTAGAAGATGAAATCACGTTCTGGCTCGATATGGGAAACTACTCAGACTTTATCGTCTATTTTGATGAACATTACATCTATCAAGCCATCGTAACAAGTCCACCAAAGTTTACAGGAACAAGAAAAACAGGGATTTTAATTCCTTTTGAGTTTACTGTAAGTATCCGACCTTTCAAAAAAAATCGTATTGGCCAATATTGGACAAGTAATCCTAAACAATTAATAAACACAGAAAAATATCCTTCAGAACCTACTATTCAGATTTTTGGTTCTGGGGATATTTCTTTTTTCATCAATAATCAGGAATACGCATTAAAAGCGATTGCTGGAGACATCATTATTGATTCAGAAAAACAAGAAGCTTATCGAAACTCAGGTGGAGCTTTTGAAATTTTGGATCATAAAACACTTTTCAAAGATTACCCAATTTTAAAAAGTGGAGAAAATAATTTTCGCTGGACTGGAAAAGTTACAGAGTTTAAGGTTCAGCCTAATTGGAGGCGGAAAGTTTGATTCCAGTTATTTTTAAACCTGGAGAAAAAGATTTTACAACAAACGGCTTAGGACGTCTTATTGATGCGACACGTTGCGAAATCACTGAAGAAGCAAACGGAAAATATGAACTAGAAATGGACTATCCAGCGATTAGCAGATTTAGTGATTATTTCGAAAATGGCTATCAAATTAAAGCAAAGCCAAATGACTTAGAAGAATACCACATTTTCGAGATCAAACAAACGTTTAAAGATACGTTTACTAATAGTATTGTCATTTATGCTCAATCTCGTACTTATAAACTAGGAAATAGACAAGTAAGGCTAGTGACAGTTGATAATCGTAATGGTGCAGAAGCTATGAGATTAATCGAACAGAACATGGACGAACCATGCGATATCAAACTTTATTCTGATATTAACACAGCTTCTAGTACGGTATTCGAAGCTAGAAACGTACTTAATTGTATTGCTGGTGAACAAGGTTCTTTGCTTCAATATTGGGGTGGAGAAATCAAACGAGAACCTTTTAAATTATCTTTGTTAAGACGTAGAGGGCGAGATAATGTTGGAACTGTTCGTTATGGTAAAGATTTAAAAGGATTAACCATTAAATTTGATTGGCAATCAATTGTTACTAAAGTTTTACCATTTGCAGAGCTTCAAAGTGGTGCAGACGGAACTTCTCAACGGATTTATGGAGATGCGGTTAAGAGTGAATATATCAACAAATATCCAGATGTTTACGCTCAATACGTTCAGTTCACTGAAGATCAAGGAGTAAAAGATTCATCAAGCTTAAATAAAGTGGCAGGTAAATACTTCACTACATTATATCCAGGAAGTGATAAGCCTAAAGTTTCTATTGAACTAGAAATTGAGAAACTCACAGATTCAGAAGAAGCAAAAGAATTTGCTAAAATGAGAAACTACAATTTATTCGATACGTTCACTGTGTATCACAAGTTTTATGATATTGACATTCAAACGAAAGTTACAGGGATTGTCTATGATGCTTTAGCAGAAAAAACAATAAAGATTACTGCTGGAGATATCCAAGTTGCTTTTTATAAACAGCAAAGTCATGATTTTCAAGAAGCGATTAAAACCTTAACTAAAAAAGATTACATGAGTAACTTTATTGATTACATCACCGATTTAATCAATGGCGTGAAAGGTGGTAGTATTCTTCAATATCCTAAAAACAGGCCGCATACGCTTTATTTTATGGATACAGATTCCACAGATACTGCAAAAAATGTCATCGCCATTAATAACCAAGGTATAGGCTTTTCAACTACTGGATGGAAAGGCCCCTTTAGAAATGCTTGGACCATTGATGGTATTTTAAATGCTGACTTTATCCGAGCAGGTAAAATTAGATCGGATATTTTTGAAACGTCATTCAATGCATATGGAGATATTTTGCGTTTAGTTAACGGCGCTCTGCAAGCTTGGAATGGGAAAACTAAAATAATGGAACTAACCCGAAAAGGCATGGGGTTTTGGGATGGTTCGAGCCATGTAGGCAACATGGGGACTAAAGGAAACCCATTTCCATTATTAAACGACGCAAATGGTAAACCCGTAGTAACAGATGGTAAATCGTTGTTACTTGTGGGTAACAGTCCCACTAACATCATCGGTCTTTCTAACGAAGAAAGTACAGGTTTGATCATTAGGGGAGCTACTCAGTGGAATCTTGCTAATAACTCTTATTTCATCGGAAAAGGCGGTAACAAATCAACTATTTATGTTGATAGATTGATTGTCGGCGGTAAAGAAGTAATACCTGGTGATGGATCAGGCGGCAATGATGGTGATGTACCACCAGAGCTAACAACCGAAAAAGAGAAAAATGCTTGGGCCGTTTGGCAGTTCTTGAAATCTAAAGGATACAGTGAACAAGCAGCCGCTGGAATATTAGGTAACATGGACCAAGAATCTGGTATCATGCCTGATATTGATGAAGGTGGGGGCGGTCCTGGTTACGGTCTAGTTCAATGGACATCGCCAATTGCTGGTGAAAGCGGACGTGCTTATGTGCAACGTTTGCTAGCTCAAGCTGGAATAAGTGGAGACTATCGAAATATTACCACACAGTTGAAGTTGCTTGATTGGCATATGCATAATGGCCAATATATTCCTTCTGCGGCTTATCCATATTCCGTTGCAGAGTTCAAAGCATTAACAGATATTGGCACAGCCACGATGGCATTTGAAGCGAACTTTGAACGTCCAGCGGTCACACATCCAGAACGAATTCCGATGGCCCAATATTGGTATGATTTGCTACACAATTTAAAACCAGGGACTAATAAGTGGGTTAATCCTGTGCGTTCTAGTTACACTATCACTCAAGAATGGGATGAGATTGGCTGGGGGACAAATGTGATTCATGGTGGTATTGATATTGCATCGATGCCTGCTGGAAGTATGCCACCTGTTTATGTTGCCCGCTCGGGTACAGTAGAAACTGTCACTTATGATGGGACAGGCGGAAATTACGTAGTAATTAAGCACGATGATGGCTACTGGACCTATTATGGTCACTTGGATTCGGTCGATTTGTCAGTAGGCGACAAAGTAACAACTAATTCACGTGTGGGAATCATGGGAGCAACTGGATTAGCTTCTGGTGTTCACCTTCACTTTGAAGTATGGAAAGGCGCTCAGTGGCAACGAATCAATCCACGTGATGTTATTAATTTTTAGAAGGGGTGTGAATAAATGAGTAAATGGCAAGCAACACTAAGCACCACGGAGCCATACAATTACATTGGTATTCAAAATGTACGGCAAGGGAACCGAAATACCGAGGTTTTAGAAGCTATATTAGTTGAAAATGCTTTGCCACTTGATTTAACAGGTTGCGAAGTTTTTTTTGAATCAGTTATTGATAAAAAGTATCCGATTCAACGAGCGGCAAAAATTGTGAATGCCAAAAAAGGGATTATCCAGTATACCTTTGATGAATATTCTATGCAGTCATTGCACAGACAGGAAGCATACTTCAGTATTCATAAAGGCGACAATCTAATTGGCTCAACGCAGAACTTTTCTTACTTTGTTGTGAATGCTGTTTCTAAAACAGAAGGTGAAATGGGTTCGTATTGGCAATCAATAGAAGATTTGATTGCTGATATGACCGCTTTTATCAACGAAAATAAGGGCGATTTTACTGATTGGATGAATGCCAGAAAAGATGAGTTCGAAGCGTGGCGAGATGCTCAAAAAACAGATTAAACTTCAAGGTTCGAATCAATCAAAGATATATTA
>SKEB01000743.1_pt1 | contig 20586 bp, 20 predicted proteins | sample 4826561 | NCBI WGS metagenome assembly SKEB01 (sample SAMN11008820, study PRJNA524170) | human gut metagenome | biome: Human fecal sample; material: Feces; isolation source: fecal sample from pouch patient p17 | host: Homo sapiens | place: Israel: Tel-Aviv | collected 2016-03-29
GTGGAATAACAGAAAGAGGACATAGCCTTTCTGCCGGACAAAACATCGCCGTCACGCAATCCGTTTATCACATCATCAAATTCAGCCTTAAACTCATCGGTTTTCAAGTCTTTTCTGAAATCGTTCCAAGTCGTCCAAAACTCGTTCCCGTTAGAACCGAAGTCGGCTCTCAAATATCCGATAAGACCGGTCTGCATAGAGAGCTGCTGGCTTTGACTGAAGGTGTATTTGCGCTCTGCTTCGGTCAATACTCTGTAATCCATTTTCATCACCTCGCTTGTTCGTTTGGTTGTCTTTGCTTTGGAATAGGAAAACCATAAACTCCGGCAATGTCATCGCCGAGTCTTTTGGTAACTCGTGTGATGTCGGCTCTTGTGGCTTTTCCGTTGTAGATTTTATCTTGCAGATTTTCAATCTGCGTATCGGTAACACCGTCTTTGAATACACGGTATAGATAATGGTTTGTTCCGTCATGATGAACGGCATCGGCTCTAAGGTCGCCGTACTTATCCACATACCATTCGGTGTAATCGGTATCGGAGTAAAGGCAGTCCTTAATGTTGCCGGAATCAATCATCTTGTAGCCCGCCACTCTGCCGTTCCATCTGCCGAGGTCGCCGATTACGATAATCGGCTGTGAGAGCTGAATATTGAGATTTACTCGTTCATCATATAGGTTTGCGGCATTGGATTTTACCATAATGTCGTACAGTTCATCTTCAGGGTAGTCAGGGTAAAGTTCCTCTAACGACTCTCGCCAATCATCAAGGTCAAGGTTAAGGTCGCTCCAAATGATATGTCGGTCATTCTGCTCCTGCCTGCTCATCAGTGCCACCTCCCAAATAAGAGAACAGCTTATTGGCTTTGGTCTGCTTCTGAAGCTCGATAATCAGGCTCATATCCGGAATAGTGATACCGGGAATTTTCAAAATGCTCTCCATATCAAGCTGCTGCAATTTCTTTTCCGTGTTGCAGCCTGCGTCAAACAGTTTCGTCAGAAGCTTTGTTTTTTGCTGAAAAGTGAATTTCTCCTTCATTGCTTTGTCCTCCTTATCGTTCTTTGTCTTTGTTTCGCTTCTTGTGTGAAAGCTCCTGTGCCTTTTCCTTTGCCCATTCAGGCAGACGCTCAGGCTTTACTTCGCCCATAACATCCATTCTTTCATATCGGGTTGATTTGCCGGTGTGAAGATTTGTGCAGAACACGGCACTTCCACGGCTGTTTGCCGACGCACCGAAACCGCCCGTAACATAGTAGAGCTGTCTGTCGGCTCGCTGAAATTCGGGCTTTAATACCTTGGGGTCAATGGCAATGATTGTGCCGTTGATGTCTTTGGAATAGTGGTCGGGGATACAGTCGGCTTCCGTTATGAGTGTGATTGGAATATCCAGTTTTTCGACCTGTTCCTTGAAAAGCTCCGCTTCATTTGCCACACGGCTTCCGAAAAGGTGTACGATTTCGATATAGTCATCGCTTACCATACATTCCGAACACAGTTCAAACAGGTCGTTTCGCTCCGCAAAGCCGCACAAAAACTTATCGCCGTTTGTGCCTTGCTCATTGGAAGCCAAGATAACTTCCTTTTCGCCCACATTGACCGAGCAGAGAACGGTGTATTCACCGATTTTTCTTTTTTCCTCGTTCATATCCACACCTCAGCTTACTTCAATCACAATTCTGATGTTTCCGCAGTCGCAGCCACTGCACTGTCTGGACAGTTCAGGAAACAGGGATTGCACTCTCTGTCTTGCTCTGCGGATAGTCTCAAAGCACGGCAAGCCGTACCCTTTATAGTTGTTGACTATATCCTCAAGCGGTAAATCTCCGACTCTCATATAGCTGTATCGGTTGTAATAGCAAAGGATAAGCTGCATATCGTCATACCTCGTTTCGGGGCATTCTCTGAGTATTGCAAGCACCTTGCTGTCAACCGTCTTTTGCTTATTCATAATGCACCTCCGTAAAAGAACGGTGGGCGAAGTTTTCACTCCGCCCACACAAGCGTTCCTTATTTCTTTCTGTTTTTAATCTGCAAGAAGATAAAGCCGCCGATAATAAAGGCGACTAATACAACTGCTACGATTGTTTTAGCGTCCATTACTCATTGTCCTCCTTCTTCTTTTTTCTGTACGCAACAACGGCTGTGCCTACAATACCGAGGGCAGAAAGCCCCGCAAGTGCTGTCCACAAACCGACATTGCTGTTGTCGCCGGTCTTTGGCGTATCTCTCAGCACATTGTGCATTTCCACGATGGTAGTAGAGCCGACCTTTACGGTTGCGGTCTTATCCGCAGGAAGCACATAGGAAGCAGAAACACTATCCTGAACCTCGGAAACGGTGTAGTCGCCGATACGAAGTCCCTCAATAATGATTTCGCCGTTCTTATCGGTCGTGAAGGTACGGTCGTAGCCGTTTGCTCCCGTTACCCTGAAGGTGAAACCTTCAACCTTTCCGTCAGAAGATGTCTTGACGATTTTCAGGTTTCCTTTCATAGCCGTGTTGATAAATCCGACACCCGCTTTGTTTTCGACCTCATAGGTCATTTCATCTTCCTCAATGAATACGAAGTACACGCCCTTATCAAGCTCAAAGCCTTCCGGTGCTTTGGTTTCTCTTACAAGGTATTTTCCGTAGAGAAGCTCCTTCATTTCGTAAATACCCGTAGAAGTTTCGTTGAGTGTACCGCTAAGCTCGTCGCCGTCGTCCAGTTTACCGTCACCGTTCACATCTTTGTAAACCTCAAAGGTTGCACCCGTCAGCTTGTTGTCCGGGTAATCTTCATCTACCTTAGTCAACTTGATATTGCCGTGAACATACTCATTGACGATTTCGACCTCAATGACCTGAGCGACCTCGGAGATTTTAACTTCATAAGAAGTTTCATCAAGCACGAAGCCCTCCGGCTGCTCGATTTCTCTTACAAGCCAGTTGCCATACGGTACTTTCTCAAAAGAAAAGCTACCGTCTTTTTCAGAGGTAGCAGTCATCAAAGCATTTTCTTTTGTAAATTCGGTTTCATCAGCCTTAAACAGTCCGATAACTGCACCGCCGAGTTCTTCGCCGTTTTCGGTAATCTTCTTACCGGAAACAGAACCGTAAATGAGCTTGTTCTCAATCGCTTTTCCGTCGTTGACCGCAATCTCAACATTTGCGGTATCCTGACCGGCATAGTTGAAAGTAAACGGATACTTGCTGTCGGAAAGGATATAATGCTCATCGGTTGCAAGTTCCTTTACATAGTAGCTTCCGAAAGGAAGGTCGGTTTTGATAACAGCCTTACCGTTTTCGGAAAGTGAGATAATCTCAATCAGACCATCTGCCGGGATAGAAGTACCGCTTGCAGAAACAAGTTCCTCTGCGGCGAAAAGTCCGAAGCTGATATTCTTCACTTCATCGCCGTTGCCGATATTGAAGATGTCGTTCTTTTCGATAGCCTTTTCAAGACTTACCGTAACCTTTTGTCTCTCGTTTACGAAGCTGGTAACGGTTTCCGTCACGGCTACTTCCTGACCTGCGTAGCTCAGCTCGACCTCGTGTGCTTCCTTATTGATAACCATACCCTCCGGTGCGGTAATTTCAACTACCGTATATCTGCCGAGGTAAAGCTCCTTACTCTTTGCAAGTCCGTTTTCATCTGTGGTAACAGTATCTACGACCTCGCCCTTTGCATAACGGAGTGTTCCGTCAGGAGTGATAATATCTTCTGCTGCGGTAATCTCATAAACCGCACCTGCAAGACCTTTCACTTCATAGACAGGCTGATAAATCACATCGGCATTTTCCTCTCCGGAGATATTTACCCCTGAGAATACCTCGCCGGTCTTTTCAATGCTGACAGTACCTTTCTGTGCCATATTAGGCTTATCGACCTTAATCACGGTAATACCACCCTCATCGGAAGAATGTTCCTCTGCCACATCAAAGTACACCGGTGTGCTGTCAAGCACATATCCGTAAGGAGCCTGAACCTCAACAAGAGAATATCCCTTGCCGTATTCCAGTTTCTCCGGTGTAACAAGCTGTCCGTTTGCATCAGTGTAGAAAATATCTATCGTTGTCGGAGTAGGATAAGTGAAGGTCATTGTTACCTGATTGCCGTCCGGGTCAAAGATTTTGAACCCAGCACCGGCATAAGGAATGTTTTTACCACTTTCTGCGTCCACCTTAACCACCTTGATATAGCTTTCAAAGTTTGCGTTGTTGATGAGATAGCGGTAGGTCTGTCCGTTCTGAGCAATGAACACATCGAAGTCGTCCATTAACTCACGCCCCTCCCAACCGGAGGTCTGATGAACGGTATATACGCCGTAAGGCATATCCTTTGTCTGACCGAAGCCGTTTTCATCACAAACAATTACATCTCTTTCATCTTCCTCTGCTGAATCAAAGTTGCCGGAAGATTTCAGATAGATTTCAAAAGTTGCACCGTTTTCCGGTGTTTCAATCTTTGTTTCGCCGTCATCGGTATGCTTGATGATAGCGATATTGCCTTTCATAACCTGTTCGGTAACATCATTTGCGGTCTGATTGTGTTCCACCGTATAAAGCTGCGGTTCAGCACCGACCTTATGGATTGTACCGTCGAGCAGATAACCCTCGGACGGCGTGATTTCACGGATTGTCCAGTCATCATCACAGATATATTCCTTTGTGGTAAACTGCCCGTTCTTATCCGTAACATATTTGTCCACAAGGGTTTCGCCCTTATAAATGCCGTAAACTGCTCCGGCAAGGGTAGCGTCGCCCTGCGGTGTGCCTTCCTCTCGGTCGCTCTTTGTTACGGTTACGCTGAACTTTTTGAGAATGTTCGTGAAGTTTCTTGTGGTTACTTCTTTCCAGTTAATCGGTGCGGTCTGATTTGCAGGCACAACATAACGGATTGCGGTATCCACTTCCTCAATGGTGTATGGGGTAGTGCCGCTTATAAGCACATCATCGAAAGAAGCAACACCGTTCTTATCTGTCACGGCATACTCATCGACCTCAATACCGGCAAGCGAAGTTCCGTAAAGGTGAAAAGTTACACCCTCGACCAGATTATCCTCAGAAGATTTGATGACCCGAAGATTACCTCTTTTGAGAACATTATTGAAATTGACCTTTGCCACCTGACCGGCAACAACAGTTACTCTGTGAACCTCCTGCGGAACATATTTGTCAATAGACTGTTCTGTCACCGTGTAAACACCGGGCATAAGGTTATCAAGCTGGAATTTACCGCCGTTTGCAGTCGTAACAGTCTGATTGACGCCGTTACCGCTGACAGTAAACTGAATACCGTCAACCTTTCCGTCCTCACTTGTCTTTACAATCTGACAAGAGCCGTAGCTGACCTTCATTTTGACAAATCCGCTGACAGGGTCGCTGACCTCCTGAGCATAAGTGACCACATCCTGAATGCCGTTGCCGTTCTGATGGATACCGTCAGACCATACGACAACACCTCTGCGGACGCCGTTTTTCTTTGCGGCTGTGATAGTAAATTCCTTGCTCGGAGCTTTTTCCATTGAAACAGTCAATTTGTTTCCGCTGGTAGAGAAGGAAACTCCGTCAATATTTGCCGAGAAGGTATAATTGCCAAGCACACCGTTTGTATCGGTGAGAGTTGCAACATACTTGCTTCCGTTCCATTCAAGCTCGTTTACCTTTGCAGAACCGCTTGACCTTGTGCAGAAGCTCGGAACTTTGGTATGGTTCTGAACGCTTGTTACCATACTGTTGTAGTAAGACAGGATTTTACTGCGGAGTGGGTGTGCAGAGCTTACACATTCAAGCACGGCATTGTACCCGCCGGTAGAAACGTGATTAAAGCCTGCGTCTCTTTCGCCGACAATCGTTTCCCAAATCAAAATCTGAGTGGCATAAGCGTGTGCGATACAGTTGGCGTCGCTTTCATTCTGCGACTTCCAGCTTGTCGAAATACCTCCACGATAGCCGTACTGCAAGATACGACCGATAAGCAGGCGAATATCATCGCCGGAAATCGTTCCGTTCGGGCTGATGTTGTTGAAGAAGTTCTCGTCCTTTTCGGTGAGAGTATCTCCAGTCCGCTGACCTGTACCCGGTTCAATACAGTAGGCAATATTGCCCGAATACGAACCCATTGCACGAAGTCCTGTATATTTTGTGGACAAGCCTTTCCAACCGTTCATATAGTTGAGATTGCCGTGTCCCCATTCGCCGTTGTTATTGGTATCTCCGCTTCGGGGATAATCGACGAGGTACACATCGGCTTTTTCTCCTACGGCTGCAAAGGCTGTCGTTGCCCCAATGCCCATAAATGTGTACAGTCAGTGTGTAATTCCTGAACCCATGCAATCTCATTTGTATTTTCAGAAAGGTGGGACTGAATTGGAAGATGATATTTGTCAGCAATTTTACCTAAATTTTCCATTAACTCATCTGAACAGGAAGGTGTAAAACGGGGAGTGATCATAGGTTTAATATATTGAAAACGTTTGCATTCATCAAGCCATTTTAAGGTTTCTTCTATAGATTCTTTTGTAGTTTCCTGCAAAAGAGGATTGCTGTTACGGTCCATATTTACTTTGCCAACATAACCGGTGATACCGGCATTTTCCAGTTCTTCCATAAGGATAAGTGTAGCTTCGCGGTGAAGAGAAGAAAACATGCAGACTCTGGTTGTTCCATTTTCAATCAGTTCTTTGGCAAGTTTCTTATAAACTTTGCGGGCATAGTTATTGTCATTAAACATTGCTTCTGTAGGAAATGTATAGGTATTCAGCCAATCAAGAAGTGGAAGATCCATTCCCATGCCAAGCATAGGATACTGAGGGGCATGGAGGTGAAGGTCAGAAAAAGACTGTAAAATCAGGTTATTGGAGTAATCTTCAATAGGAAGAGAAGAATATTTTTCTGGCAGGTTCTGGAAAATACCTTTGATGATTCCATTTTCAGCTATGAGATAACCATTTTCTGTGATATCTAGTTTTCCAAAAGATGCAGCGGAAACGATATTTCCTTTTAAGATTGTTGTTATCATATTTATACCTCATTTCATTCATACTTATTTGGACATAAAAAAAGAGTATCGGTCCAATAGATCGAATACCCATAGTAGAGCCTTTCGGCGGCTCGTAGAAACATACGCACCGTTAATAGCGTAATTATATGAGATATTTAATTCAGATAAAAGATAATATATTTGAGAAAAAAAGTCAAGGGTCTGTCGCACTAATTTCTAATTAGTGCGACAGACCCAACTTTGTCTACAGTCTGTGGCGGAGAAATCTCCGCCAAATATTGACGCTTTGATATGCAAAGAGTAAAATTAAGTCAAGGTTTTACGATACATATAAATGCTGATATAGGGGAGGAAATTAGATGTTTAGACATTTAGCGGAGGAAGAGATTGTTTTTCAAAAAGGTGATATTATTATTTCACAAGGAGAGAAAACAAAGTATCTTTATTTCTTGGAGTCAGGAAGTTGTTATCGTTCTATTATAACGGATAAGGGTGACAATGTTATATATGAAATAAAAGAAGCGGGATATTCTATTGATTCGCTAGTTGGAGTACTTACTGCTTATAATTATGCAGGAGAATCGTACTTTACGTTTAAAGCCCGAACAGTGTGTAAATGTCTTAAAATTTCGGTCAAGAATTTCAATAAGTGGGTCATGGAAAATTCAGAACATATAAAGGAATTGGTTAATTTGGCAACTGAAAAATCAAAAGATGTAAGAGAGGCCTTTCAGGCTTTTCAAGAAGGACGTGTTGCGAATCGTTTTTGTCATATTCTGTTGTCTTGTTCACAAACAATAGAGGGAAAATTAATTATCAATAATAAGTATACGGTTACAGAGATGGCGGCGATGTTGGGAGTACATCAGGTTACAGTATCACGCATTCTTCATGCTTTAAGTGAAGAAAAGGTGTTAAAACGTATTCGGCAGGGATTTTTAGTATTGGATTACCAAAAATTATATGCGTATGCGAATAAAGAAAAAGTACTTACCTATAGATAATTATGTATTAATATGAGTTTTTTTATTTGGACAGAATAAAAAAACTCATATTTTTTGTGGAAAAATGTTCGTTGTTTAACATATGTTATTATTAAATTTTTGTAAAATTTAGTAGAATGGAGCTACGGTTAAAAATTAATCATTTACAATTAAGGAGGTATTTTATGTCAAATTCAAAAGGAAGTAATAACGATTTGAAATCCTATATTCATATAGGAATTGGTGTTGCCATTATGCTGCTGTTTCAGGTTTTACCGGCATATGGTCCAATTACTGAAGTAGGTATGAAGTGTCTTGGAAGTTTTATCGGTATGGTTTATCTCTGGTCAACCGTTGGACCATTATGGCCTAGTTTATTAGGGCTTATTTTCCTTGGTCTTTCTGGTTATGGCGGAGAAGGAGCGGCAGGCTTTAAAGCTGTTTTTGCCAGTGCTTTTGGTAATGATACTGTTTTATTACTTTCGTTTAACATGATTTTGTTTGGTGCCCTTGAAGTTTATGGTTGTACAAACTATATTGCAAAGTGGTGTCTTACAAGAAAAATTATTAACAGACGTCCTTATTTATTCTGTGTGGTAGTATTTATTACTTCGTACATTATGTCTGTAATTGTATCTCCACCAACAGCAGTTCTTATTATCTGGCCTATCACAGTTCAGATGATGACAGCACTTGGAGTGGAAAAAACAGATAAAATCTGGAAGTATTTCTTTGTAGGTCTCTTTATCATTATGTGTATTGGACAGCCTGTTCTTCCGTTCAAGGGTGCACAGTTAATCGTACTTAGTGCATTGGAAAATCTTTCCGGATACAAGATTCCATGGGGACCATACATGCTTTTCCAGATTATTGTTGCAGCTATTGTTTTAGTAGTTTATTTATTAGTTTTAAAATTTATTGTGAAACCAGATGTATCAAAGTTAGAAAGTGTTACAGTAGAGCAGGTAGCGGAACTTATGCCATTACCACCTATAAATAAAGCACAAAAAGTAATGCTTATTTCATTACCACTCTACATTTTAATTTTATTATTACCAAGTTTTATTAGTCCGGAAAAGGTAGCAGTCCTTAAATTCTTTAATATACTTGGTTCTACCGGTACATCCGTATTTTTCCTTGTATTATTCTGTGCACTTAAAATTGACGGAAAACCAATTATTAATTACCAGCAGGTTTCAGCAAAGGCTTACAGTTGGGGAACGATTTTTATGGTAGGGGCTGCAGTTTATGGTGCAAATGCAATTGCCAGTGAAGCAGCAGGCGTTAAGGTTTTTATTGTTGATGTATTAAATCCAATTCTTGGTGGAAAACCAGAAATCGTATTCGTAGCATTGATGCTTAGTGTAGCGTTACTTCTTACAAATATTGCGAACAATGCAGGTATTGGACTTATCTTATTACCAGTTGCAGCGGCATTTACAGAACAGCTTGCACTTCCAATGGTTCCAGTTGGTATTTGTGTAATTATGATGGTATTCATCGCATTACTTACACCGGCAGCAGCACCTCATACAGCGATGGCATTTGGAAGAACTGATATTTATGAAAAGAGTGACTTTATTAAAATTGGAGTTCCATTCTGTATCGCATATGTAGTATTTGTAGTGGTAGTAGTATATCCACTTGCAAAGGTATTTTTCTTATAAGATAATTTGAAATGAGGTGGACTTAAATGGAAAAGAAATTAGTTTTTCAGGAAGTTCAGGATTTAGAAGCTCTTTGCCAGGAGGTCTCACGTTTTATTTGGAGTCATCCGGAATTAGGTGGTAATGAGAAAAAATCAGCTAATTATATTCGTCAGTGTTTGAATGATGAAGGATTTAAAATTGTAAATAATGATAAAATAGAACATGCTTTTTATGCAGAGTATGGAACTGGAAAACCAGTCATTGGTATTCTTGGTGAATATGATGCTCTGCCTGGCTTGTCTCAGATGGTCAGCACAGAAGTGGCACCTATCACAGAAGGTGGACCAGGACATGGATGCAGCCACAACTTAATTGCTTCTTCCTGTGTGACAGCAACGGTTGCATTAAAACATATTATGGAAAAAGAACATATTTCTGGAACAATTCGATTCTATGGTTGTCCGGAAGAAGAACTTCTTTGTGGAAAAACAAAGATGATCAAATTGGGTATGTTCGATGAGTGTGATGTGGCACTTAGCTGGCATCCTAATTTTTCAAATAAGGTACATGAAAATAATTTCCTTGCAAATGCAGGAGTGAAATTCCACTTTACAGGGAAATCTTCTCATGCAGGTGCAGCTCCAGAGAGAGGAAGAAGTGCATTAGATGCAGTGGAGTTATTGAGTGTTGGATGTAACTATCTTCGTGAACATATCATTGATAAAGCGAGAGTTCACTATTCCACAGATTGTTATGGATGTCCTCCAAATATTGTTCCACCAAAAGCTTCCGCATGGTATTATGTGCGTGCACCTCGTATGACAGACGTGCGTGAAATAATGGAAAGACTTTTTGATGTAGCAAGAGGTGCTGCATTAATGACTGGAACGCAGGTTGAAATTGAGGTTCAGAATGGTTGTAGTGAATTAACTTCTTCTAAGGAGTTTGCAGACCTTGTGTATAAAAATATGCTTGAAACAGATATTCCGGGTTATACAGAGGAAGAAAAAGCATTTATCAAGAAGTTACAGCCTACACTAAATCAGGGGTTACTTGCTAATCAGAAAAAACTTTTTGATGAACCGGAAAGTGGAATCCATCTTAAAGTTGGGGCAAGAGATATTGAAAGTAAACTTTCGATGACAGCTTCTTCTGATGTAGGAGATGTAAGTAAGATTATCCCTACCGGATTCTTTACTGCGGCAACATGGCCATTTGGATGTGTTGCACATGCATGGCAGGTAACCGCTGTCAGCGGCAGTAGCATTGGTGAAAAAGGTGCGTTATATGCAGCGAAAGTCATGGTTGGAACCGCATATGATTTACTGACAAAACCAGAAGAGTTGAATAAGGTTGTAGAAGCTTTTGGAAAAACAAAAGATACATTTTATGAACCTATGGTGACTATTTAAGCTTTTTTATAATAATATTCTATTAATAAGAGAAAAGGAGTTGTTGCAGCAATGCGACAACTCTTTTTTTCTATGTGGAGAGATTTACAAGACAGTTAAGCAAAAGACGGAAACAGCTTAGAAGCACAACCAAAGAAGTTATTAGAAGCAGGAGCAACAACGGTTTATCGGGAAACACATACTTTTAAGGAAACGACAGAACTGACCGGGATCAGCAAATCAACGCTAATTAGATATATAAAAAAGAAAAAATAAATATTTTTCCATTCACTTCCTTTTGGCTAAAATTCTACCACAATAATTATAGAAACAAATAGTGAACTATGCAGGTGGCAGATGTCCCACCTTTTAATAGAAAGAAATAAAATAATTCGACAGGCGATGGGAGAGTCCCACCTGTTGAATTATTTTTGGAAAAATAAGCTCACCGAAATCCCATATATCACGTCATTCTGAAATTATTTATTATAAGCTGGATAAAAATAGCAGTACCAGACAAGTGAATTTCTATTGGAAAAAGGGCAGATATATCAGCAGGGCAATGGAAGAGTTTCTCAGAATCATAGAGTAAAGGAAAGAAAAATGAATGCAAAACTTACAACATTATGTTATATAGAAAAAGAAGAAAGTTATCTTATGCTGCACCGTGTGAAAAAGGTGAATGATGAAAATCATGACAAATGGATCGGTGTGGGTGGAAAATTTGAGTATGGAGAAAGCCCAGAAGAATGTCTGCTCCGAGAAGTGAAAGAAGAAACCGGACTGACGCTGAAAAAATATCAGTTTCGAGGGCTTGTCACCTTTGTCTCAAATGAGTGGGGAACGGAATATATGCATCTCTTCACAGCAACAGAGTATGAAGGTGAAATGAATGAATGTGAGGAAGGAGAGTTGGTCTGGGTACCAAAAAAAGAAATAGAAAATCTGAATCTCTGGGAAGGAGATAAAGTGTTCTTCCGTCTATTGGATGAGACGAGAGAATTCTTTTCACTGAAATTAAGATATGAAGGGGAAGAGTTGGTAGAAACAGAAGTGAAAATATATGATTAAAGAGGCAGTTGATAAAACTGCCCCTTTTATATTCAGAAAATTTTTTATTAGAAGACTTTGCGTCCTGCACTCCAGACAGCTTTTATTGCATTTGACTGTCTGTGGTAAACGCATCGCTCTACTCTTTCTGTAACATTCAATTCGTATGGAGAAATAAGTTCATCATCATTTACAATAATTGCATGGAGTGAGTTTCCAGGTGCAAATCCTGGTTGTTCTCCAAAAAATTCTGCGCCTGCAGAAGTACCAAGGTAAAAGGCTTCTGCGACAGAAAGAAAATCTGTTTTCCATTCATCAAGAATGCGGCGTGATTTGGAAGCACGGATCGTACTGGCAATTACATCAAACATACAGAGATGATCACCGCCGGCAATGTCACTCCCAAGTGCAACCTTGATTCCATTGGAGATCATTCTTCGGACAGGAGCAACACCTGAGATAAGATTCTGATTAGAATCTGCACAGTGAACCACAGTAACACCGGCCTCTTTTATTGCATTCTGTTCTACTTCAGTCGGTCATTTTTTGCGGACAGTTCATACATGCTATCCTTTTCTGTTCTCTGCTCCTGCGTTTGCTCTCGTTTGATTTCTCCCTCCGTATCTTCTTGGCACAAGCAGGACAATACCTTGATGCACCAGAGCCCGGGACATATTCAACGCCGCACACCGTACAATTTTTAGCGGGCATTGCTGCCCACCGTTTTGTAGGTATGATATGTAATTCATCGACAAAGCCGATGAATTTATAGTAAATCTTGATTTCCTGCTTCACTGTTCCGTCTGCCATCTTCTCACGCTCCGAAACAAGTATCTTGTCTATGAGTGCGTTTATAACTGTTGCATCCAGTTCTTTTAAGCCTTGATAATTTCGGATAAGGGCGAGGAAGTCACGGATTCCCCGTGATTTCTCGTAGCTTTCATTAAGAGTTTCCGTCACCTCTTTCAGCCTTGCTTCAATTTCAAGCTGCTCTTTCTGGTATTTCCCCGACATCATCTCAAAATTCCGCTCGGTAATACGCTCCATGACCTTATCCTCGTAGAGAGAGGAAAACAGCCTGTCCAGTTCCGCAAGGCGTTTGTTCAGCTTCTTACGTTCTTTCTCTAATGCTTTCGCCCTGCTCTGGTCTGTTTCCGTGAGCCGCTTTTCTATGGCCCTGACCGCCTTTTCATCATTCACTGCCATATCCGCAAAACAGTTGATGTCGGCAAGAACGGCATTGAATAAATCCCTTGCTTCTATATTGTGGGCACTACACTCGCTTCTTCCGTTTCTTGCATAATTATTACATGAATACTGTACACAGTCGATAATCTCTGGGCGTTTCCTCCTGTGTACGTTCATTGCCCGCAGAGCACATCCGCAGTCCACACACTTGATAACGCCTGCAAAAATATTTACAAATCCTCCCTTGTTCTGTGGAAGCCTACGACTTGTAATAAGCTGTTGGACAATATCAAATTCCTCCTGCGTGACTATTCCCTCATGGGTATTGGGTATCACTTCCCATTCTTCGGGCAGCTTAGAGGGGCGTTTCTTGCTTTTCATATTGGCGGCAATCCGTTTGTAGCCTACAAGATTTCCCGCATATATCGGGCTTCTTAAAATGCTCCTCACGCTGTTCCCACTCCAAATATAGCGTTTGTCCTCGTTCCCCTCAAAATGACGTTCAAAGCCTGTTTCGCCACGCTCCGCCGCATAAGCGGCAGGGCGTAGGATATGCTGTTTATTAAGATGTCTGCAAATTTTGGCAACTCCATTCCCTTTTAATGCAAGGTCGAATATCTCTTTTACAACATGTGCCACTTTATCATCTATCAGCAGATGGTTGTGGTCGGCAGGGTCTTTGATATAGCCATAAGGGGCGGTAGTTCCCATGAATTTCCCCTGTTGAAACCTCGCCCGATATGCCGATTTTATCTTAACAGATATGTCAGCGGCATACATTTCGTTTAAAATGTTGCGGAAAGGCGTGATGTCCATAGCAGATTTATTCAAGGTATCTACGCCGTCATTGACCGCTATATACCTCACGTTATGCTCTGGGAAGAAAACTTCCAGATATAACCCACAATCAAGATAGTTTCTCCCCAGACGGGATAAATCTTTCGTAATCACGCAGTTTATCAGACCGCTTTCAATGTCTTTTATCATATTCTGGAAACTTGGTCTTTGGAAATTTGTACCAGAATAACCATCGTCCACATACGTTTTTGCTATGTGCCATCCCTGCTTTTTCACATAATCCGTGAGGATGGATTTCTGTGTCGCAATGCTCGCACTCTCGTTATCCGTACCATCGTCTTTAGATAAGCGGCAATAAATGCCGACTAAATAGATTTTCTTTTCTTCTTTGATTCCTGCCATACTGTAAAACCTCCGTATCTGTCCTATCTGTTTTCATGTCCCATTGCGTACATTCTAAGCGGACAGCCCCTCATTGTCGAAGGTGTCGCCCTCGGCAATCTTCTTCCGAATATCCTCGGAGATAATCGGGACAAACGCTTCTGTAACGGTCTGTGTGCCGACATATTCACGGCTGATTATCATCTGCACTGGTGCTTTTGGCACGATACGCTTTCTCTTTTTATCTGCTTTCTTATCCTCGCCCATACTTAAATCTTCCTTTCCAGACAGGGCAGGGAAGAGTTTGGAAATGTCCCCGCCCTGCCAATCAGATACCATTAATCCTCGCTGTTTAATTCTTTCTGTAATGCTTTAAGGAGTGCCGCCGCTTCATCAGCGTTCAGCGTGATTCCCTTGCCGCACTTTTCACGGTTCGGGGAAAAGCTGCGGATGTCATACTTCGGCTCTTTCCCATTCCATGAAATGAGATTGATTTCCTTTGTGTAGCCACTGTCGCCCGTAGACAATACTGCGATTTCCTTTACGATTTCATACTGGATTTCTCTCATTCTCCATACCTCAACTCTCTGTATTTACTTCCCGAAAAAAGAAGATTAGCGGCTGTCACGGTTGCGTTTCCTCTGCAACTCACGCTCCAAAAGTTTGATGATGGTTTCCTCCATCTGCTTCGGCGTTGTGTTCTTCGGAAAGTATTTTTTCAGCTTGCTTGTGTTGATTTTCAAGGTTTCTTTCTGGTTGCCCTTTTCCTCCGTCATAATCGCAAATATCGTATCCATGTCAAGCCGCCCGCTCTGGCTTAACTGTTTCATCCGCTGTGCCTGTGAGAGTGAGGGCGTTGCTTCTTCGCTCTCCATCGTGGCAAAGAGGTTTTCCTGCTCGTCTTTCTTCAAGAAGGACAGTTCCACCGCAGGCGTGAGGGCGATTTTCCCCTCGTCCACCATCTGCAAAATCGGCGGTATCAGTTCCGTCAGGCGGATAAAACGCTGCACGGTCATCCTGCCCACGCCGAAGCCCTGTGCCACCTTGTCGTCCGTCCGCAACTTCGTCACAACTTGTGACGAGGTTAAGTCTGTGCGGAAACCCTGCCGCTTCATGGCTTCGGATTTCATCTTGTAAGCAAACGCCCGCTCCGATGGCAGGATATTCTCACGCTGCAAATTGCTGTCTACAAGGGTGATGATGGCTCGGTCACGGTCTAAGGGCAGGACAAACGCAGGCACGGTATTTATCCCTGCAAGTTCAGAAGCACGGACACGCCGCTGTCCTGCAATCACTTCATAACCGTCCCCGTCCTCTTTCGGGCGTGTGATTATCGGCGTGACAATGCCAAATTCCTTGATGCTTTCCGCTAACTCTGACAGTGTTTCATCTTCTGCCACATGAAACGGATTGTCGGGGAACGGGTACAAGTCTTTGGTCTTTAACACCTTAAAATCCTGTTTCTTCATTCACATATCTACCTTTCTTTCGCTCTGCTTCTATGATTTTTCTGCAATTCTTCCAACACTTCGGGCGGTATTTTTGACAGCAGCCGCCCCATCTGCTCGTTGGTTCTCTGCAATTCAAATATCTTCTGATTCGCTTTCTGCACCTTTAGTTCCTGCTCGTACTTTTCATCACGCATACGCCCCGCATAGTCTGATTCCTGCCCAATTCTCTCTTTCAAACTGTCGATATACGCCTGCTGTTTCCCGATTTCCTTAGAGAATTTCTCCACGTCTGGCAGCCATGCAGAGAGTAAATCTAACGCTTTATCCCTTTTCTTCCCTGCGTTAAAGGCGTTGATGTCGGATAGGGCAGACACGATTTCTTCATACTGTTTATCAAGCCTGCCGCCTAATTTATAGAGCCATGTGGGGACGTGTTTCCGCTTGGTTTCCATTGAGGACTGCCCCCGTTCAAGCTGATTCCACCGTGAGGACATCCGCTCATGGTAGGCGGTCTGCCACTCGGATAATGATTTCTGGTTGCCTAAGATAGCTTTCGCTGACAGCTTATTGTCTGGCGTAATCGGCACAAAGCAGAGGTGCATATGGGGCGTTCTCTCGTCCATATGGACGACAGCGGAGAGGATATTCTGCTTTCCAACACGCTCCGAAATGAAGTCAAGAGCCGTCTGGAAATACGCTTTTTGTTCTTCGGGCGGTAACTGGTTCATAAATTCTGGTGAAGCTGTGATGAGCGTTTCCACCATCATCACGCTGTCTTTCCTTGTCCTGCACCCCGCTTCGGCTACCATGCGGTTAATCTCTTTCTTGTAGGTGTACTTTGGTGGTGCTATGAGATGGTAATTGTTTTTAGAGCGTTCCATATCTATATCTGGGTTGCTTTTGTAGGCTTCTTTCTTCCGCTCGTTGTGGCGTTCACAAGCCGCAACGCCGCCCGCTTTTCGTTTCTGGAAACGCAGGATTGCATAAGGCATAGGCGGATTCCTCCTTTCTTTCGGCGGGTGACCGTCCTTTGGGGTGACAGCGGTGACGGTGGTGACAGCAGTTTTGGGATACCCCCTGCCGACTGCCGCAACTGTCACCCTCACCCCCTGCATGACGGTCATGTCGATGATGACGGTGTTTTTGGGATACCCCCCTCGCAAGAGCCGTCACCGTCATGCCGCCATTCTTTTATCCGAAGCCGTAAGGCGTAGGATAGCAGGGCACAGCCCTGCCTTAAGGGAGTCCAGAGGGAACGTCTGGCACACGACTTTGCAGGGCAAAGTGTAGTGTGTTACACCCTGTAAACGCAGTCGGAAAAATCGGAATGATTTTTCTGACCGCAGGGGTGGTTTTACACGACCGAAAAGGGCGAGTAAATCTCACGCCTGCATTTTGCGTTTACGGGGTGTTCTCCCGTAGGGATGACAGCGGCAGGGTATCCTAAAATCACTGTCACCACCGTCACTGCTGTCACCCGCAGGGCAGAGCCGCCAGCTTTACATGGCTTTAAGCGTCAATGACAGTAACAGGGGGGTATCCTAATATCGCTGTCACCACCATCACCGCTGTCACCCGCCCTCCTTGCAAGGGCAATCCGCCTGCCGTCTTTCCTGCGGCTGTACTGGTAGCAGATACGGTTCTCGCTTAAAAATGTGGTGCGGTATTCATTCAGCCATTTCGTAATCACCGTGGGTATGGTTTCCGTTTCCCCCATAGCGGCTAACAGTTCCGTTGCCGTGCCTATCCATTCTTCCTTATCCCTCATAAAATCCACCAACCGAAAAAGGACATCTGGTATCGTTTCTTTCGCAAGCTGCTCCTGCGTTTTCCGCTCCACAAGCTCCCAACGGCAATCACGGAAACGCAGCGTGTATTCCTGATAAGGCGTGTCCCTGCCCGTCACATACAGCTTGGCGGTGTCAGACGCACGTTTCTCCTTTTCCAGAACAAAGGTAGCGTCCGCACTCCCCGTTAATCCTGTCGTCCCAGACACCTTGTTGAACACGTCGCTGTCATTCTGCTTTCGGATGTGGTGTACGACAATGACCGCCAGAGAGTGCCTGTCGGCAAAGTCTTTGATGAGGGAGATGTCCCCATAGTCGCTTGCATAGGCATTGTCTTTTGAAGCTGTACGGACTTTCTGCAAGGTATCAATGACAATGAGCCTGCTGTCTGGGTAATCTTTCAGATAATCTTCAAGCTGCACGATAAGACCGTCTGACAGCTTGCAGCTTGCCACGGCAAAGTGGAGCCGCCCGCTTGCTTCGTCCGTCAAACGAAATAACCTGTCCTGTATGCGGCAGAACGTGTCCTCAAGGCAGAGGTAAAGCACATCGCCCTCCATTGTCGGCATATCCCATAAAGGGATTCCCTGCGACACGCATAAGCATAGCTTCAGCATGAGCCAGCTTTTGCCTATCTTCTGTGAGCCGCAGAACAGCGATAAGCCTGTCGGGATAAGGCTGTCCACCACAAAGGATGGTTTCTCAAGCGGTTCATAAAGGAGCGTTTCGGCGTTGACTGTCTGTAACTTCTGCATGGCTTTCCTCCTTTCGGGCGGTGTCTTTGTTTTCGTTGCACATAGGCGTTGACCTCCTTAAAAATAGATTTACTCCCACGGAAAAAAGTGAGAGTATGTAATGCCGCCAATCCCACACAAATAAAAAACAGATTTCTTTTTCGGGCGGTGTCGGTCACGGTTGGAGATATTTCTTCAATTTCCGCCTTTACTTTCTCCTTTGCAATCGCAACAGATTTCTGTATTGCCGAAGCGGTGCAATGCTCCATAGCGGCGATTTGGTAAAAATTGAACTCATACTCGTAGTAGAGCAGGAAACGCCGCCTTTGTATCTCTGGAAGGCTCCCAACCGCCTTATAGAGCGTTTCATTCCGTTCTTCCTCAACCATGCGTTCATCAAGGCTCTTAGGCACACGCAACGCCCGTCTGTAAAGGGTTTCGTCCCATACCTCGTTAAACTCCCTGTGCCGCTCGTCCCATTAGAAAAGATTCCTGTTCCTGCGCTCCATCTGCCGAAACTCCATAAAGAACTGTTCCGACACTTCCAACTCGTGGGATTTGCCCTGCCCGTCCTTAAAGCTGATAAAATACCTTGTGCCGCTTTCCGTGGATTCCTCCCGAAGCGTGTATGCCTTAACCCTGTATGCCATCCTGTTGTCCTCCTGCAAAAAATGAGTGAGGGGATTTCCATCCCTCACCCAGTAGCCCGCAGGATGGCAGGCTGTTTTAGAAGCTATAAAATTTTCCGCAGCTTCTTCCGCAGATGGTCTAACCTCGCATAGATGGCACCAGTCGTCAAATGCACAAGCGGGGCAATCTCCTTTGTGGAATACCCCTGCATTTTCAGCAGGACGATTTTCAAGGTACGCCCGTCCACCGTGACTAATACTTGATAGAGATTTTCGCTCTCAATCTCTTCCAGTAACTCCGCAACCGTACCCACTTCCGCCTGCCGCTCCCTGCCTGCCATGTCCTCAAGATATTCCGCAACGTCATTCGTCCATCGGTAAAACCGCCTGTTGGAATTGAAGTCTGCCCTGTCCGCCATGCGTATCTGCTCAATGGTCGCTTCATCAACGCCGCACTCACGCAGCAGCTTTTCCTCCGCTTCTTTCCAGATACGCCATTTCCTGTCCTCCCGTCCGTGGTTGTATGCCATTCTTACTTCCTCCAATCAGAATTGATTGAGAGGGCAGAGAAAAGCCCCCTCATCTTCCCAAAGGAAAAAACAAGGGGGCTGAACGCCTTAAATTTTAATTTTCTATTATCTTTCTTAGTTTTATTAGGATTCTGGCTTTGCGTTTGTTTACAACGCTCTGGGTTATGCCCAACCTCGCCCCGACTTCACGCTCGGAAAGTCCGTCAAAAAAGATTGCCTGTATCAGCTCCTGTTCACTATCCGACAGCAAAGGCAGGGCGGCTTTCAGCCTGTCCACCATGACCGCATTGACAACGGTTTCTGCAATGTCCACCGCTTCATCAGTGATAAAGTCCAGAGGATTCCCCTCGCTGTCCGTAAATCCGTCGAGAGATAGCAGTCTATTCTTTGTATCTAATTTTTGCAGATAACGCCACCGTTCCTTGTCACGGTAGAAGTCTGTGTATTGCTCCCTCACGACTTCAAGCAGACAGCCTTGAATGGGGATAAACAGCTTGTCCATATAGGTCTGGTCGGATTCCCTGCAACGGCAGAACTCCGTGTAGGATAATTCCACATAGCCGCCACTTTCTCTGATATATACCTTTCTTGGTGCATATTTCACCATAAATACCTCCCATCTGAATTTTTGAAATGTAAAAAATCCAGATGGAGAGGCGGAGAACGACACCGCATATCAGAAACAGCCCTACGGCACTTTCCAACAAAAATCGACAAAAGAAAAACCGCAAAGGCTCTGTGACCTTTACGGTTATAGGAAATAGTAATTCTATTGTATGGAGATTGTACTTCTACTTTCAAGGTGAGAAGTACCGTTGCACTGGCAGAAATTTTTTTAACTGGTTTCCTGCCGTTCTCTGATATGCTATGTATTGATAAATTTTGCTTCGTATGAGCAGATAGATAACTGCCCGAAAAAAGGACATAAAAAAATCCCTCCAAATTTAAAAACAAATTCAGAGGGTAATTTAGGGTATAACAAAATAACCCACCCGAATATCGTTTTTTTTATTTGGTGAGTTTGTTCTTTC
>SKEB01000751.1_pt1 | contig 20273 bp, 26 predicted proteins | sample 4826561 | NCBI WGS metagenome assembly SKEB01 (sample SAMN11008820, study PRJNA524170) | human gut metagenome | biome: Human fecal sample; material: Feces; isolation source: fecal sample from pouch patient p17 | host: Homo sapiens | place: Israel: Tel-Aviv | collected 2016-03-29
CGGTGTATGACGACCAGAGCGTTTTGTTCTGCAGCTGGTCTGTGGTGCTGTCCGGCGTCATCCTGCGCATCCGGATATTAAACGGGCGCGGCGGCAGGTTATCCACCACCACCGAGGCCAGATACTGTGAAGTGGTTTTACCCTTAATGGTGATGTCTTTTTCCGTCACCCAGCCACCGTTACGTTGTATCTGAACCAGCAGGCGGACTTCCGATGGATTCCTGTCCCCCTTTGAGGTGGTTTCCACCAGTGCCTGCACACCGAAGGTAAAACGCAGTCGGTCAATGTTTGCCGACGTGATGGTCCGGGTGATCGGCGTGTCGTATTTCACTTCCGTACCCAGCACCGTCTCGGAGCCGGAGGATTCAAATCCCTCCGGCGGAGTCTGCTCCTGCTCACCAGCCCGGAACACCACCGTGACACCGGCGATGTTGGTATTCCCCTCACTGTCCAGCACCGGCGTACTGTTCAGCAGTACGCTTTTTAATCCATCCACCGGACCTTCAACCGGCCCTTCACTGATGGCGTCTATCACGCTCAGCATCTGGGATGATTTCAGGTTGTCCTTCGCTTCGCGCGGGGTATGCCCCTTACTGCTGCCTTTACCCATTCCTCACGCTCCATAAACGACAAAACCGCCCGCAGGCGGTTTCACATAAAATGTTTTGCATCAGCGACCAATCACCACAACCTGACCACCGTCCCCTTCGTCTGCCGTGCTGATTTCCTGAGATACCACCCGCGACCCCACGCGCATTTCACCGTACAGAACGGGCAGAACATTGCCCTGGGCAACCATGTTATCCAGTGAGGAGAAATACGTGTTTTGTTTGCCGTTATCCGTTGTCTGTGTACGGGGAGTTCTGGCTTTCGGTGCCAGCATCTGCGCCACACCACCAAGTACCATACTGGCACCGAGAGAAAACAGGATGCCGGTCATACCACCGGCCCCAATGGCTGCCCCCCATGCTGCAAGGGTGGCTCCGGCGGTAAAGAATGATCCGGCAATGGCGGCAGCCCCCAGGACAATCTGGAATACGCCACCTGACTTGGCCCCGGCGACTCTGGGAACAATATGAATCACAGCGCCATCAGGTAGAGTCTCATGTAACTGCGCCGTTAATCCGGACGTGCTGACATCCTGCCCGGCAATCCGTACCTGATACCAGCCGTCGCTCAGTTTCTGACGAAACGCCGGGAGCTGTGTGGCCAGTGCGCGGATGGCTTCAGCCCCCGTTTTCACACGAAGGTCGATGCGGCGGCCAAATCGTTGTAAATCCCCGTAAAGGCAGATGCGCGCCATGCCCGGTGACGCCAGAGGGAGTGTGTGCGTCGCTGCCATTTGTCGGTATACCTCTCTCGTTTGCTCAGTTGTTCAGGAATATGGTGCAGCAGCTCGCCGTCACCACAGTAAATGGCGGCATGATTCGGCACCGATGAACCAAAACAGCACAGCAGCACATCGCCCGGTTGTGCTGATGACAACGGCACCTGATACAGCCCTGTGGCCTCCAGATTATCCAGATAGAGATTCTGACCGTGACGCCACCAGTCATCCCCGCGATGAAAATTCGGCATCTCAATCCCCGCCAGATGATAAGCATCCCGGAACAGCGTGTAACAGTCCGTCACCCCGTGCTCAAAGCGCCGCCCGGTGAGATGCGGCACACAGCGGAACTTATGAATCGCCCCCCGGCAGACCAGCAACCACGGCAAATCACTCTGCACCTGCAGCCGCCGGTCAGCCTCACTCAGCCAGGGCGGACCACCGGGGTGGCTGTGGACCAGCGCCACAATCTCACCCTGCATTTCTGCCTGCAGCCAGTCCTCCGGAGCCATCCGGAAATAATCCTCCGGCTCACCGGAAATATTCACGCAGGGAAAATATCTTTCCCCCTCCGGCGTTCTCACCACGAAGCCGCACGACTCCGCTGGCGCACATCGCCGGGCGTGCGCCAGAATCGCTGATTCTGTCTGTGTCATGGGATTTACTGCGAAAGTTTGTTAATGGAAAGGAAGCCGCCAAAGTTGCCGACGTTATTGCGGAACTTACAACCGCTCAGGCATTTGCTGCATTTATCCTTCGTGATATCGGACGTTGGCTGGTCATATTCATCCGCGACAGCCGGACCGCTATAACCGCACTCGTCACCGCGATAGGTCCAGGTGCAGGTGTTGGCCAGCATGATACGTCCCGGAAAAACAGCGCCATCCGTTTCCGTCGGCGTGGACAGTACAAAGGAGGCACTCACCGCGCTCAGTTCGCTGCACTGCTCAATGCGCCAGCGGCTGATCACCTCCTGCTCCGGATCGGCGTAACTGTTTCCGTTGACGAAGTTCACCGCATCCAGAAAACGGGCGTAAACCTTACGCCGGACCACCGTTCCGCCGACCAGACTCTGCATATCTTCCGCCATCCCGGTGACCATACCGTACAGGTTAGAAACCGTCAGCGTGGGGCGCGTACTGGTGCCTTTGCCATTCAGTTCAAAACCGCTCCCCTGAATGGGATACGGCTGATACTGTCGCCCCTGCCAGGTGACCGGCTCACCTTTTTCGTTCTGCTCATTACAGAAAAAATAACGTTCTCCACCGACCTCTGTCAGGTCGATTTCCCAGAGCACCACGCTGGCCGACTGCTCCGCACGGGTGCATTCATTCAGTGTTTCCTGCCGGATATCCTGCATCAGTTCACCACCTGTTCAAACTCTGCGCTGAACTCAACACGCAACATACTGACCCGCGACGACCATTTTGCGCAGGTCACCTTTATCTGCCGCCACTCATAAGGCGGCGTCCACAGAAAGGATTTCCAGCCCCCGTGCTCTTCCAGAAACGACTCCAGTACCGTGGCCTCCTCACGGGGGACAGAAAGCGTCACGCTGTACGTTTTCAGGTTGGCATTCAGCCCGGCAGGCGCTCGCTGAGAATAGCCATCACCAAAGCGCACCTTTCTTACAGAAGGGACCGAAGCCACATCCATACCGGGTTTCACTTTCCAGCGGAAGGTCTTCATCGTCCACCTCCGGAGAACAGGCCACCATCACGCATCTGTGTCTGAATTTCATCACGGGCACCCTTGCGGGCCATGTCATACACCGCCTTCAGAGCAGCCGGACCTATCTGCCCGTTCGTGCCGTCGTTGTTAATCACCACATGGTTATTCTGCTCAAACGTCCCGGACGCCTGCGACCGGCTGTCTGCCATGCTGCCCGGTGTACCGACATAACCGCCGGTGGCATAGCCGCGCATCAGCCGGTAAAGATTCCCCACGCCAATCCGGCTGGTTGCCTCCTTCGTGAAGACAAACTCACCACGGTGAACAATCCCCGCTGGCTCATATTTGCCGCCGGTTCCCGTAAATCCTCCGGTTGCAAAATGGAATTTCGCCGCAGCGGCCTGAATGGCTGTACCGCCTGACGCGGATGCGCCGCCACCAACAGCCCCGCCAATGGCGCTGCCGATACTCCCGGCAATCCCCACCATTGCCTGCTTAAGCAGAATTTCTGTCATCATGGACAGCACGGAACGGGTGAAGCTGCGCCAGTTCTGCTCACTGCCGGTCAGCATCGCCGCCATATTCTGTGCAATACCATCAAAGGTCTGCGTGGCTGCACTTTTTACCTGCGACATACTGTCCGTGGCGCTCTCTTCCCACTCACTCCAGCCGGACTTCAGGCCTGCCATCCAGCTCCCGCGAAGCTGGTCTTCAGCCGCCCAGGTCTTTTTCTGCTCTGACATGACGTTATTCAGCGCCAGCGGATTATCGCCATACTGTTCCTTCAGGCGCTGTTCCGTGGCTTCCCGTTCTGCCTGCCGGTCAGTCAGCCCCCGGCTTTTCGCATCAATGGCGGCCCGTTTTGCCCGTTGCTGCTGTGCGAATTTATCCGCCTGCTGCGCCAGCGCGTTCAGGCGCTCCTGATACGTAACCTTGTCGCCAAGTGCAGCCAGCTGGCGTTTGTACTCCAGCGTCTCATCTTTATGCGCCAGCAGGGATTTCTCCTGTGCGGACAGCTGGCGACGTTGTGCCGCCTCCTCCAGTACCGCGAACTGACTTTCTGCCTTCCACAAATCCCGGCGCTGCTGGCTGATTTTCTCATTCGCTCCGGCATGCTTCTCCAGCGTCCGGAGTTCTGCCTGAAGCGTCAGCAGGGCAGCATGAGCACTGTCTTCCTGACGATCGCCCGCAGACACCTTCACGCCGGACTGTTTCGGCTTTTTCAGCGTCGCTTCATAATCCTTTTTCGCCGCCGCCATCAGCGTGTTGTAATCCGCCTGCAGGATTTTCCCGTCTTTCAGTGCCTTGTTCAGTTCTTCCTGACGGGCGGTATATTTCTCCAGCGGCGTCTGCAGCCGTTCGTAAGCCTTCTGCGCCTCTTCGGTATATTTCAGCCGTGACGCTTCGGTATCGCTCTGCTGCTGCGCATTTTTGTCCTGTTGAGTCTGCTGCTCAGCCTTCTTTCGGGCGGCTTCAAGCGCAAGACGGGCCTTTTCACGATCATCCCAGTAACGCGCCCGCGCTTCATCGTTAACAAAATAATCATCCTTGCGCAGATTCCAGATGTCGTCTGCTTTCTTAAACGCAGCCTCTGCCTTAATCAGCATCTCCTGCGCGGTATCAGGACGACCAATATCCAGCACCGCATCCCACATGGATTTGAATGCCCGTGCTGTCCTGTCTGCCCAGGTTTCCAGCGTGCCCATGTTCTCTTTCAAGCGTCGGGTCTGGTCATCAAACCCTTTCGTTGCGGCCTCGTTCGCCGCCTGCAATGCCCCGGCTTCATCGCCGGAACGCTGCAACTGAGCAACATACGCAATCTGCTCCGCCGTCACGTTATGGAACTGGCGTGCCATCGCCGTCAGCCCCGACGTCGGGTCTGTGGTCAGCTTCCCGAAGGCTTCAGCGACCTTGTCCACCTCCACGCCGGATGCAGAGGAGAAACGCGCCACACTCTGGCTGATGGACGCAATCTGAGCCTCACCGCTTACCCCCGCCTTAACCAGTGCGCTGAGTGACTCGCTGGTCTGGTTAAACGTCAGCCCTGCCGCCTGCCCGGCTCTGGACAGGACCAGCATACGATCTGCCGTCAGTCCCGCCTGATTGCCGGAAAGGACCAGCGTTTTGTTGAAATCGGACAGGGTTGAGTTGCCCTGATACCAGGCATACGCCAGCGCTCCGGTCGCCACCGCCAGCGAGGTAGCCCCCACCATCGGCAGGGTGATCGCACCGGCAAGCCCCCGGAACATGGGGATCATCCCGCCGAAGGAGTCCTTCACCTGACCCCCCTGTTGCAGCAGGATCAGCCACGGACTTTGCCCGCCTGCAAGCTGCGTGGCCACGTCAGTGAACTGCGCAGGCAGCATACGCATGGCGGCTTTATACTGCCCGACGGAAATTCCCGCTTTCTGTGCAGCCAGCGCCTGCCGGTTCATCGACTGTTCAACGACTGCCGCTGTTTTTTTCGCATCACTTTCCGTACCGGAAAAATGACGCCTGACTCTGGCCATCTGCTCGTCAAATCTGGCCGCATCCAGACTCAAATCAACGACCAGATCGCCTACCGGTTCAGCCATACCGGACTCCTCCTGCGATCCCTTCTGATACTGTCATCAGCATTACGTCATCCTCCGTCATGTCCGCCACATCCGGGGAAGCGGGGATAACTTCATTCCCGTCCGGGCCAAAGCGGACGCCTCCGGCAAGCCCTGCCGCTTTCTGCATCAGCACATCATCTTCAGGCTCTTCGTCAGCCTCGCGCCGGTTCAGCAGACTGAAATCCAGCGGATGCATATCCGGATCGCTGAAAAACAGGCTGAGTACGGTGTACGTCAGCCCGGAAAAGTGCATATCCAGCAGAACATCATGAAAATAATGGGTACTGTAAAAGCGGTGCCAGTCGGCATACTCCGTGGATGACATCCCGGCAAGCATGGCACGCCAGTCGGGTCGCCCCATCTCACGCGCCAGTTTCAGGGCAAAACTCAGCTCACCGTCGAACACTTTCCCGCAGAAACAGGCTCTGCAGGCCCGGCGTCCTCTGTCTGTTCAGGGGTATTATTCACAACAAACTCATACATTCCGGACAGCCGGTACACCACGTTTTCAGCATGAGAAATTGCCTCTGTGGGCCAGGTGGTAAGCACTTCCTGTTCAATCTGTTTAACGGCTTCATTCATGGACGGCATCTGCGTCTTCTTCGGATGGTTATGCCACAGGGACATCGCCACCACACAAGCACCGGTTCTGATGACGTCTTCCACAGTAACCTGCCGGTTGCTGTCTGACTCCGCCTGTTCTGCCTGCCGTTTCATCAGGGCGAGATGCTCAATACGCTGCAGGGCTGACAGTTCAGAAAGCGTGACGGTCACACCGTTATGTTCAAATGATTCGGTTTTCAGGAACATCTCTGACTCCCCGGATTAACTGGCGGTGACGGTGATTTCTGCAACCGCAGCAAGTTCACCATTACCGGATACGACCGGAATGTTGACCTTGCCTGCAGCAACACCTTTCACGGTGATGGTCATACCACTGACCGACACGGTGGCTTTTGTTTTATCCGCAGACACCGCACGGAAGCTCTTGTCGGTTGCGCCTTCCGGCTGGAATGCCACGGTCAGCGTGGTGCTCTGCCCTTTCACCACCGAGGTGCTGGCAGGCGTCACAGTCATGCCGGTTGTCGCCGTCACCGTGCTGCGATCTTCTGCCATCGACGGACGGCCCACATTGGTGACCTTCACCGTGCGGGTGATCACTTCCTTCGCCGTCACCGCCTTACCGATACTGCTGACCCAGCCGCGGAACACATCGACCGTGCCGTTCGGGAAGCGGATTTTATAGGCTCGGGTATCCCCTTCATTAAACCACGCCAGCAGCGCCTGCTGCCCCTGCTCTCCGGGCATCCACGCCAGCGTGAAGCTGGTATCTCCGGCAGATTTCTGCCCCTGCCCGGTCGCAGTCCAGTCTGCATCTTCATCATCGAGATAGCTGTCGTCATAGGACTCAGCGGTCAGTTCGCCGGGCGTCAGGTCTTTAACTTTTGCCAGACGCGACCAGTCAACGTCTGAAAGCGGATTCGCATAAGGGTCACCGCTTCCCTTATAAACCCACAGGGTGGTCCCGGCACCTTTCACCGGCATTACAGGATTTGGTACAGGCATAGCGTCCTCACATTTCATAGGTAATGACATAAGTCAGATCGGCTGAACTCCACAGGCCCGCATCATCGTCGCGCCGGTAGTCATAGCCGCTGGCCACCATACTGGTGATCAAATCTGACAGTGCCGGGATATCGCTCATCACCGGATAAATCCGGGACTCCATCCACGCATCCAGCTCTGAATCCGGCACCTGAGCAGGCAGGAAAACTTCGATATGCAGCTCCGCCTGCCAGGTATCGCTGTCCAGCTCTTCGCCCGTGTATTCAGCGCCGGTGAGATAAACGGCAACTGCCGGAAAATCCGCCTCATCAAAAACAGCGGGGCGACCATCAAAAAACGTCGCCCCGGTGTCATGCTTCTCCAGTGCATCCAGTACGGCTGCACGGAGTTCAGTATGTTTCATCGCTTTATTACCATTCTCAGTTGATGCTGCAGCGCATAGCCCAGCTCTTTCGGAAGACGTTCACGCCGTATCCGTTCAATATTCTGTTTAAACGCCGTGGTCAGCGGCACCGCCATCGGGATTTTCACTACATCAATGGGGTAACGGTTTTTCCCGGCCACACGCTGCATAACATGCCACCGGCCGTTTTTCAGTTGCTGAATAAACGTGCCGGGAATACGACGGTTTCCCACCACAAGCACACTGCCGCCACCTTTCAGGGCTGAACGCTGCCCCTTTTTACGACGCCTGCGTCGGGACAGGACAACCCGCGCGTTACCCAGCTTTATTACGGGCAAATCCCCCCGGTTAACTTTGATTCTGGCCTGCGGATTTTTGACCGTGGCCCTTTTCAGCCTGGCCCTTTCCTTTACCAGTTTCCGGCGTACCTTTGTCTCACGGGCAACCTGTGACGCCGACTGCGATATCGCGGATGAAGCAACGCGGTTAATGGCCATTGCGGCGGCACCGGGCACCGCCGTTCTGCTGATACGGCTGAGGTTTTCAACGGCCTGCTCAAGACCTTTTATGGCCATACATCCCCCTTTCAGCGGCGACGGTTAACGGCAGGCGGTACGCCCCGCCCAAGCCAGAGATGACAGCTTCCGCCATCATCCGGCGAAATCCGGTCTATCCAGAAGTTTTCCTCACCGATGGTCAGCGTGTCGCCGCGCCGCAGCTGCCGCACATCATCAGTCCGGACAAACAGGGACGGGCTGGAGCCTTCAACGCGCACGCCCTGTCCGGCATAGCTGATATTTTCAGGGTCATCAAAAACACCACGTATCACCGCACCTGACTGCTCACCGGATGTCATGGTGGCTGACGTTCCCATGTACCCGCGTATCGTTTCATCGGCGCGGGCAATGGCAGCATCGAACAGGTTATCGAAATCAGCCACAGCGCCTCCCGTTATTGCATTCTGGCCAGGCCGCGCTCTGTCATTTCGGCTGCCACACCGGCAGAGACACGAAACGCCGTTCCCGGCAGCACAAATGCCACAGGTTTATCCCGCGTGGCGTGAAGTGCATCAGTATGCAGCGTCACCAGTGCCACGACCGTGACCAGTTCAGCCGTATCCTGAATCACGGTATCCGGCTGCGCTGATACCACCTCATTTTCATGCCCGGTCAGCACATTTTCCCGGCTGAGAGGGGTGTCCTGACCGACAGTTTCATCCGTGTCATCAAGCTCTTCTTCCAGCTCTGCCACACGAAGCGCCAGTTCTTCTTTCGTTCCCGTCAAACTGACATCGCGGTTCAATTGCTCACCCAGCTCCTGAAGACGGGCAATCAGTTCATCTTTCGTCATGAACTCCTCCACAGAGAGAAAATGGCCCCGAAGGGCCATGATTACGCCAGTTGAACGGACACGAACTCATCAGGATCAGCCAGCAGCATCAGCGGTGCTGACTGAATCATGGTGAACTCACGCGCCGGATCGCCGGTGGTCACCCAGTTTTTCGGGTAACGGGCAGAGGCGTTAATGCCTTCGCGCTGTGCGTCCGCATCCTGAATGCAGCCATAGGTGCGCAGACCGCGAGCCTGAGTGTTCCCCAGCACCATCGTGTTGTCCGGCAGGAAGTTCTTTTTGACGCCGTTTTCCACGTACTGTCCGGAATACACGACGATGGCCACATCGCCATACATTCCCTTATAGGACACCGCTTTGCCCAGGTCTTTTACCGCTGTCTCCAGCTCGGAATGAGAGCCGCGACGGGTATCCAGCTTCTCCCTGACGGCTTTGAAGGAACGGAACAGCGCCCAGCCTTTCGGGTCAAACACGATGATATTCACCACACCGCTGGCGTTCAGCGCGTAGGCTTCGATATCGTCGGTCGGGTCATACGTGGACTTGTCACGCTTGCTCCACTCCGTGACGCCGGACTGTGTGATGTTGTTCGCCGCACTGCGGCCCATATCCACCTCAACCGGATCGAAGGCTTCACCGGTCATGGTGTATTTGCCCTTGAGCACGGCAGAAACTGCCTGCATCTCTTCGACCTGAGCAATGGCCAGCTCTTCGTCACGCATGTTCTGCATAATGATGCGACGGCGGCGGTAAGCCGGGTCCGCCAGATTCTGCGGATCTTCATCCGGCAGGCGACGCAGGGTCATCTGCGGATTCACCTCATGCTTGGGTTTGACATATCCCGGCGTAAATTCAGAGGTGGAGCCGCCACGGGAACGGATAACCTCACCGGAAACAATCGGCGAAACGTACAGCGCCATGTTTACCAGTCCCGGAATTTGTGAGAGATAGACTTTCTCCGTAGTGAAGGGATAGCTCTCACGGAAAAAGAGACGCAGAAACAGCGGATCAAACTTAAATTTCTGCTCATTTGCCGCCAGCAGCTGGGCGGTTGTGTACATCGACATAAAAAAATCCCGTAAAAAAAGCCGCACAGGCGGCCTTTAGTGATGAAGGGTAAAGTTAAACGATGCTGATTGCCGTTCCGGCAAACGCGGTCCGTTTTTTCGTCTCGTCGCTGGCAGCCTCCGGCCAGAGCACATCCTCATAACGGAACGTGCCGGACTTGTAGAACGTCAGTGTGGTGCTGGTCTGGTCAGCAGCAACCGCAAGAATGCCAACGGCAGCACCGTCGGTGGTGCCATCCCACGCAACCAGCTTACGGGTGGAGGTGTCCAGCATCAGCGGGGTCATTGCAGGCGCTTTCGCACTCAATCCGCCGGGCGCGGTTGCGGTATGAGCCGGGTCACTATTGCCCAGCGGCTGGTAATGGGTAAAGGTTTCTTTGCTCGTCATAAACATCCCTTACACTGGTGTGTTCAGCAAATCGTTAACGGCATCAGATGCCGGGTTACCTGCAGCCAGCGGTGCCGGTGCCCCCTGCATCAGACGATCCAGCGCAGTGTCACTGCGCGTCTGTGCACTCTGTGGTGCTGCGGCCAGAATACGGCGGGCCGTTTCCACGGTCATACCGGGGGTTTCGGCCAGCACACGTGCCTGTTCTTCGCGTCCGTGAGCTTCCTCACAGTTGAGGATCCCCATAATGCGGCTGTTTTCTGCCGCAACCGCAGCGGTGATCTGCGCGTTCACGTCCGGCTGCGCCGCGCTGGCGTTTTCGCCCTCCGTCGCTTGCACCACGTCAGTAACGTCAGCCTGCGAAGCAGTGGCTGAAACAGTTGTTGATTGAGTCTCTTTGGTCATTCGCCCTCCTGAGAGACGGGATTTACGTGCATCCAGTGCATCACGCATAACGGTGATCGCATCGGTGCTGTTGACAAGTTCATCAGCCAGTCCGGCATCAATGGCCTCCTGACCGCTGTACACTGCAGCCTCGGTATCCAGCACAGCCTGCACGGACAGGCCGGTATATGCCGACACCTTCTGCGCAAACATCCGGCGGGTTGCATCCATCCGGGACTGCAGTGTCTCCCGGACATCACCCGGTAGATGGCTGTAGGGGTTGCCATCCACCTTATGGCTGCCGCTGTAAATCAGCGTGATTTCCACGCCCTGTTTCTCCAGCGCAGCGCCGTAATTACTGTGAGCCATCATGACGCCGATGGAGCCTGTCCGGGCGGTCTGCGTGACCAGACGCCGGGAGGCGGCGCTGGCAAGCAGCTGACCTGCACTGCAGTTCATGTCGTTGGCCAGCGCCCATACCGGCTTTATGTCACGCACACGGGCGATGATGTCAGCACAGTCAAATGCTCCCGCCACCATCCCGCCCGGTGTGTCCATATCGAGCAGAATGCCGTCCACCATCGGATCGCTGGCAGCCTGTTGCAGACGAGCGATAATGCCGTTGTAACCGGTCATTCCCGAATACGGCTGCAGCGCCCGCGTCCGGCTGACCAGCGTACCGGACACCGGCAGCACGGCGATGCCGTTCATGACCTGATAACTGCGGGCCTGTCGTGGTCCGTCATCATCACCGGATAACGCCAGCGCCGCGGGTGCCTCTCCGGCAGTCAGGCTGTCGCCGGATACTGCATCCGTCAGGCGGCTGATCCCAAGCTGGCCTGCAAGCGCACAAAAGAAAACCCGCGCATAGGCGGGTTCAAGCATCAGCGGCTCATTAAAAGCCATGCTGGCAATATGCGGGAGATTACGCAGCTCTGCTGTCACTCTTCTCCTCCTCTGTTGATTGTCGCAGTCCGGATTCAAATGCCGCAGCCGCCCAGGCGGGCGGTTTAAGACCGGCTGCACGGCGCTCCATCGTTTCACGGACCTGCTGGGCAAAAATTTCCTGATAGTCGTCACCGCGTTTCGCGCACTCTTTCTCGTAGGTGCTCAGTCCGGCTTCTATCAGCATCACCGCTTCCTGAACTTCTTTCAGACCATCGATGGCCATACGACCGGAGCCTATCCAGTCGCAGTTCCCCCAGGCACTGCGGGCTTCCTGAAAGCTGAAGCGCGCTTTTGAAGGTAACGTCACCACGCGGCGAACGATGGCCTCTTCAAGCCAGCACAGAAACATCTGGCTCGCCTGACGGGATGCGACGAATTTTCGCCGCCCCATAAAGTACGCCCACGACTCGTTCGCACTGGCCCGTGCCGTGGAGTAGCTCATCTGGGCGTAATTCCGGGAAAGCTGCTCATACGAGACACCCAGCCCGGCAGCGATATACCGCAACAGTGACTGCTCAAACACGGAGTAGCCGTTATCCGTATCCTGAGCCGTCTGCAGGTTCAGTGAGTCCCCCGGCATCAGGTGCGGCACTTTTGCGCCTCCCAGACGGACCGGTGCTGCGGCGTAATACGCGGCAATTTCACCAATCCAGCCCGTCAGCCTTTCCCGCTGCTCCTGACTGTTCGCGCCCAGAATAAAATCCATCGCTGACTGCGTATCCAGCTCACTTTCAATGGTGGCGGCATACATCGCCTTCACAATGGCGCTCTGCAGCTGCGTGTTCTGCAGCGTGTCGAGCATCTTCATCTGCTCCATTACGCTGTAAAACACATTTGCACCGCGGGTCTGCCCGTCCTCCACGGGTTCAAAAACGTGAATGAACGAGGCGCGCCCGCCGGGTAACTCACGGGGTATCCATGTCCATTTCTGCGGCATCCAGCCAGGATAGCCGTCCTCGCTGACGTAATATCCCAGCGCCGCGCCGCTGTCATTAATCTGCACACCGGCACGGCAGTTCCGGCTGTCGCCGGTATTGTTCGGGTTGCTGATACGCTTCGGACTGACCATCCGGAACTGTGTCCGGAACAGTCGCGACGGGCTGGTATCCCAGGTGGCCTGAACGAACAGTTCACCGTTAAAGGCGTGCATGGCCACACCTTCCCGAATCATCATGGTAAACGTGCGTTTTCGCTCAACGTCAATGCAGCAGCAGTCATCCTCGGCAAACTCTTTCCATGCCGCTTCAACCTCGCGGGAAAAGGCACGGGCTTCTTCCTCCCCGATGCCCAGATAGCGCCAGCTTGGGCGATGACTGAGCCGGAAAAAAGACCCGACGATATGATCCTGATGCAACTGGATGGCGTTGGCGGCATAGCCGTTATTGCGTACCAGATCGTCCGCGCGGGCATTGCCACGGGTAAAGTTGGGCAGCAGGGCTGCATCCACACTTTCACCCGGTGGGTTCCACGCCCGCAACTGCCCACCAAATCCGCTGCCACCGCCGTGATAACCGGCATATTCACGCAGCGATGTCATGCCGTCCGGCCCCAGAAGGATGGGAATGGTGGACGTTTTCATACATAAAATCCTGCAGGTCCCCTGCGTCGCTGTGTCATGCCGGTCTGCACTTCCAGCTCCGCAATGTATTTTTTCAGGTCAGACACGGAAGTGGCCGTAAACTCCACTCTCCGTCCGTCTTTCTGTACCGTTGCCACCCGTTTTCCTGTCATCAGGTCATGCAGTGCCGCACGGGCAGCGGCAAGTTCTTCCTGTCGCGTCATTCATCCTCTCCGGATAAGGCACGGGCGTAATCTGCCAGTGTTTTCTTGTTGGTTGCTGCACCATCCTCTTCCTGCAGGCTCGCCAGCAGTGCACTGAGATCCAGCTGCCAGCGGGAAATACTGATGCGCAGCGCCGCCAGCGCATAAACGAAGCAGTCGAGCGCCTCATTGCGTCGCTTTTTGCTGTCCCACAGTATTTTTTTCCTGCCATCCACCCATTTTTCGACCTGCTCTTCAGCAGTCAGCTGCTGCGCTTCGGTCAGATCAAAAATATCCGGGTTATTCGGGAAGTGAACGGCACCGGGAAGCGGTTCATCCCCTTCCGGCGTCAGTGTGAAGCGGTTATAAATCTGCTCTTTCGCGGTATCCGTACCGATTTCGGTAAGGTAAACCCCGTTTTTGTTTCGCTTACGAGGCATGCTGGCCACCGGCTTACCGTAGACGGATGCCCCTTTAATGGGGATCACCCGGAACAGCCCATGCTTTTTCGAGCGTTCATACACAATGGTCGGGTCAATCCCGCCAATATCCCAGCAGATACGGGATATCGACATTTCTGCACCATTCCGGCGGGTATAGGTTTTATTGATGGCCTCATCCACACGCAGCAGCGTCTGTTCATCGTCGTGGCGGCCCATAATAATCTGCCGGTCAATCAGCCAGCTTTCCTCACCCGGCCCCCATCCCCATACGCGCATTTCGTAGCGGTCCAGCTGGGAGTCGATACCGGCGGTCAGGTAAGCCACACGGTCAGGAACGGGCGCTGAATAATGCTCTTTCCTCTCTGCCATCACTTCAGCATCCGGACGTTCGCCAATTTTCGCCTCCCACGTCTCACCGAGCGTGGTGTTTACGAAGGTTTTACGTTTTCCCGTATCCCCTTTCGTTTTCATCCAGTCTTTGACAATCTGCACCCAGGTGGTGAACGGGCTGTACGCCGTCCAGATGTGAAAGGTCACACTGTCAGGAGGTTCAATCTCTTCACCGGATGACGAAAACCAGAGAATGCCATCACGGGTCCAGATCCCGGTCTTTTCGCAGATATAACGGGCATCAGTAAAGTCCAGCTCCTGCTGACGGATGACGCAGGCATTATGCTCACAGAGATAAAACACGCTGGAGGGATCATCCGGCATCCATTTGAGGCCAAACGGCGTCTCTTTGTCGCCAAATTTAAGGTACTGCTCCTTCCCGCAATGCGGGCAGGCAACATGAAAACGCATAAAATGCGGGGATTCACTGGCTGCACGCTCAATCTGGCAGGTGCCTCTCACTTTGGGCGTGGAGCCACGGATGGACTTTGGCCAGACCGAGCCTTCAATACGCTTATCGCCCAGGAACGTCGGAGAGCCTTCCTGTTCAATATCCTCATCAAAGGCAGCAAGTTCATCATAACCCGCCACATCCACTGACTTTTCACGGTAGTTTTTTGCCGCTTTACCGCCCAGGCACCAGAAGCCACGACCATTGGTGAAACGCTTCATGGTGAGCGTGTTATCCCGGTGCTTTTTGCCATACCACGGGGCCAGCACCAGCAGCGAAGGAATATCACGGATGGTCGGCTCAACGTGAGTTTTCATAAAGTTCTCGGCATCACCATCCGTCGGCAACCAGATAAGGGTGTTGCGCTGCTTATGCTCTATGAAGTAGGCATAAACACCCAGCAGCATTTTGGAATAACCAACACGGGCAGACTTCACCACATTCACCTCGCGGATGTAGTCACTGCCCATCGCATTCATGATGGCCCGCTGAAAGGGCAGTGTTTCCCAGCGCCCTTCCTGGTATGCGGATTCTTTTGGGAGATAGTAATTGGCATCCGCCCATTCAACGGCGGTCTGTGGCTCCGGCCTGAACAGTGAGCGAAGCCCGGCGCGGACAAAATGCCGCAGCCTGTTAACCTGACTGTTCGATATATTCACTCAGCAACCCCGGTATCAGTTCATCCAGCGCGGCTGCTTTGTTCATGGCTTTGATGATATCCCGTTTCAGGAAATCAACATGTCGGTTTTCCAGTTCCGGAAAACGCCGCTGCACCGACAGGGGGATCCCGTCGAGAATACTGGCAATTTCACCTGCGATCCGCGACAGCACGAAAGTACAGAATGCGGTTTCCACCACTTCAGCTGAGTCTCTGGCATTCTTCAGTTCCTGTGCGTCGGCCTGCGCACGCGTAAGTCGATGGCGTTCGTACTCAATAGTCCCTGGCTGGAGATCTGCCTCGCTGGCCTGGCGCAGTTCTTCAACCTCCCGGCGCAGCTTTTCGTTCTCAATTTCAGCATCCCTTTCGGCATACCATTTTATAACGGCGGCAGAGTCATAAAGCACCTCATTACCCTTGCCACCGCCTCGCAGAACGGGCATTCCCTGTTCCTGCCAGTTCTGAATGGTACGGATACTCGCACCGAAAATGTCAGCCAGCTGCTTTTTGTTGACTTCCATTGTTCATTCCACGGCCAAAAACAGAGAAAGGAAACGACAAAGGCCCAAAAGTTCGTTTTCAGCACCTGTCGTTTCCTTTCTTTTCAGGGGGTATTTTAAATAAAAACATTAAGTTACGACGAAGAAGAACGGAAACGCCTTAAACCGGAAAATTTTCATAAATAGCGAAAACCCGCGAGGTCGCCGCCCCGTAACCTGTCGGATCGCCGGAAAGGACCCGCAAAATGATAATAATTATCATCTGCATGTCACAACGTGCATCTACGCCATCAAACCACGTCAAATAATCAATTATGACGCAGGTATCATATTAATTGATCTGCATCAACTTAACGTAAAAACAACTTCAGACAATACAAATCAGCGACACTGAATACGGGACAACCTCATGTCAACGAAGAACAGAACCCGCAGAACAACAACCCGCAACATCCGCTTTCCTAACCAAATGATTGAACAAATTAACATCGCTCTTGATCAAAAAGGGTCCGGGAATTTCTCAGCCTGGGTCATTGAAGCCTGCCGCCGGAGACTGTGCTCAGAAAAAAGAGTTTCTCCTGAAGCAAACAAAGAAAAGAGTGACATTACTGAATTGCTCAGAAAACAGATCAGACCAGATTGAAGCAATTTAGATAATCGTGCAGACTACGCCCCCCTCATATCACATGGAAGGTTTATCTATGGATCAGGTAGTCATTTTTAAACAAATATTTGATAAAGTTCGAAACGATTTAAACTATCAATGGTTTTATTCTGAGCTAAAACGTCACAATGTCTCACATTACATTTACTATTTAGCCACAGAGAATGTTCATATTGTATTAAAAAATGATAATACAGTGTTATTAAAGGGCCTAAAAAACATTGTGTCTGTCAAATTTTCAAAGGATAGGCATCTTATAGAAACGACCTCTAATAAGCTGAAATCCAGAGAGATCACATTTCAGGAATACAGAAGAAACCTTGCTAAAGCAGGAGTTTTTCGGTGGGTTACAAATATCCACGAACAAAAAAGATATTACTATACCTTTGATAATTCATTACTCTTTACTGAAAACATACAGAGCACATCACAAATGTTTCCACACTAAACCATAACGTCCGGTTTCTTCTACCCCTGCACCGGACTGGCTGACATGAAGAGCAACCCCGCGTTCAGTTGACGCGTTAATAACCCGGTGTGCATCGTTTTTGATTATTCCCGCACACTCACGCAGAAGGAATTCCCCGTCGGGCTACGGTCATGGTTAATGCGGGAATACGGCGACGATACAGCGCATGATGTGTCAGGCTTGAATACCTTTATCCGTTAAAAGGGATATCAGTTAAGTTATCCCGTGCAGGGTATAAGCCATTATCAAGCCCCCCGTAGATAGGCTTTGTAATGACATCTTCAATTAATCAGCAGTTCAGGCTGTGTCACCTGCAAGATGTATTCATGCTCGACAGCCAGGACACGCTTCTCTTTCTTCCGTTCGTTCATTAACCGACTGCCGATCGTACCTTTCAGCTTTGAGCGTGTTTCTTTGATGGCGTAGCGGTGCTGCATTTCTTCGCCAATTGCCATGCGGCGGCTCAGTTGTTCTGCCATCCAGTTGAATGCTGCGATATAGCTCTCCTTGATTGCCGCAGCAGCTTTCCCGGTGAACCCCATCACAACCATGATCCAGCCATCTTTCGTCAGGCTGTACATCGGGCGAACCTTGCCCTGCTCATCGATATAATCAGCCGACGCAAAATTGCGTTGGCTAAACTCACGCGAGCAATCAGCCTTAACCTGCTCGATTTTCCTGAGAACATCACCGTGTCGCTTGCCGAAGTACTTGGCAATTTTTCTGGATGTGGTAACGACCTCTCCGTTTTTGGCTTGCACCATTTCTCGGAAGTCGAAGGCTGGAATAACTGAATGATTATTCATAGCGTCTTTACCTTTTAGAAAGTGAGCCTGTCTCACAGAAAAGCCGCCCGAGAGAGGTCGCCACCTATAACGGCATTTCTCAGGCTCGCTTACTGAAAGGCTCTCGTTAATATGCGCGTGAGATGCGCTGTGAAATTCAGATATAAAAAGCCCCGCGAATGCGAGGCTAAATCCTGGTATTTGTAATGAACTGGCTCTTATCTCAACGCAGCCCCTTACTGCGCGCCAGATGCTCAATATCAAGCATCAGCAATGAGATGTTTAATCTGGATTTACTCCAGAAGTGATCACCACCCTGTCTACAGAGCCAGATGTGAAGGATGATGAGTAAAATTATCGCTATCATCGAAGGCATTGCGTCCTAATGTATTCCTGAAGCGTTCTCAGTGCTGTTTGGTCGCGGATAATTCCGTCCCGGATATCGAGAACGTTTCGTCCAGCAACTGGAGAGAGTTCGACGGTGGCATCATTGCCCATGCCGGAGGCGCTGGAGGTTTCGGCAGAGGATGGCACAGGGCATTTTCCTTTGACGAGCACCCTGCCACCATTATCAAGCTTCCGCAGAAGAGCATCATTTTCAGCTTTCGCATCAGCTAACTCCTTCGTGTATTTTGCATCGAGCGCAGCAACATCACGCTGACGCATCTGCATGTCAGTAATTGCCGCGTTCGCCTTCTCCAGTTCACTGGCCTTGTTATCGCGCTGCTCCTTGTAGGCGATTGCGTTATCACGGTAATGATTAACAGCCCATGACAGGCCGACGATGATGCAGATAACCAGAGCGGAGATAATCGCGGTTACTCTGTTCATTGCTGACCCCACAAACAGATTTCACGCTCAATCTCACGACGAGTCATGAGACCTTTCCATTGCTTACCGCCAGCATATGTCCAGCGACGTAGCTGATCACATGCGCCTTTGATATCGCCCTGGTTTATTTTGCGAAGAAGCGTCGATGTTCTGAAATTGCCAGCACCCACGTTGTAAACGAATGAGTAAAGAGCGCCGCGCATTGTTTCCGGTATATCGACTTTGATGTACGGGTTAATTTGTCTGGCGACCGTGGCAAGGTCTTTATTCAGGAGGGCTTTGCATTCTGCTTTGGTATACGTTTTACCGAGCATGATGTCTTTTCCTGTATGCCCGTGACATACAGTCCATACACCAACAATATCTTTGTATGGTATGTAGCTGACACCTTCCAGACCATCGTTACCACTTGGGCCAGTGATTAACACTGATGCTATAGCAATTGCTCCGCCACCAATAGCAGCAGCAACGGCTTTTCGTAATGATGGAGGCATTATTCACCTCTCGCAGCCTTGCGCTTATCTTCTTTAATCTTGAAATAAAGGTTTGTCAGGTACGTCAGCAGGCCAAATACCAGGCTACCCAGCACACCTATTGCTGCCCACTGTGAGGGCGTGACTTTATCGAGCAGCTGTAAAAACCAGTAACCGGCACTACCTGCTGAGGTGCCATAGGCGACACCCGTTGTTAACTTATCCATGGATTTCATAACCCCACCTCGCAGACAAAGCGGGTGTAAATTGAGGGAATACTACGAAACGTAACAGACTCGGAGTTAGTGAATAACTCAGGTATTGGGTTATCAGCTAATATCGAGACTCAAAAAATGGAAAAACCCGCTCGACGGCGGGTTTAAGCTGTGTGACGAAGTAACCACTCTTAACAGCATAACCAATTTTTTACGTACGTAAACCACTAAATGATATTTGCGAGAATGCTACCGAGTATTGAAAACACCACTACAAATACATAAGCAAATCTCAACAAATAACCAACAAATAATTTCCAGTGTTATTTTTAGCCGGTTTAAATTGAACCTTCAAATTATAGAGCACTTATAAATAACAGCCGTTAATATAAATTGGCTAATAGATTTATTTTTATTCAGCCAAGAGCCATGAATAGGATTCGATAGAAAAAAGTTCAGATAAAAATAGAGATCTACTTCACAAATCAAACGAGAAACCAAAACTTACATCTTGAAATAATCACATTGATTAGATGAATATTTATCGCGCAGTGACATCATTTTTTAATAATAGTTCAAAAAAAGGGCTCACGATGAAAAAATTAACAGTGGCAATTTCTGCTGTAGCTGCATCAGTACTGATGGCGATGTCTGCTCAGGCAGCTGAAATTTATAATAAAGACAGTAACAAGCTGGATCTGTACGGGAAAGTTAATGCTAAGCACTGAGAGATCCCCTCATAATTTCCCCAAAGCGTAACCATGTGTGAATAAATTTTGAGCTAGTAGGGTTGCAGCCACGAGTAAGTCTTCCCTTGTTATTGTGTAGCCAGAATGCCGCAAAACTTCCATGCCTAAGCGAACTGTTGAGAGTACGTTTCGATTTCTGACTGTGTTAGCCTGGAAGTGCTTGTCCCAACCTTGTTTCTGAGC
>SKEB01000752.1_pt1 | contig 20261 bp, 20 predicted proteins | sample 4826561 | NCBI WGS metagenome assembly SKEB01 (sample SAMN11008820, study PRJNA524170) | human gut metagenome | biome: Human fecal sample; material: Feces; isolation source: fecal sample from pouch patient p17 | host: Homo sapiens | place: Israel: Tel-Aviv | collected 2016-03-29
ACTCAATGCAAAAGAGTAGCCTAACAAGAAAATAAACAAAATTGTATTCAAAATACTTAGTCATAATTTTCGGTATTAAGATACTGGCAAAGAATTGTTAATTGAGATGAGGTGTAAAGTTTGGAACAGATCATTGAGTATAAAGCACAAATAGTATTGCCAGATAACTTTATTTTAATTCAAAGAGATGAATATGAAAATTTAAAAAAAGCAAGTTTTAAAGGAAATTGTATTTCTGTAGAAGAGTTTAGAAAGAAGCATACATGTCTCAGTAGACCAATGTTCAATGAAGTATTGCTGTTAAATCCAAAATTTAAAAAAATATTAGATATTAAAACAAATCCAGAGGGGTGTATTGCTTATCCTAAAGGGAGAAATTCTGGGAAATATTATATATTAGAAAGTAAATTGATGATGTTTATTGAAGAAAAATTTTCAGAAATTTTTTCAAATGATGGACAAAATAAGATATAATGTATGTGACCATACTTATTATTGATCATTCATTCATGAAGAAAGAGACGATGCTTGAATGGGGATTAGTAAACGCGGCACGAAATGGCGTGCTTTTATAAATATAAAAACAGAAGAAGGGGGATATAAAAATAAAAGTTTAGGCAGTTTTAATACTAAATTTGAAGCGATTAAGGCTGTAGAATATGCGCAGTCTATTGTTTCAAGAGGTCAAAGAAGGGCCTATTCGGTTCCATTTTATGAATATTTTGAATGGTTTTTTCAAAAATATAAAAAAGAAGCTTGTTCCAAGAAAACACAAGGACACTATCAGCATACTAAAAGATATATTAAAAGGTATTTAGGTGATACACCATTATCTGACTTAACAAATGATAAGTACGTAGAATTGTTAAATCAGTTTTCTAAAGACTATTCGCCGGCCACTTTAGAAAAGTTTCACACTCATATGCGTGCTTGTGTCAAACAGGCTTTTGCTCTGGGTCATATTCCTATTGAGTTTACTTCTGGTAGTTCTTTGAGAGGACTTGGAGATAAGTCTAAAGAAAAACCGATTTATCAAAAGTATATTGATGATACTCAGTATAAAAAAGTTTTACAGTACGTTGTTCAAAATAGAGATAAAGATTCTTCTATTTATTATGCAATTATCTTTTCTCTATTTACAGGTTGTCGTTTTTCTGAAATAGTTGGGATTACAATTGATGATTTGAACTTTGAACAAGGATTTGTAGATATAAACAAAACGTATGATTATATGAATCCTCCTTCTAATTCAAGTGACTGGCTTCCTTGTAAAAATAAGAATAGTTACCGTAAGGTAGAAATGCCACAAAATTTGGCAGAATTATTAAAGGAATTTTGGCAATATCAACAGGAAAAATGTAATTTTCATCAAATTCCAAATCCACGTAAGCAAATCTTCTTTGATTGGCAAGAAGGTATCTGTGACAATCGCAAGGCTAATATTGAGATTAAAAAAATTCTTGTGATGTGTGGAATAAATGATAAACCAAAATTCTCGATGCATTGTTGCAGACATACTTTTGTTTCTTTTTTAATCTATCAAGGATATTCAGTAGAAGAAGTTGCTTTAATCGTAGGTGATAAACCAGAAGAAATAAGAAAAACATACTACCATGTATTTCAAGAATATGAAGTAAGAACACGTTCTAAAACGAGAGGATTGATGAATTCACTCTTTTAATTTGTTATTTAATATTAAATCATTTGGTGCAAATATGGTGCGAGAAAATGAAAAACAGTTAAAAGTATTTAAAGTAAAACATTGAAGTGACAGTATTTATAAAGTATTTGACGGTATTTTTGGTAAACAAACTCTGGCCGCCGGTATACTAAAGACTGTTAAATCATTGATTTAACAGTCTTTTTTGTTTATTATTTTCTCGAATACATAAAAAAACCATCTCAAAAAAATGAGATGGAAAGTTAAGTGAGAGAGTGATAAGTATAGTGCGAATAAATACAAGGGTTACAGAAGAATGTGGGGGTTCTGCATCGTCGTCATTAAATGTTCCTGCAGTAGGAATATGAATTTCTGTCATATTATATTCAATAACTTGAACTGTGATGATTGCAACAGTTCCAATGATTGCTAACATAGTAGTCATACTTTCACTCCTCTCTTAATTTTAAATAAAAGTACTTAACTGATTAACTAGAGACTAAAAAGATACATCAACATGAACGTTGAGCTTTAGCACTATACAACGTAAAGATCACTCTTAGCTATTTTGAGAAAAGCCTTCTCCTCGACCAGTCTTGTTCTACTCATTGGTGTCTCTCGACATTTCTGAGCAATAGCTTATGTTTGTATAGGAGCCTCACCTAACTTATTACAAAGAAATAATAGTCTTTTAAGTAACTCTTTGTCAAGACATAAGCAGAAGTCAAAACAGTTCTATTTACAAATGAATGCGACGAACCATTTCTTCTGTTATTTGTTCTACAATATCAATGGTTGTTTTTGGCGAACGTTGATTTCTGGGGATATCGATTGAGTAAATTTTGGCAATACGACCAGGATTTGCATCCATTAATACAACCCGATCAGAAAGTTGAACTGCTTGTTGAACATCATGCGTGATCATCACAATTGATTTAGTCGCAATTTGATTGTTTAGCCAAATTTCTAATAAATCGTTAGATAATTGGCTGGCTGTAATGATATCTAAAGCTGAAAAAGGTTCGTCTAAGAGCAATAAGCTAGGTTCGATGGCTAAAGCACGAGCAAAGCCTACACGCTGTTTCATTCCACCAGATAACTCTCTGGGATAAGCTTTTTCAAAACCAGTTAAACCAATCATTTCAATGAGATTACTGACTCTTTTATTTATTTGTTCGCGAGAAATTTCTTTACGGTTTTCTAAGCCAAAGCTGATATTTTTTTCAACTGTCAACCAAGGAAAAAGGGCAAAATGTTGAAAAACCATGCCGATATTGGCATCAGGCTCATTAATGATTTTATCTTCAAAAGTAATTTCACCTCTAGTTGTACGAAGAAGTCCAGCGATACTTCTGAGCAACGTTGATTTTCCTGTTCCTGATTGTCCGATAATACTTAAAAATTCATTCGTTTTAACTGTTAAATCAATATTTTCAAGGACTTTTAAATGTTCTGAATGTCCTTCAATTTCAAATTCTTTATATACTGATTTTATGCTTAATAATTCTTTATTTTCCATCGTCTTATTAGATAGGTCAAGGGAAATCACCTATCGTTCTCCTCTCTAGTTTATCTTAAAAATTTAGTCGAGTTGAGTCGTCCAGCTATTAATAGTGAAATTTTTGTTTTGCTGCTCGATATAAAGGTTGCCAAACAAAGGCAATACATAAACCAACAACGAAACACATCGCTAAGGTTCCTAAGGCAGATTTATCTTTTACGCCATCGTTTGCCGCAATATATTGTCCTAGGCCAGTAACATCTATTGATTTTTTGCCCCATTGAATGCTTTCTGCTGCGATATCAGCGTTCCAAGCAGCACCAGCAGCGTTAATAATTGCTGTAATGAGGTAAGGTAAAATAGAAGGGATCAAAAATTTTGTCCACCATTGCCATTTAGATAATTTAAAAAGTTTGGTTACGTCACGAATATCATCAGGGATGGCTAAGTAGCCAGCAATTACATTAAAGAAAAAATACCATTGGCAACCAACCATGATGAGTGGTAAAATCCACCATTCTAATTTGTTGAAGCCCATACTAATAATCAACACAATGAATGGAGTATAAACATTTGACGGAATGGAGCCTAAAATTTGTCCAATCGGTTGAACGATACTTAAGCGCCGATTATCATTCGCAACCCAGATTGCTAAGGGAGTAAAGATAATGCCAGCAACGACCATAGCCAAGGTAACCCGTAGCGTAGTATAAAGGGTTAATCTAGGAATCATGCTGAAATCTTGATGGGGCAAGAAATGATAGAGCTTAATAGAACAATAAACCCCAATAATGGTTAAGCTGACATACCATAATGTTTTGAAGAAATGGCGTAATTTTGCTAGTAATCGATAGAGATAGTCTAGCTTGAAAAAGTACCAAACTTTTGGTAAATCGTAAATCCAAAAATGACTGAATTTCACAAAAGCTTTTGAAAAGTATTTCGTTAAAGTTGCTTTTTTTAATAAATGATAAATGATGGATTTAGGTGGCGTTGTACTTTCGACATCTGTTTCATATTTAAAATAATAAGTGGCTCGAACTAAAGGTTGAAAAACTAAAAAGTTTAAAATCACCACATTGATTAATAAGGCAAAAACAGCCCATAAACAGGATTTAAAGTCGGCTCGATTTAATGCTACTTGGATATAAGAACCAATTCCTGGTAAATAAAGGTTGGTTTCTTTAGGAAAGGCAACAGAAGCTTGCTCGCTGGCCACCAAGGCAAACCAAGCCGCAGTTTGAGAAATAATAACGTTCCAAAGTAAGCCAGGAATTGAGTAAACAAATTCAAGCCGCCAAAATTTTTCCCAAGCATTGTACTTGAACTGATCGGTCACATTGACTAGATCTGAAGGAATAACTTCCATTATTTGATAAAGAGTCAACATGATGTTCCAAGCTTGACCTGTGAAGATGGCAAAAATAGCAACCGCTTCTGCGCCCATCACATTTCCTGGAAATAAACCAAGTAACCAAGCAGTTGTAAAGGTTAAAAATCCTAGTAATGGAACGGATTCAAGGAAATTAACTAATGGTAAAATGACTCTTCTTGCCGTTTTATATTTTACGGCTAAAATACCAAAAACAAAGGAAAACAGGAAGGACCAAGCCATACCCACAATCATTCGAAACATGGTTCGAATTGAAAAGTAAAAAAGATTTGATGGAGATAAGAAATCATCTGTTTTACTTGGTGTTGCGAGGAATTCTTCTGAGGGAAGGGTGTGGAGAGGGCGATTCATTTTTAGCCAAGAGAAGACGATGATAAAAATGAAAATGCCTAAAATGATGAGCAAGGTAAGATTCCCGATACTTTTAGCAAGTAGGGTATTTTTCTTAGATGATGCAGTGACAGCTTTCAATTTAAAAACCTCCAATTAATCATATTAAAGAGGTCGCCGAATAAAAGAAGATTATAGGGTAATCACAATAATTGAGCTTTGGCTTTCTGAGACGTAAGAAAAAAATTCTAGTTATCTTAGGAAAGCCTTAATTCGACAATCCCTGCTTTACTCGTTACTGTCTCTCGACATTTCCGAGCGATAACCTGTGTTCTTCAGAGTAACCTCACCTAATATGATTCTATTTGATTTACATGCTTATCATACTCGTGACTAAAAATAAAACAATTTCTAGCTGGTTATACCTGAATTACTGTTTGTTGTTATTCTATTCAATGATTCTTAAAAAGATTGCCCACATTCTGTTTTTTTAGGGAGAAATTATCAGATGAGTATGTTATATAACCCGAGGTGAATAGCATAGGATGTTGTATTTTTAGTTTGTCTCGTTTACTGTTAAAGATGTAAGTAGTAACTATAAGTGAATGGATAAAATTTTGGGAGGTAGTGTATTGAAAACAAAAGTGATAGTAATTAGCGGTGTGACAGCAAGTGGAAAAACGACACTCATTAATGCTTTATCTGATACTGTTGAAAATGCTTATGTACTTTCATTCGATGATTATAGTATTGATGCTTTGCCATCGGCACCATCCCATGCTTTTTTATTAAAAAATTTCAACGTTGCAGTCAATTTATTCGATATTACCCAGTTAATGAAAGACTTTTTTTCTGTGAATGCTCAAGGCAAATTTAATTATATTTTTATAGACTTTCCATTTGGCTATTTACACGATGATTTGAAGCCTTTTATTGATATTGTGATCTACCTGAAAACGCCATTAGATGTTTGTTTTGCTCGCCAAGTGATTAGAGATTATTCTTATTCTCAAGGAGAAAGTATTATTAAGTGGGCCCATAACTATTTAAATAATGTTAGACCGCTATTTATAGAACATGAAAAAAATGTATCAGTAAGTTCAGACTATCTTTTAGATGGCACACATAGCGTAGATGAACAAATACAAAAGCTAAAAAAATTAAAAGTAATCTAGCACCTAAATTAAACAACAAAGAAATTTGTTCAGAAGAAAGGAAATTATGATGATTATTTGGTTAAACGGTGCGTTTGGAGCCGGAAAAACGACCATTGCACATGAGTTACAACAAAAACTTCCCAATGCAATCATTTATGATCCAGAAATTATTGGTAGTGCATTGATGGAGTTAGTTCCCGAAGAAATGAAAGAAAATGATTTTCAAGAGTATCAGGAATGGCGTTGCTGGAATGCTCATTTATTAAAACGAATGTCCAAAGAGTCTGGACGGCCGATTATTGTTCCAATGACCCTTTATAAAAAAGAATATGAAGAAGAGCTGATTGGTTATTTGAGACGAGCTGGCATTGACGTTTATCATTTTTTGTTAGCGGTCGAGAAAGAAGAAATTTTACAGAGATTATTGAAAAGAAATGATGGAACTTTTGAATGGGGGAAAAATAAGTTGCCCGAAGTATTTGAAGGTTTTCGTCAGATTAAGTTTACCGAGATTTTTAGAAATCATTCAGCTGACACGACAGAAATTGTAGCATCCATTCTTAATAGAATAACCGAATAAAAATAAAATAAGGGACCTAAGCCGAAATGACTTAGGTCCCTTATTTTCTACTTCTTAAGATAATCAACTACCAGCTACCCTGATTTCTTCAAACTTTAAGATCGCACATTTACGACAATCTATTTTTACACTGTCAAAATTTTCTTTCAAGTCTTGCATTTTGTTATTTTTAGCAGTATATTTTAGGTGTACCTAAAATATATTAGAGGTTAACCTTCTAACGGGAAGGGCCTTTTAAAATTATTGCAAAACGAAAGAAGGAATTGAATTGAAAAATTCAGAAGAACATGAACCAAAGCAAAGACATCATTTGATTGAATATGCAAATGGTCCTTCGCTTGAAGAAATTAATGGCACCATCGACGTGCCTAAAAATATGAGTTTTTGGAAAACGTTATTTGCTTACTCAGGTCCAGGGGCATTGGTAGCAGTGGGGTATATGGATCCAGGAAACTGGTCTACTTCAATTACTGGGGGACAAAATTTTCAATATTTATTGATGTCGATTATTTTAATTTCCAGTTTGATTGCAATGTTGCTCCAATATATGGCTGCTAAATTAGGCATTGTTTCACAGATGGATTTAGCACAAGCGATTCGTGCTAGAACTAGTAAGACGTTAGGTATTGTATTATGGATTTTAACAGAGTTAGCAATTATGGCTACAGATATCGCTGAAGTTATCGGGGGCGCAATTGCCTTATATTTATTATTTCATATTCCTTTAGGTCTGGCTGTCTTCATTACGGTATTTGATGTTTTACTTTTGTTGTTATTGACAAAAATTGGTTTTAGAAAAATTGAAGCTATTGTTGTTGCTTTAATTGTTGTTATTTTTGTGATTTTTGCTTATCAAGTGGCATTGTCAAATCCAGTATGGGGAGATGTAATTAAAGGGCTGGTTCCTAGCGCAGAAGCTTTTTCTACATCACATGCGGTGAATGGGCAAACGCCATTGACAGGTGCATTGGGGATTATTGGTGCAACAGTGATGCCTCATAATTTGTATTTACATTCTTCTGTTGTGCAAAGTCGTAAAATTGATCGTAAAGATAAAACCGATATTCAACGCGCTTTACGCTTTTCAACTTGGGATTCTAATATTCAATTAACGATGGCATTTTTTGTTAACTCTTTGTTATTGATTATGGGTGTGGCCGTTTTTAAATCCGGCAGTGTCAAAGATCCTTCATTCTTTGGTTTGTTTGATGCTTTATCAAATCCAGCGGTTATGAGTAATTCTATTTTAGCGCATATTGCAGGTTCTGGAATTTTATCAATTTTATTTGCGGTAGCCTTATTGGCATCAGGACAAAATTCAACAATTACAGGAACCTTAACTGGTCAAATTATTATGGAAGGGTTTATTCATATGCGCGTACCAATTTGGTTACGTCGGATGGTCACACGTTTGTTATCTGTTATTCCTGTCTTAATTTGTGTTTTAATGACCAGCGGAAAAAGTACAGTGGAGGAGCATATTGCGATTAATAATTTAATGAACAATTCACAAGTTTTTCTAGCATTTGCTTTGCCATTTTCGATGTTGCCTTTACTGATGTTTACAGATAGCTGTGTTGAAATGGGTGAACATTTTAAAAACTCGTGGTTAATTAAATTGTTAGGCTGGGTTTCTGTCATTGGCTTAATTTACCTCAATATGAAAGGCTTACCTGATCAAATTGAAGGATTTTTCGGTGATAATCCGACAGCGAGTCAAATTACGTTAGCCGATAATATCGCCTATGTCATCATAGCACTCGTCATCCTCTTGTTAGTTTGGACGGTTGTGGAATTATATAAAGGCGATAAACGATATGCACAGCAGCTTGCAGCTATGGAGCAACAAGTAGAGGAGGTTAAATAATGAAATTTTCAAAAATTATGGTTGGTGTTGAAGAGTCGCCAGATGCGTTAAAAGCATTTCATTATGCTATCCAAAAAGCAAAAGAAGAACAAGCTGAATTGGTTATTGTTTCGATTTTAGAAGAGAAAGAGATTAATGTTTACCAATCGTTAGATAAAAATTATTGGCAAGAACAGTTGGCGAAATTAGAGAAACAAACGGAAAAATATCAACAAGAAGCGTTAGCGAATGGCATCGATAAAGTAAGTGTAATTGTCAATGAAGGGAACCCAGGAGAATTAATTATTAATAAGCTTATTCCTTTGAATAAACCAGATTTGTTAATTATTGGCTCCAAGTCAACTAGCAAATTAAAAAGCTTTTTTGGTAGCCAAGCAGCTTATATGGCTCGATATGCACCGATTTCTGTAATGATTATTCGCTAACAAAATTGAAACAGTTAAAAAAGCCGCCACGATTTACTATTCGTGGTGGCCTTTTTATAGTAATTTTTGTTTATATAAATAAACAGCCAAACTTAGTTGTAGCGAACTATCAGGAAATTCTAAAGTTAAGTGAAGAATCTCTTCTATTTTTTTTAAGCGGTAAATAATTGTATTACGATGTACATACATATTTGTGGCAGTCAACGAAATATTTTTATTCGATTGAAAGTAGGTGTTGATGGTTTCTAGTAGGGAACTTTCATGTTTTTGATCTTCTTTTTCTAATGGTTCAATCAATCGTTGATATATTTTTTGTTTGGCTTGTTTGGTCAGGGTTTCGATCATTAAACGATAAAAAAAGAGGTCGTCATAATTCAAAATAGTTCGTTGTTGTAATTCTTGACTTGCTTGTGCTAAGTGGAATGTTTCTTGTGCTAATTTATAAGAATCACACAGATTGGTGATTTTTTTGACAGTTGGCCCAATCGCTAATTTAAATGATAATTTTGGATTCAGTTTCATTAGTTGCTCTAGTAAATTCTTGGCAAGATGAGTGGTTTGTGCAAGGTAGGTGGCTTCCTCTTGCGCTGGATTTTCTAGTAATAAAATAAAGCCAGTTTGTGTAGGAAAGGCAGTAATTTTTTGTCGATATCCTTCTAAAATATGATTCAATTGATGGCCAATGCTATTCATTTGAATAGTCGGATTAAACAGTTGTTCCAATTGTTCAATGGCTACAAGCAAGAGACTAAATGTATCTTTTTCATTTAATTGCAGATAATTACTAAATTCTTGCCAAGCTTGAGGATTGGTATTTTTTTCTTGGATAAGGTCTTGAAACAGCGCCCCGATCTTTTGCCTCGTTGTTAAATTTTCCGAAGATTCTAATTGAAGTTGTGGTAAAAGGTAGTGAGCACAGACCTCTACAGATAATAAATCAATCGTCTGTAATTTTTTGGTAGTTTGCCAAATCACTAAGTAAGATAAGCTGAGATTTTTCTTTTTGATGGGTAAAATTCGCAAAGATAACTGATGGTTCGCTAAGGAAAATTCAACAGTCAATGGTTCTTTATAAAATAATAGGAGCTCATTGTTCTGGGCTTTTAAAGCTGTCTCAAACTGTTTTTTGAGAGTCGCGTTGTTTAAAATACTGGTGATTCTTGTTGGCGCATCAGGTAAATCAAAATGATTCATAATCTGAAAACGCTCGTCTAAAAGCATTACAGGCGCTTGAATCGCGGCACTTAATACTTCCAGTAATTGGGTACTTTTTCCGCCAGCTTTGATAATTGTATAAAATTTATTATGCATATGAACAGAATGTTGGCTAATCGTTTCGTCAGGTTGATTGACTCGGCGATTGACCAATGAAATAATTTGAGAAAAGTTGTAATTATAAGGGATTGAGAGAATTGGTAATCCGACGTCATTCGCTAATTGGATCATCTCTTGTGGAACTTCATTGAAATAACGTTGGACTTTAAAGCCTAGAGCAGCGCAGTTCATATTTGCTAGTTCTTGAATAAGACGTTTTTGCAAGCAAGGCTGATCTTTGAAAATATAGCCGGTAGTTAATAAAATTTCTCCTGGCGTTAACCAGTCAAAAGCATCAGGATTTTCTAAAATATTTGCTTGTAGAATTGGCGCATCTAAATTGGTCTCGTGCGTCAATAAGGTTAAACCAGGTAGTTCTTCTGCATGGAGTAGATCATTGACCGTCATCATTAGCAAGGCCTCCTTTTGTATGAATTATCTAAAAATTAAGTGTATTTATTGTAAGATGTTACAAAACTATTTTAGGGAAAATAAGGTATCCTTATACTAATAGAAAAAAGTTCCAAGTCATTACGTGATTGGTAGTCACAAATGACCAAATAAGAACAATCAGCGCTTACAACCTATAGAAACGCATCGTTTAAAGATATAGCAATAGTATACTTAATTTTTAATGCTTTTACTATTGTTTCAGCTACTTTAAATTTCTCAAGTATTTCTATAATCTGTAAGTTTTTTGAGACTCTTATCAGATATGCTTCTTTTTCTATATTTTATCAGAAAATTCTGGTAACTTTGAAGGTTATAGTTTGTAAAATGGAGGGATCGGTATGAAGAAATTAAAAATGTTAGGATGCGTCGGTTTGCTTTTAGCTTTAACGGCTTGTCAGGCGGGAACGGGAAACTCGGCTGATAGTAACAAAGCAGCGGAACAAAAAATTGCAATTAGTTCTGAAGCGGCTATTTCGACAATGGAACCACACACAGCGGGGGATACGACCTCGACTTTAGTCATGAATCAAGTTTATGAAGGACTCTATGTTTTAGGTAAAGAAGATGAATTAGAGTTGGGGGTCGCTGCCGAAGAACCAGCGATTTCTGAAGATGAAACCGTTTATACATTTAAGATTAGAGAAGATGCCAAATGGTCGAATGATGATCCAGTAACAGCAAACGACTTTGTTTATGCATGGCAACAAGTTGCTTCCCCTAAATCAGGATCGATTCATCAAGCTTTATTTTTTGATGTCATTAAAAATGCTAAGGAAATTGCTTTAGAAGGCGCAGATGTGAATACTCTTGGGGTTAAGGCGCTAGATGATAAAACGTTAGAAATAACTTTAGAACGGCCCACCCCTTATTTGAAATCTTTGCTTTCGTTTCCTGTTTTGTTTCCGCAAAATGAAAAATATATCAAAGAACAAGGGGATAAATATGCCACTGATGCAGAACATTTGATTTATAATGGTCCTTTTAAATTGAAAGAATGGGATAATGCCTCTTCCGATGACTGGACCTACGAAAAAAATGATACGTATTGGGATGCTGAAAAAGTTAAATTAACAGAAGCGAAAGTTTCAGTAATTAAGAGCCCAACGACAGCGGTGAATTTGTTTGACTCGAATGAATTGGATGTAGTGAATAAGCTAAGTGGTGAATTTATTCCTGGTTATGTTGATAATCCAGACTTTCTTTCAATTCCTCAATTCGTCACATACTTTTTAAAAATGAACAGCGTTCGTGATGGAAAAGAAAATCCGGCTTTAGCGAACAACAATATTCGTAAAGCGTTGGCACAAGCTTTTGATAAAGAAAGTTTTGTAAAAGAAGTCTTGCAAGATCAATCAACGGCTACAGATCAAGTAATTCCTCCGGGACAAACGATTGCGCCAGATGGAACAGATTTCACAAAACTAGCTGCTAAGAAAAATAACTACTTAACCTACGATACAGCGAAAGCAAAAGAATTCTGGGAAAAAGGGAAAAAAGAAATTGGGCTGGATAAAATCAAATTAGAATTTTTAACAGATGATACAGACAGCGCCAAAAAAGCTGCTGAGTTTTTCCAATTTCAATTGGAAGAAAATCTAGATGGATTAGAAGTGAATGTTACTCAAGTTCCTTTTACTATTCGTGTTGATCGTGATCAAACGAGAGACTATGATTTAGAATTATCTGGTTGGGGAACCGATTATCGTGATCCATTAACAGTTATGCGCATCTTTACTTCGGATAGTACCTTGGGCGGCGTAACGTTCAAGAGTGATACGTATGATCAATTAATCCAAGAGACTAGAACAACACATGCGGCTGATCAAGAGGCTCGTTTAAATGACTTTGCTCAAGCACAAGATATTTTGGTGAATCAGGAAACGGTTTTAGCACCAATCTACAATCGAAGCATTTCTGTATTAGCTAATCAAAAAATCAAGGATCTGTATTGGCATTCATTTGGACCTACGTACAGTTTAAAATGGGCTTATGTTAACTAATTGAATGAAGGTAGGAAGGGGTTTGTCATGCTTTTAAAAAACTGTAAATTAGAAACAGGATTTTCTACTGTGAATCAGCGAATTGTTGCGACAGAAACAGCTAGCTATGATATTCGAATTGAAAACGAGGTCTGTACTGCGGTCGCACCGCAGTTAAGGCCTTTAGAGAACGAAACAGTTATCGATGTGAATCAGCAACTCGTTTTACCTGCTCTAAGAGAAATGCATATTCATATTGATAAAACGTATTTTGGGGGACCTTGGAAGGCCTGTCGTCCACTAACGAAAGGAATTTTAACACGTATTGAAGAAGAAACTTGGCTGTTACCTGAACAATTACCAACTAGTTTAGAACGTGCTTGCCAAGTTATTGAGCAGTATATTCAACAAGGCCATTATCATATTCGCAGTCATTGTAATGTAGATCCATCTATTGGAACGAAATATATTGAAATCACTAAAGAAGCATTTAGTCGATATGAACAATACATTACTCATGAAATTGTGGCTTTTCCTCAACACGGATTACTCCGCTCACAAGTCGAACCTTTGATGCGCGAAGCCTTACGCATGGGGGCAACTCATGTCGGCGGCGTTGATCCAGCCCTTGTGGATCGTCATGTGGATCATTCAATCGCAAAAATATTTGAATTAGCTACCACATTTAATAAAAAAATTGATGTTCATTTACACGCCCGTGATACTTTGGGACTTTATGAATTTAATAAATTTGTTGATTATACAGAACAAGCAAAGATGTTTGGAGAAGTCACTTTAAGTCATGCTTTAGCCTTAGGGGGCTTAGAAGAAGCAGCAATTAGAGACATTGCGCAAAAATTCATCGAAACAGGTATTGATTTGACTTCGACTGTACCAATTGGAATGCCCACCATGCCGATTCCAACCTTGGTTGAACAAGGTGTTAAGATCTCTGTGGCTCATGACAGTTTGACGGATCATTGGTCGCCTTTTGGCAGTGGCAATACAATAGAAAAATTAAATACAGCCGCTCAAAGATTTAAAATTAGCGATGAGTATCGCTTGAATCGTTTATGGGGCTTAGCGAGTAATTTTGTAACGCCTCTTGATCCTAACGGGCAGCGAGTTTGGCCTAACGTCGGCGATTCTGCAGATTTCCTACTATTTAATGCTGAGAGCACTGCTCACGTGATTGCACGCCAACAGCCAATCCAACAACTGATACTAAAAGGACAACTGGTTGAAGCCGTTCAAAAGGGGGAAAAAGAATGACAGCATCCATTGTTTATTTGAATAATGTTCGTTTAGAAACTGGTTTTGCTAAAGACCACCACGAATTAACGTATACTAAAACCGCACGCTATACTTTAGCGATTCAAGAAGGCAAAATCCAAGCGATTATTCCGCAAAATCAAGTCACTGAAAAGCAACAAGGCACTGATTTAAACGGACAACTGGCTATTCCCGCTTTTCAAGAGAGCCATAATCACTTAGATAAAACCTACCTTTCATTAGGCTGGCGTGCTAGCCAACCTGTTAAAAATTTAAAAGAGCGTTTAGCAGACGAAGCCAGTGAACTTAAATTGTTAGCTTCGTCAACAGAACAACGAGCGACGGCCATGATTGAAAAATTGATTGGTTATGGAGCCTCTTATATTCGGACACATGTCAACATTGATCCTTATGTAGAACTAGAAAACTTCTGGGGCGTCAAAAGAGCCTTAGAAAAATATGCGCATGTGATTGATTATGATATTGTTGTCTTTCCACAGCATGGATTATTAAAAAATCCCCAAACGGTTTTACTCATGAGAGAAGCCCTAAAAAATGGTGGAACAATGGTTGGCGGTTTAGATCCTGCAGGCATTGATTATGCAATTGAAGAATCTTTAGAAACTATTTTCGATCTGGCAGAAGAATTTCAAGTAGGAATCGATATTCACTTGCATGATACGGGGGAAGTGGGTGTTTATACAATTGATAAATTTTTAGACATTTTGGAAGAACGAAAATTTACTCAGCGAACAGCTATCAGTCACGCCTTTGCGCTGCTAGATGTACGACCAGCAGAAAAAGAAAAACTATACCAACGCTTGGCAACGCATCAAACGGCGATTATGTCTACAATTCCCTATGATCCTCGTTATTTATTGCCACCAATTGATGTGTTACGCCAAACTGGTGTATCGGTTCATTTAGGTAGTGATGGCTTTTTTGACTCTTGGAGTTCTAATGTTTCAGGTGATTTATTTGAAAAATTACGTAATTTTTGTGAAATGACAGGAAAGATTACAGAAGAGCAACTTACTCAAGCTTACGTCCATGGCTGTGGCAAAGAAGCACCTTTTTCATTTGAAGAAGAACGCCTTTGGTTTACAGAAGGAGACGAAGCAAACTTTATTTTTACAGAAGCAGCTTCTACAGCAGAAGTGATTGCTAGAAAACCACAGAAACGCCAGATTATGTTGAAAGGACAATGGGTTTAACTTGCTTTAAAATTAGGTAGAAATAGAATGCTAAAAAGCCAAACAGAGGAAACAAGGTTCAGCTCTGAGCAACGCATAGTGTCAGTCTAGCGGTTACTCGTCACAGTTTAATCCTTATAAAGTGCTTCTGCTCACAACGTGGATCAGCGTTTCAAGTTTGTTTGACTCACTTTAACATAGCACTTTTGCGTATCTTCCTTTATAATAAGACAAAATGAAGGAGATGAACCAAGCATGACTGAACAAACGAGAGAAAACAAAAAAGCAGCCTACGAATTGTGCTTACAACAATTGAGCGGTTTGTTAGAAATAGAAACGGATGCTATTGCAAATTTAGCAAACTCGTCCGCGTTAATTGCACAAACATTACCAGATACCGTTTTTGCTGGGTATTATTTATATAAAGATGAAGAATTAGTTTTGGGGCCTTTTCAAGGGAAAGTCTCTTGTACCAGAATTAAAATGGGCAAAGGTGTCTGTGGTGAATCAGCGGAAAAACAAGCTACATTGATTGTTGATAACGTGAAGACACACGCCAATTATATTTCTTGTGACTCAGCTGCGATGTCTGAAATCGTTGTACCGATGGTAAAAAATCATCAATTGGTCGGTGTTTTAGATATTGATAGTGGTGTAACAAATAGCTATGATGCGGTTGACCAACTGTATTTGGAAAAATTTGTTACCTTGTTACTAGAAAAATCAGATTTTTAAGCAGACTATTTTTGCTTTCTGACAAATCATGAGAAAATAAAGTATAAAATTTGATCATGAAAGAAGGTGAGTCATTTGTTAGAGCTGTATATAAATTTTAAAGGTGAAGCAAAAGAAGCAATTGCGTTCTATGAAGATGTTTTTGATACAAAATGTCAAAATTTAATGACTTTTGGCGAAGCACCTGAGGATCCTGAGCATCCTATAAACGACGAGATAAAGGATTTAGTGATGAACGCAAGTATCATTATTGAAGGAACCTATGTAATGATTTCAGATGTTCCTGATATGTTTGGTTTTGAAGTTACGGAAGGAAATAACCTTTCGCTCGTGGTTAGCACAGATGATGATGAAAAAATTGATCGCTTATTTAAACGATTATCTGAAGGTGGCACTGTTACAATGCCATTATCTGAAACTTTTTGGTCCAAAAAGTATGGTTCCCTAAAAGATCAGTTTGGCATCCATTGGATGTTTAATTATTATGAAGAAGATTAAAAAAATCCCCAATCCGTTATTTTCATTGGATTGGGGATTTTTTATTCATGAAAGAATTGCTTCTTAGCGATTTGATACTGCCGTTGCTTTTCTGTCCAAAATTGCTGATCGTTTTCATCAATTTTGCGAATGACTTTTGCTGGATTACCCCCAACAATCGTGTTGGCAGGAACGTCTTTTGTAACCACAGCACCAGCAGCAACAATAGCATTTTTTCCAATTGTAACGCCAGGTAAAATGGTGGCACTTCCGCCAATCCACACGTTATCTTCAACAATAATTGGCGTCCCGAATTCTAATTCTGCAGTTCGAATCGTTGGATCAATTGGATGGCCGGCAGTATAAAAACTAGCACGAGGGCCAACCATGACATTATCACCGAAGATGATTTTGTTCACATCTAAAAAAATGCAATCCATATTTGCATAAAAATTTTCTCCTACCTCAATATGGCGACCGTAATCTACATGGAGGGGTGGGGTGATATATAACTCATTGCCAGTTTTTCCTAATAATTCTTTTTCTAGGGCCACAATTTCTTTCACATTATCGATAGGAAGTTGATTGATTTTTTGAGCTAACACCTTGCCTTTTGTTGATTTGTTTTCGGGTAAAATGGTGGGGGCGTAATATAATTCACCTTTTAACATTTGCATATAATCAAAGTCATTTTGTTTCATGTAAGCGCTCCTTTAGGCTTTTTCTCTATTGTATCAAATCAATACAATAAGTCGAGGAATATGTAAAATAAAAAAGGAAAGATAGCAAAATAGCCTTGCTTATCTATCCTTTACCTAAGGTTATCCAATTTTTTTAACTCTCCCGCCAATTTTATCTGCTAATTTTTGTGCTTCTTTTTCAGAGTGGTAAACTAAACAACCTGATTTATCTCGCGTACGTTTGCCATCTGCAGTTAAATAGCCATGAAAAAATTTGATTGCATACATAGACATCACCGCCTTTCTAATTGAAAATAGTGTAAATGGAGCGATTAAAAATGTCAAATAATAGAAGTGCTCTTAACCATTCTTATCTTTTTTAGTTCGAAGATAAGTTTGGTTAAGAGCACCATTTCACTTAATAAATTAGTTTGAAACGGGTCGTTGAGTGAAATTCCTGTTCAGGTGAGAGGGTGATAGAACCGAACAACGGAAATCTTTCAGCACCAGGACAGACTTGGGTTTCAAATGTGAGCGCTCCGTGATTGACTAATTTTTGCCCTTGAATATCGGGACCGTTATCAGCAAAATTTGCTGAAAAAATAACAACTGAAGGTTGATCAGTGAACATCTCTAAGGTGATATCTTTAGTAGGACTTTTTAAGATAACATCCGGGTTAATTAAATCATGATTGGTTAAGATGAAAGGGTGATCGAAGCCGTTCATCTTTTGAATTTGTTCATCGGTACTTGAAAAAACCTCAGCTAATTTTTTAGGTTTTTGTAAATCAAAAGCTGTCTGGTCGACGGAAGCTAATTCTCCAAGCGGTAAAACTCTTTCATCAAGCGGGACAAACTTTTGGGCATTTATTTGTAACTCATGTGCATCAATGGGGATTGTAGGATTTCCAGTTAAATTAAAGTAGACATGATTGGTTGGATTAAAAAGTGTTTGTTCATCTGTAGTTGCCTGATACTCAATTTGCCATTCATTTTCTTCAGTCAATGTATACGTGACTGAAACAGTGAGATTTCCAGGAAAACCATTTTCACCAGCAGGACTCTCTAGCCAAAATTTCACAGAAGGATTCGCTTGTGCCTCTTGGATTTCGCTGTGCCATTTTTTACTTTCAAACCCAGGTGTGCCACCGTGAAGTGTTGTTTGAGTAGGAGTATTAATCATCGTTTGATACTTTTTACCCGCTAGTTCAAAGGAGCCATCGGCAATTCGGCCAGCTGTTCGACCAATTGTTGCACCAAAATATAAGTCTTTAGACAAATATTCATCTGCTGAGGGAAAGCCTAGCACGAGTGATCGGGATTCATTTTTTGTAAGAGGAACGTCGAGCGCAACAATTCGCGCACCAAAATCTGTTGCTTTTAAAGTCACACCATTTTTATTCGTCAGTGTGTAAAGAAGCATTCCTTGTCCAAATGATTCAGTTGAAATAGTCAAAATAATCAATCCTTCCTTTAAGTAAATATTTAGTAAATTTAATTTTGTTTTTTAGATTATTTAAATAGTCGAAAAGAAACACTAAGAAAATAAATCTTTATTTAATTGTATTGTACACGTTTTCAACCGAAATGACAATTAAGGAAATGTTAAGTAAATATTTGCAAAAGTTTAGTAAATATTATACAATTTGTTTACTAGTGAAAGGAGCGATTAGTGATGGAAGAACTGTTAATGAATCGATTTGTAGAAATATTTGGTGAGAAAGGGACAGCCTGTTATTTTGCCCCTGGAAGAATTAATTTGATTGGTGAACATACAGATTACAATGGCGGTCATGTTTTCCCAGCGGCTATTACGTTAGGGACATTTGGTGTGGCAAGAAAAAGAGACGACCAAAAAATTCGGATGTTTTCTGATAATTTTAAAGAGGTTGGTCTCATCGAATTTTCATTAGAAGATTTAACCTATTCAGATTCAGATGATTGGGCAAATTATCCTAAAGGCGTTTTAAATTACTTGATTGAAAGCGGACACAATATTGATTCTGGCATAGATGTGCTCTTCTACGGTACGATTCCTAATGGTGCTGGCTTGTCTTCTTCTGCTTCTATTGAACTTTTAATGGGAACGATCTGTAATGATTTATATGCTTTACACTGTCCAATGCTTGAATTGGTGCAAATCGGTAAAAAAGTGGAGAATGAATTTATTGGCGTTAATTCAGGAATTATGGACCAATTTGCCGTAGGGATGGGAGAAAAAGATCAAGCTATTCTACTAGATACCAATAATATGCACTATGAAATGGTTCCCGCCAAATTAGGTGAGTATACGATTGTTATTATGAATACTAACAAACGTCGCGAATTAGCAGATTCAAAATATAATGAACGCCGTGCAGAATGCGAAGAAGCCGTTCGTTTGCTTCAAAAAGAGTTATCTATTGAATTTTTAGGTGAATTAGACAGCGAGACATTTGAACAATATCAAGCATTGATTGGAGATCCAACGTTGATTAAACGAGCGCGTCATGCCGTCACAGAAAATGAACGAACTTTATTGGCAAAACAAGCGCTAACTGAAGGGGATTTGGAAGAATTTGGCTTATTATTAAATGCCTCACATCGTTCGCTAAAAGAAGATTACGAAGTAACTGGCATTGAGTTAGATACCTTAGTGGCTTGTGCGCAAGAACAACCAGGCGTTTTGGGCGCACGGATGACTGGTGCAGGGTTTGGCGGTTGTAGTATTGCTTTGGTACCAAAGCAAAATATAGATGCATTTATTGAAGCTGTTGGCCAGAGTTATCAAGATAAAATTGGCTATGCTGCTGATTTTTATCCTGCATCAATTGATGATGGTGCCAGAAAGTTATTTTAGAAAGGAAGGCTTTAAATGTCTATTTTAGTATTAGGTGGCGCAGGCTACATTGGCTCACATGCCGTCGATCAATTAATTTCAAAAGGATATGCCGTTATTGTTGTTGATAATTTATTAACGGGGCATCGTTCAGCAGTTCATGAACAAGCGACTTTCTATGAAGGCGATATTCGTGATAAAGCTTTTTTACGTAGCGTCTTTGAAAAAGAATCAATTGAAGGGGTGTTGCACTTTGCGGCCAATTCTTTAGTAGGAGAATCCGTGGAGAAACCGTTAATGTATTTCAATAACAATGTTCACGGCACTCAAATTGCCTTGGAAGTCATGCAAGAATTCGGAGTGAAACATATTGTTTTTTCTTCCACAGCGGCCACTTATGGCGAACCAAAAGCAATGCCTATTACAG